>ENA-ORTF01003335-ORTF01003335.1-human-gut-metagenome-genome-assembly--contig:-NODE-3335-length-14080-cov-4.193226_pt1 | contig 14080 bp, 10 predicted proteins | sample MGYA00241908_ERZ509180 | MGnify/ENA primary metagenome ERZ509180 (study PRJEB26280, sample SAMEA2338814) | human gut metagenome | biome: human gut; feature: human-associated habitat; material: faeces... | reverse complement strand
TGGAAGAAGCTGCATCATTACTGATCGGAACGCATGATTTTAAAGGATTTTCTTCAATTAAGAAAACGAAGAAATCTACCGTCCGTAGTATCTATAACATCAAGATCAAAAAGACAAAAAAAGAAATCCAGATCTCTTATACAGGAAATGGCTTCCTTCATAACATGGTCCGGATTCTTACTGGAACTTTAGTAGAAGTTGGATGTGGGAAAATAAAACCAGAGGATATTACAAAAGCACTGGAAAGTACAAAAAGAAGCGATGCAGGGATTACTGCACCGCCTCAAGGGTTATTTCTGGTTTCTGTGGAGTATTAAGATCTAATCTTATTCTCCCCAGACTTCCTCAGCAATTTCTTTCACTAATTTTAGTTTTGCCCACTGTTCTTCTTCTGTTAATTTATTACCGATTGCACAAGAAGCAAATCCACACTGTGGGCTTAGGCATAGTCTTTCCAAAGGAATGTATTTTGCTGCCTGTCTGATTCTGTTGATCACTTTTTCTTTGTCTTCAAGATCTGGTTTCTTTGTCGTGATCAGACCAAGGACAACTTTCTTGTCTTCTGATACTTTCTTAAGTGGTGCAAATCCTCCAGATCTTTCATCATCATATTCAAGGAAAAGTGCATCAACATTTTCTTTTGCAAATACATAGTCTGCAACTGTATCATATGGACCACTTGTGAAGAATGTAGAATGATAATTTCCACGACAGATATGGGATGTAATTACCATATCTTCTGGTCTTCCTTCTAATGCAAGGTTATTCACTGTAAGAAGCTGTTTCTTTACATCTTCAAGATCAATTCCTAATGCTTTATATCTTTGTTTCGCAGCATCTCCTACGATTGCTCCCCACGTACAATCATCTAACTGAAGATTACGGCATCCTGCCTTATAGAACTGTTTGATCACATCCTGATATGCAACACCAATATCCTGAATCAATTCTTCATTTGTCGCATAATATTTTCTTGTCGTTTCAATGTTTGTTGGAACGATCATTTGCTGAAACATCTGTGCTGGTGCAGGAATTGTATATTTTGCAATTGTATTTTCATCTTCAAACTGTTTTAAATATCTGAAATACTCTACAAACGGATGCTTTTTCGCTTTGATCTTTCCTACCAGATAAGTGTCTTCTAAAGAAGCTAATTCTCCATCGAACTGTACTCCACTTCCTGTCTGTTCATGTGCTACACCCTCAAATCCCCACATAAAATCTAAATGCCAGTAAGTTCTTCTAAACTCTCCGTCCGTAATCACATGATATCCTAATTCTTTTTGTTTTGCTACTAATTTTGCGATCTCTTCATTTACGATGTTATCGTATACTTCTTTTGTGATCTTGTTTTCGTTATATTGTGTTGTTGCTTTCTTTAATTCTTCTGTTCTTAAAAAGCTTCCTACATAATCATATCGAAATGGCTCTTGTAATTTACTCATTTTCTGTCGTCTCCTTTTTGCCTTGTTTTTTAAGTTGTATATAGTATATCATTTCAAAATCATCTTTTAAAATATATATATTTAGCGGTTTGCCATAGTTTTAAGTTATAGCAATGGAGTACCTAGGCAGTGTTAAAGTAAATTACATTTTATACAGGGTATGCTTCTTCATTTCCTTCTGTAACATCAACTTTCTTGTTCTTTTGTATTTTATATCGTGGCATTCCATCGGAATTTCCTATGATATAAAGTTAAAAAAGGGCCTGCCTATCCTACGGATAGGCAGACCCTTTTGTCATGCTTTACTTTAAAAATATATGATTTAAAATTAAAATAATCCTTCTTCATTAAAATAATCGATTCTCATCGCATGACGCACATCTTTCATTGTTTCCTGTGCTTTTGCCCTTGCAGCTTTTGTTCCCTGCTGAAGAATTTCTGCAACTTCTGGAAGTTTTGCTTCCCACATCTTTCTTCTCTCACGAATCGGTCCAAGTTCCGCTTCTAATACTTTATTTAAGAACTTCTTCACCTTAACATCCCCAAGTCCACCTCTTTGATAATGTTCTTTCAACTCATCAAGGTTCTGGTAGCCAGGAAGGAATTCTGCGAAATATTCATCTTTGCAAAATGCATCTAAATAAATGAATACCGGATTGCCTTCTACCTGACCAGGATCTTCTACACGAAGATGATTTGGATCTGTAAACATAGACATAACCTTTTTCTTTACTACGTCCGCTTCATCAGAAAGATAAATACAGTTTCCAAGTGACTTACTCATCTTTGCCTTTCCATCAATGCCAGGAAGACGAAGACAGGCTTTATTAGATGGAAGAACAATCTGTGGATCTGTTAGAGTCTCTCCATACACACTATTAAACTTATGAACGATTTCTTTACACTGTTCAATCATCGGCATCTGATCTTCTCCTACAGGAACTGTAGTCGCACGAAAAGCAGTAATATCTGCTGCCTGACTAATCGGATAACAGAAGAATCCTACAGGAATACTCGCTTCAAAGTTTCTCATCTTAATCTCAGACTTAACAGTTGGGTTTCTCTGTACGCGGGCAACTGTAACAAGGTTCATATAATAGAAAGTAAGCTCTGTAAGCTCAGGAACCATGGACTGAATGAAAATCGTTGACTTTTCCGGATCAATACCACATGCCAGATAATCTAATGCTACCTGAATAATATTCTGACGTACTTTTTCCGGATGTTCTGCATTATCTGTAAGTGCCTGCGCATCTGCAATCATGATATAAATTTCATCATAGTCTCCGGAATTCTGTAATCTGACTCTCTCTGATAATGAGCCTACATAGTGTCCTACATGAAGACGACCCGTTGGACGGTCTCCAGTTAAAATTACTTTTTTCATTATATAGTTTCTCCTTCATATATTTATCTGCTCTTGAAATCTTTCTGTGCTTCATTCGGCAGGGAAAGACTCCAAGAGAAAACTAATCTTCATCAAGTTTCAATACACTCATAAATGCCTGCTGTGGTATCTCTACATTACCAACCTGACGCATTCTCTTCTTACCTTCTTTCTGCTTTTCAAGAAGCTTCTTCTTACGGGAAATATCACCGCCATAACATTTGGCAAGTACATCTTTACGGACAGCCTTTACTGTTTCGCGGGCAATAATCTTGCTTCCGATTGCTGCCTGTATTGGAACTTCAAATAAATGTCTTGGGATTTCTTCTTTTAACTTTTCACAAATCTTTCTTGCTCGCTCATACGCTGTAGAAGAGTGGACGATAAAAGAAAGCGCATCGACCGTCTCACGATTAATGAGGATATCTAACTTCACAAGTTCTGAACGCTGGTATCCTTTCATCTCATAATCAAACGAAGCATATCCTCTGGAACGGGATTTTAATGCATCAAAGAAATCATAAATAATTTCATTAAGTGGCAGTTCATATTTCAAAAGCGCTCTGGTTTCTTCCATATATTCCATGGAAATATATGTGCCGCGGCGTTCCTGACAAAGCGTCATGATTGCTCCTACATATTCTTTCGTTACCATAATTTCTGCAGATACAATCGGCTCTTCCATGTATTCAATCGTAGATGGGTCTGGAAGATTTGTCGGATTAGTCAGATCAAATACGGTTCCATCTGTCTGATGCACTTTGTAAATAACACTCGGTGCAGTTGTTACTAAGTCAAGATTATATTCTCTCTCTAATCGTTCCTGAATAATCTCTAAATGTAAAAGACCTAAAAATCCGCAACGGAAACCAAATCCAAGTGCTACTGATGTTTCCGGCTCATACTGGAGTGATGCATCATTAAGCTGTAACTTTTCTAAAGCATCTCTTAAGTCTGGATATTTCGCTCCATCTGCCGGATAAATTCCGCAAAATACCATAGGGTTTACTTTTTTATAACCAGGCAAAGGCTCCTTACATGGATTGTCTGCATCTGTGACCGTATCACCCACACGAGTATCCTTTACATTTTTAAGACTGGCGGTAACATAACCAACCATTCCGGCAGAAAGCTCATCACATGGGAAGAACTGACCTGCACCAAAAGTACCGACCTCCACAACTTCTGCTTTCGCACCAGTTGCCATCATCAGCATATTCGTACCTTTTTTAATGGTTCCTTCCATAATACGGGCAAAAATGATAACTCCTTTATAAGAGTCATATACACTGTCAAAAATAAGTGCCTGTAATGGATTCTCAGGGCTTCCTCCCGGTGCCGGAATCTTCTCTACAATCTGTTCGAGTACCTGCTCGATATTGATTCCATTTTTCGCAGAAATCTTCGGAGCATCCTCCGCTTCAATTCCAATTACATCTTCAATCTCTTCCACTACACGTTCTGGATCCGCGCTCGGAAGATCAATCTTATTGATAACCGGCATAATTTCAAGGTCGTGATCTAATGCCAGATAAACATTAGCAAGAGTTTGTGCTTCAATTCCCTGCGCCGCATCAACGACAAGAACCGCTCCTTCACAAGCTGCAAGACTTCGACTCACCTCATAATTAAAATCGACATGACCCGGTGTATCGATTAAATTAAATATATATTCTTCTCCGTCTTCTGCATGGTATACAATACGTACTGCCTGAGACTTGATCGTGATTCCACGTTCTCTTTCTAAATCCATGTTATCAAGAACCTGGTTCTGCATCTCTCGATCTGTCAGCAGTCCGGTTTTTTCAATAATACGATCTGCTAAAGTTGATTTGCCATGATCAATATGTGCTATAATACAAAAATTTCTTATTTTACTCTGGTCAATTCCAGCCAAGGTAGTTTCCTCCTGTTTTATAATATGTGCTCCCGGAGTCTTCACTTCACTTACTTTTGTGAGAAGATTCCAAGAGTACATTCATTTTATCTTATCCGTCCTATTCTATCATGAGTTTCCTGCCTTTGCAATTTTTTATTCCTAATCCTGATACAATTTCAACGCAATGGACGTATTATCAATTTATTTATATATTATTTCACTGCTTTTTATTACTGATTGGACAATTTTACAAACTCATCCAGTCTTTCTTTTGCCTTCCCGCTATCAATCAGTTCGGCGGCAAGTTTCACTCCAGCTTCTAAAGTCGAAACCTTTCCGGCAACATAAAAGCCTGCGCCGGCATTCATTAAAACAGCTTCCCTTTTAGGACCTTTTTCCCCATTTAAAATTGCCAAAGTAATCTTTGCATTTTCTTCTGGGCTTCCACCGACAAGTTCTTCCTTACTACATTTTTTAAATCCAAACTGCTCCGGCTCAATCTCATACGAGCGGAATATTCCATCTTTAATCTCACAAACAGTTGTCCTGGCACTCATAGAAATTTCATCGAGACAATCCTGACCGTAGACTACCATAGCATTTTTTACACCTAAATTAAAAAGGACTCTTGCAAGAGGTTCTACCAGATTCTCATCATAAACACCCATAACCTGCATGTTTGCGCCTGCAGGATTAGAAAGAGGTCCTAAAATATTAAATACCGTACGGATTCCAAGTTCTTTTCGAACATTTGCCACATAACGCATCGCTGTATGATACTTTTGTGCAAAGAGGAAACAGATATCTATATCTTTTAACATCTGTGCACTCTGTGCTGGAGAAACGGTAATATTTACACCAAGAGCCTCTAGCACATCCGCCGCTCCACTTTTACTTGAAGCTGCTCTGTTTCCATGTTTTGCAACCGAAACCCCGCCGGCAGAAATGACAAGCGCGGCAGTTGTAGAAATATTAAAAGAATTAGAGCGGTCTCCTCCTGTTCCTACGATTTCTAATACATCCATATCATTAAGAAGTCTTGTACAATGCGTCCGCATTCCTGCTGCAGAAGCAGTAATCTCATCAATCGTTTCTCCCTTCATGGCAAGGGCTGTAAGATAAGCACTCTTTTGAATGTCGTCTGCTTCTCCCGTCATAATCTCATCCATGACAGTCTGTGCCATTTCATAACTTAAATCTTCTTTTTTACTTAATTTGATAATTGCTTCTTTAATCATAATGCTACCTCCATCTTCTGCTGTCAATGTTGCCATACGGATTTCTGGATGGAAGCCTTCCCGACTAAAATAAAACAAAAAAATCCGCCCATGACAACGTATTACTACTTTGTCAAGGACGGGTGTATTATCAAAATAAATTCATCTCAAAAACTTATTCTTTCACATCCGCGGTGCCACCTTGATTCACAAAATGTGCGCTCTGAAGGATACCATCATATCCCCGGCAACTGACGTATGCCCTCACGTCACAGTGTACTAAGTAAAAGATACCTTTGACTGTGCCCTCCGCGGTCCATTTAATAATCTGCGTTCCACCCGGCTCTCACCTTTCCGGACTCTCTGTGCATGCACAACTATTTTTATCTCCGCTTCAACAGTTTGACTTGAAAAATTAAATTTTCTGATATTATTAAAGCATACTCCTTATCATTTGTCAATTTATTTTTTATAGGATTTTTCTCCTGACAAAAGCCGATATAACATCTCCGCCAATGGTTTCATTGCATTTTCTGCCTCTTTTACAGTATTATTCTGCGCTCCTACTTCTACAAGCATCGCCCGTTTTACCAGGTGGAGATTATAGCGATAGCCTTTTATATATATTTTTCTTGTCAGGTCTGGATAATATTTCCCACATAAAAGCTGCATTTGTAAACTAAATGCCAGATTTCCTTCTTTATTTGGATTATAGAGATATCCGATATCTCCTTTTTTTGCAAGACGGCTGACCCCATTAAAAAACATAATCTGCGCTGTGGACTTTCCATTAATTTTGGTCCGAAGATGAATACTACTTTCTACCGAATCTCTGTGAAGATCAATGACTACTTTTACAGAAGGATTCTTTTTCAGTGCTGCTTCCACACTGTCACCTGCAAAATTGTAGGCAGCATTTCGATCAAGCTGTCCGTCAACCATATCATACACTGATGTGTCATGTATTGTTTTGATTCCATAAACGGTTTCCAGTTCCTTTTGTAATGCTGTTCCCACTTCAATGACAGAACCTTCCTCTCCATTTACCTTTTTATATGTCTCACTCCCATGTGTATGATAAATAAGTACCAGTGGTTCTCCTTTCCCAAGCTTTGCAGACAAATCTGTTTTTACAAGTTTTATCCCGTTTAGTTCTTGTTTTGTCATAGATGTCGTTTCATCAACAATATAAAAATGTTCTAATAAAAAAGAATAGCTTGCCAGTTCTTTTATCGTATAAGTTCTTCCTGTGCCAGTCTGCTTCATTTTACCTGGATCTTTCTTTTTTTCTTCTACAGACTGATCGTCGGATTCTGTAAAATAGCCTGGTACGTTATCACTATATTTTGCCTTATAGTATCCTTTCCCTTTCCAGTAATCAAGAGCAAACCGTTGAATCGGAAAAAGCTCTGTCTGCATTCCATTTCGAAAAAAAGGAAGCAGCAGCCGTTTTTCCCCTCCGTATGTATCATATCCAAGAATCGGTGCCAGCCCATATTTCCCCTTTTGTATTCCGTTTTCAAAAAATTCTCGGAATACTTCTGTATGTATGGGAACACTTTCCCATAAAGAAAGTGTCCTTCTTTTTACCTTTCCGCTTCCACCGGATAAAAATAACCCCCATAATAAAACAAAAAGAACAAACAATAACCCTTCTATTGTTTTTAAATTCTTCTCCCGCATAGTACCTCCCAATCAACATACAACTTCTAGCAGTTTTTGCAAACGCAGCATCAGCTTGTATCAAAAATCAAAATAATTCTCATAATATAAACTTATGCTTGTCCTTTTTGATTATGAAGTTCTACTTGAAACAAATTGATTGATTCCTTCTGAAAGCGTATAGCTGATTCTCTTCACTGCCTCATCAATTTCTTTCGGCGTCACAAAAAGCTCCCATAATTTAGCATCCAAAATCTCTCCTAAAAATCGATACTTTTCACTTTCCGGCCAAGAAGAAAATGTATCTTCCATTTTTTCGCCCTGTGAAGCACAAAAAGAATCCATAATATCACATGCCAGTGACGGAATAGAAATCACAGTAGGGACACCAAGCGCGATTACCGGAACGCCCATTGTTTTTTCTGTAATCTCATTTCTTTGATTTCCTACCCCTGATCCCGGTGCAATCCCCGTATTGCTGATCTGAATCGTCCGGTTTAAACGTTCTGAACTTTTAGCCGCTAACGCATCAATTACAATTAGCGCATCCGGATGAATCTTTTTCACGATTCCCTCCACGATCTCTCCCGTTTCCATTCCTGTCTGTGCCATCACTCCCGGTGCCAGCGCCGCTACTACCGGACATCCTTCCACTTCCTTCCAGCCTTTCAAATGTCTCGTCACAAAAAGATTTTTTATCACGAGTGGTCCCAGTGCATCCGGTGTCACTTCCCCATTTCCAAGTCCTATAAATAATAATTTTTTTCTTCCCAAAAGTAATTTTGCAAGACGTTTTGCAAGATGATTGCTCATTTCCTCATGAAATCCTCCATCATTTCCTGCCATGTTTTCTCCCTCAAGCGTTATATAAATTCCCTGTGGCTTCCCAAGCTGTTTCTCTCCGGCTTCGTTTTCAATCTTAATTACCGTTTCCTTAAGCCCCTTTTTTCCAATCTCCTTGTGGCTGACGGTAATTCCTTCAAAAAACTGCTCTCTTTCACAAGATTCCTCCAGCTCATCCTTCAATTCCAATGCCAAATCTGTATGAGAAAAAGAATGTAAAATATTCATGAATACCTCCCAAAATCTGTAATATACGTTTTTTACACTAACTATATTATTCTGACCAAACCCTTTTAAATATTATGTAAAAAAACAAAAAAAGTATTCAAAAAATCTATTTTACCAAAATAAGAGGAAACAAAAAAAGCACACTATCGCATCTGTAAAGATAGTGTACTTTTACTTATATTTTTAATAAATTGATAAATCAAGCTTTTTTGGCTGTGATGCTTACCCAGTCTTTCATATGATTAATCTCAAGGATTTCAAAATGATTGGCAAGCATTGCTTCTTTTACTGCCTCTTCCATCGTATTGATGATTCCGGAAGTGATAAAAACACCGTCATCTTTCAATAATGGAGCGACAATTCCAGAAAGTGGAATGATAACATCTGCAAGAATATTTGCTACAATAACATCATATTTCTTTCCATTGTTTTTTTCATAAAAACTATCTGCTTCTTCTTTATCAAGAATATTTACCTGCTGGACCTCTGCCTGTTCAGATACCTCATTAATGGCAAAGTTCTCATTCGTTGCTCGAATTGCATTCGGATCAATATCCGTTGCCATCGCGTGATGCGCACCTAATTTTAATCCGATAATAGAAAGGATACCGCTTCCCGTTCCAACATCAAGAAGTTCTGTATCTTTTTTAATATATTTTTTAAGCTGAGAAATGCAGAGCTTTGTTGTCTCATGAGATCCGCTTCCAAATGCAGTTCCAGGATCAATCTCTATTACAATATCATCGTCTTTCTTATCAGAAAGGGTCTCCCAGGTTGGCTTGATCACAATATTATCGTCTAAACGAAATGGTTTAAAGAATACTTTCCAGTTATTGATCCAGTCCTCTTCTTCCGTTACGCCTAAAGTGATCTCTCCGCTTCCCATTGGTAAAAATGCAGATAATTCTTCGATTTTTGCTTTTATTTTAGCAATAACAGCCTGTAAATCTTCTTTCTCATCTACATAGCAGGAAATACGTGCCTTACCATCGTCCGGTGCAATCTCATCTGGAAGAAGATCTACATACATAATCTTTCTGTCCTCTTCAGATAATGGCACATGATCTTCGATTTCGACACCTTCCATTCCCATCTCAGAAAGCTCATAGCTTAACATATCCTCTGCTGCAGTTGTTGTTTCAATAGTGAGTTTATTCCACTTCATAAGCTTTCCTCCTACTTCTTAAAGAAACCTTTTTTCTTATGTTTTTCGTGTTTTTCGTGCTTTTCGTGCGGAGCTTCTTCTTTCTTTTCGGAAGGGGCAACTTCTCCCATTGCTTCCTGGAAGTTACGAAGTGCCTCTTTCTGTGCTGCATTCATTTTTTCAGGAACCTGCACAACAAATTTAACGATATGGGTTCCACGAATATTTCGGTTTCTAAGGGTAGGAACACCTTTTCCTTTCAGACGAATCGTTGTATCTGTCTGTGTTCCCGGTTTTAAGGTATACTCATAAGGACCATCTACGGTATCAATCTTAATCGTTCCACCAAGTGCTGCCTGTGCAAATGTGATTGGCTCTGTAGAGTAAATATCATATTCCTGTCTCTGGAACTTAGGATGACGGGACACAGTTACATTAACAAGTAAATCTCCTCTTGGTCCGCCATTAATACCTGGTTCTCCCTTTTCACGAATTCTTACACTCTGACCATTGTCGATACCTGCTGGAATCGGTACTTTAATTCTTTTACGAACCTTAATATATCCCGTACCGGAACAGTCACTACACTTGTTACGGATAATCTGTCCGCTTCCGTTACAATCCGGACAAGTCTGAACATTACGAACTGTTCCAAACATAGACTGCTGTGTAAATACAACCTGACCGGTTCCTTTACATTTTGGACAGGTTTCCGGACTTGTGCCTGGTTTCGCTCCACTTCCGTTGCAAGTCTTACACTCTTCTTTTAATGTAATCTCCAGTTCTTTATCTACGCCGCGAATGGCATCATCAAAAGTGATACGAACACCGGCACGAAGATTCGCTCCCTGTCTTGGTCCGTTTCTTCTGGCATCGCCGCCTCGTCTGCCTCCGCCAAAGAAGTCTCCGAAAATATCTCCAAAGATATCTCCCATGTCTCCTCCGAAATCAAAACCGCCAAAGCCACCGGCTCCACCGCCACCCTGCTCAAATGCAGCATGACCGAACTGGTCGTATTTACTCTTCTTTTCCGGATCACTAAGTACTTCATAAGCTTCTGCAGCTTCTTTAAACTTCTCCTCTGCCTCTTTATCTCCCGGATTCATATCCGGATGATACTTCTTTGCAACCTTTCGATATGCACGCTTAATTTCCGTCTCTGACGCATTCTTATCTACGCCTAAGACTTCATAATAATCTCTTTTTTCTGCCATTTTATCCTCCAACCTGGTGTACTCTATCATTCATAAAGTTTTATGTTTCTGAATAGTTAAGATACCATAGGTGTTTTGAAAAATCAAAATAATTATGAATGATACAATACACTGGGAATTTCTTGATAAACAAATTTCCCCTTTCTCTCCCACCTGTAAAAACAGGCAGGAGTAAGAAAGAGGAATATTTACATTTTAAACAAGTGTTATAAAACACATTTCTATCTGTTTATACTTCTTTATAGTCTGCATCAACAACATCATCTGCATTATAAGTTGCATTTGCATCAGCATCAGCCTGTGGTCCAGGACCTGCCTGGCCTGCTGCTCCGCCAGCCTGCTCATACATCTTAGCAAATAAAGACTGTGCATCTTTCATTAACTGCTCTTTACCTTCGTTAAGAGCTGCCACATCTGCTTCTGAAATGTTATCTGGAGTTGTGCGGTCAAGAACTTCTTTTAATTTCGCAATATCTGCTTCAACAGTAGCTTTCTCAGAAGCATCAATCTTATCTCCTGCTTCTTCTAATGCTTTCTCTGTCTGGAATACCATATTGTCTGCATCGTTTCTTGCATCAATACCTTCTTTTCTCTTCTTATCCTGTGCTTCGTATTCTGCAGCTTCTTTTACAGCCTTATCGATATCTTCATCAGACATGTTAGATCCGGCAGTAATTGTGATATGCTGTTCTTTTCCTGTTCCTAAATCTTTTGCAGATACATTTACAATACCATTTGCATCGATATCAAATGTTACTTCAATCTGAGGTACACCTCTTCTTGCTGGTGGAATACCATCCAAACGGAACTGTCCAAGAGTCTTGTTATCTCTTGCGAACTGTCTCTCACCCTGTACAACATGGATGTCTACTGCTGTCTGATTATCCTCTGCTGTAGAGAAAATCTGGCTCTTCTTTGTAGGGATTGTTGTGTTACGCTCGATTAACTTTGTAGCAACACCACCCATTGTCTCGATAGATAAGGATAATGGAGTTACATCCAGAAGAAGGATATCGCCGGCACCTGTATCACCTGCTAACTTACCACCCTGAATAGAAGCACCGATTGCTACACATTCATCTGGGTTGATTCCCTTGAATGGCTCTTTACCTGTTAACTGTTTTACTTTATCCTGTACAGCTGGAATTCTTGTAGAACCACCAACTAATAATACCTTACTTAATTCAGAAGCGTTAAGACCTGCATCGTTTAATGCTTTAGAAACAGGTGTTGCTGTTCTTTCTACTAAGTGAGCTGTTAATTCATTGAATTTCGCTCTTGTTAAGTTCATCTCAAAATGCTTTGGACCCTCAGCAGTTGCTGTAATGAAAGGAAGGTTGATGTTTGTTGTTGTAGAAGAAGAAAGCTCTTTTTTCGCTTTTTCAGCAGCTTCTTTTAATCTCTGCATTGCCATCTTATCGCCGGACAGGTCTACGCCCTCAGCCTTCTTGAACTCGTCAACCAGCCACTGGGAGAGCTCGGTCAGCTCACGCACCAGGTCGTGGGACAGGGCGTTGTAAGCCTTGGGTCTGTTCAGGGTGACCTTCAGGATGTTGGGCTCGACCATCTCGAGCAGCAGGTTCTCATAAGTGGGCAACGCTCTGGCTGCGGGATAAACAGGTTTCATGATAAAATCCTCCTGTGTTTTGGTGGTAGTGTCAAGCGCTACACTATTTTTAATACTTGAACAATCTCGTCCAACGTTATTGTGGTCAACTTAAGGATAAATTGTTGAAAAAGTATCATAGTCACATATAACTTATTGGAAAATACTTGACAAAAACATCCTAAAATGTATTTGTTAAGACAATTGTTCACCCTCACTACGAACTTTAATTACACTTCCGTATGCTTCTCTAAGAACCGAATTTACATCTGCAAAAATATCATCCAGTCAATTAAAGATTATATCATAACTCCAGAAAAACTGGAAGTCAGTTTTGACGCAGTGTGATGTGCTCTCCAAAAGGGGACGCAGTGCAAGGTACTCTTATAATGTATATGATACGCAGGGAAAGCCATTCATGCTGCGAGTAAATGGAAAGACGGATTACTTCTATCTGTATAATGACCTCTGAGATGTCACCAGTCTGGTTGACAGCAGCAATCAGGTAGTGGTAAGATACCAGTACAACAGCTGGGGTAAGGTAACGTCCACACAGGATACCAGTGGCGTGTCCCTTGCAACGCTGACCCCATTTCGCTACCGAAAATATGTCTACGATCCAGAGACAGGACTGTACTGTCTGGGAAGCCGCTATTACGATCCGGAAGTTGGAAGATTTGTGAATGCGGATCGTATTAAATTTGCAGTAACGCTGGGAAGGTATTATGTTAATAGACAAAATTTGTATCAGTATTGTTTTAATAATCCGATAATGCTAAATGATAAATTTGGAAGTTGGCCTAAATTACCAGAATGGCTTGATGATTTAGGAAAAAGTGCAAAAAAGGCAGCAAAAGCGATAGGAACTGCAATTACAAAAACAGTTCAAGCTATGCAATTGAGTGTTGGAGGTGGATTAGGAATAGGATTTACACAAAAAGCAGAGTGGAAAGACACGTCATTAAACATCGGTGCATTGGCATCAGAAAAAATGATCATAGAAATAACTAAAGATGGTTTGGATATTAAAAATATAATCTCTGTACAGTTAACAGGAGGAGTAGGAAATTCCACGGTAGGATATGAATATGGAAGAGTACATTCATATAGGGCATGTAAAGTGCATCATGATCCAGTTATGACACCGTTTGGTACATTATTTGAATGTCCGTACAGTACAGAGATAAATGAGCCAAGTGCAAAGTATGGTATAGGAGGGAGTTGGTATATGATTTTAGGTGGAGAGGTGTTTTTTGGAGTAAATATTGAAGAAGTGCTTCAAGCATGGTTAGAAGCGATTGATGACGCATTTACAGTTGAATGTTATTAAATATATTTTTGCCAGAACTGAAATAAAGTTCTGGCAAAATATGAAAGGAAATGGTAAATGAACAAGAAAAAACGAGTGATAAGATTATTAACAATAATATATGTAATTTTTTTTGTAAATGGGGG
>ENA-ORTF01003328-ORTF01003328.1-human-gut-metagenome-genome-assembly--contig:-NODE-3328-length-14112-cov-59.899267_pt1 | contig 14112 bp, 27 predicted proteins | sample MGYA00241908_ERZ509180 | MGnify/ENA primary metagenome ERZ509180 (study PRJEB26280, sample SAMEA2338814) | human gut metagenome | biome: human gut; feature: human-associated habitat; material: faeces... | reverse complement strand
CCTCAACCCATTCGCCATCACAAATCCGCTTTGCCTTGAAAAGAATTTCTCTCATTTAAGCACCTCTTCTTTTAGTTCTTGCGCTACAATATTTATATCAATCATATTGCATGTGTTATTGATTTCAAACCTTTCTCTAATTCGTTCCACAAACTTATCAATAATTTCATTTTTAACTTTTTCATCATGATTCTGCATCCATCCACTACCTCGCAAGAAAGATACACAGATTTCATTATTCAGTTTCATTCAGCTCCACCACCTTTCACGATTTCAACCGCCGTTCGCATGGCATCCTCATACCCATCGTAGTATAGCTGTAGTCCACCAGTTTCCAGAATTTTGTCATTTGCTTCATCCGCCAGCTTCTCCAACTGCTTCACAACCTTGTCCACATCAAAAGCTGTCGGCTGCTCGTCAATTTCCATCATCGTACTAACAAGAGCATCTGCAACCTCTATCATTTCTGTTTCATCTGGCTTAGATGGCTTCAACCATCTTGAGATATTTTCTTTTAATAAGTCTGCATCAATCAGTCTCATAATCTTCACACTCCTCCGCATATCCATAACTGTCCATATCATCGCATCTGCACTGGCAGGAATCCTGTTTCTCACAACAGATGCAGCACTCTGTTTCACCGTCCGGACACTCTGATTTACAATATCCCATTCATTCCTCCTCATAATGTTTCGGAAGTGGCATCCATGCAATTGGTTTCCAGGCTTCGCTTAATTTACTTGAAGTTAATTCTGCGCAAAATTCCTTTTCGTTTGTGTAGAAAAGTTGTTTTCCTTCTTTCATATAATTCGTGAAAGCCTTGCAGACATCTCTTTGCCCGAATTTGTTCTCTACTGTAAGCAACACCGGATAGCCACAACAATTCGGCATCTCACTGACTGGAACCCAACCATTTTCTTTCTCGCCATCTATATTTTCGATGAAATCCATGATTTTAAGCCCGAACTCATATGCAGTTCCCTCGAAAGGTCTTCCATAAGGATTTATTGTCCTTTTTATGTAATCGTATATTTTACGTTTATCGCTCATACTTCCACCTCCTCGTAAGTTTCTCTGAATATATCTGGTTTGCATGGATAAAATTCACCGTGAACACCACGGATGATATAGTCGCCAATGTTTGCAAGATGTTCGCCCTCAAGTGTCTTAATGACCAGACCGCCTGGAACTTTCCAATGGTCGATATAGAAATTCTTACCTTCTGCCGACATGTACTGGTCTGTACACTGATAGTCCGTCAGAAAATCGAACATTTCTCGATGATTTGTACCAGTCCACTGTACTGCATCAATTATAACTGGTTTCTTTCTGTACTTCATACTTCCACGCTCCCATCTTCTGGCATCTGGAACGTCATTTCTTTTTTGAGCATTTCTCCAAGTTCTCCAGCATGTGCTTTGTTTTCTTCTGTTCTTGGCTTCATACTTAATGTCCTGCATACTTCTGGAATTACATATTTTGTGTATTCCGAATCTCCATATGCTTCCTGAATCATGTCCAGTACTTTCATAGCTTTTGCTTTGGTAGAATATCTTCCGACCATGAGTGATCCTGTGCCATCTTCGACATAGATATCCTCACTTTCCTTTTCGGGAAACGCTGATACTGTGCAAATATTGTCGAAATTTACAATCATTCTTTTATCCTGACTTCTGATTAACATTTTGCGTCCTCCTAATATCTGTCAAATTCAATGTTTGTGTCTGAATAGAATTTGTAAGCATCTTCTCTGATTTTCTTAACTTCACGCATGATAACTTCTTTCGCCTTTCTGACAGCTTCGTCAAAATCTTCTGTTTCAAGATCATAGTTATAAATGCTCAGTGCCTTGCTATTGAGAAACAGTTCATCTCCGCAACCGGCATATTTGTGAATACTGATTCCTAAAGAATTATCTTTCAATGTAAAAATACTTCCAGTTTTAGGTTCTTTGTTAAAATTGGCATTACTTTTGAATTTCATTTTGTGTCCTCCTTATTCGATGAAACTCGTTCCGCACTAGCAATGATAACTAATATGTCCGTTATATTTGCTCACGTTCGCAATTACCTTTCTACCGCATGAAAAGCAAGTTACCTCTTTCGTCAGCGGCTTTTCGTATTCTTCTACTTCTTTATCTTGAATGAATCTCTGACCGCACCAGTGGCACTGCTTAGTGCTATATGGCATTTCTCCACAAATAGGACATTCTGGAATTATTCCGTAACCATCATTTATGATAGGGAGTTTGATCGGCTCTCGCTTTGAATAGATATTCCAGAGTTCTTTCCTGCGGTTTTCTTCGTCTTGCGCTATTAAAGCTTTGCACTTCTCTTCCTCTTCTTTGTCCCAGTAAATAACACAAGCTTTATCTTCCGGTGAAATGTCTTTGGTGTACGGCTGTGTTGTACAATGATAGCCTGTTTCGCCCTTCCTTTTTCTTGGCTCACATCTCACGCAACCACCGCATTTTTTATCCAACAATTCTTCTGGATAAATGCTTGTGCTGGAACGTCTTTCTCTCTCTGGCATTCCGTCACTGAATTTAATTTCACTCATTATTTGTCCTCCTCCTTCAACATCGGAAACAGCCATCCTGTCTTTTCGTTCAATGCAATCCAATCAAAATTTAGCTCTGATAATTGATACTCTTTATTGCATTTTTCGCAGGTGAATCCTTTCGTTTTACTGTATTGCCCTATAATTCCACCGCATCCACATCTACAGTGTTTATAATCCATTTCCATCCTCACTTACGCTCCAAATCTTCTGACCAATTCTTTATTTAAATCTGGAATCCGCACATCTGTTTCGGATTCCAACTCTTCAACCATGCTCATAAAACTTCTTTCTCCACGGTTCGCTTGGCCCACAAACTCATTTGCACAATTAATTACGTCCAAAAGTCTTTTAGTGGAAAAGCCATGCAATTTCCGTAATGCCAGCATGGTTGTTACCGTGTTAATTGTATTCGCCCAATCGTCACCAGTGCTGAATCCATCGTTGTAAGCTTGATCTTGCATAAATTCAAGCTCTTTCCTTGATTTCTGCATCGCTCTTCCGAATGCCTGTGACATTTGGTTGTCGCATTCCAGCACCCTATTTTTCTTTGGCGCTTTCATCTTTAATTTGCTTCCCATATTTTTCCCTTCCGTATCTGTATTCCGTCAAACGGTACGCTCTCGATATTCCCGGATGTTCTGTGGCAATCAGAGAATCCATCTCCAATTGCCGCATATGTCTCTGGACGGTACACTTTGTAAGGTCTGTTCCATCCATAATTTCTTCATAAGAAGGCATATATCCGTGTTTCTCAAAATACTTGACAAGAAATCTGTAAATATCATTTCTGGCAGATTGTCCCTCATTATATTTCCTCTGACGGTAACTCATACGCAAAACGGCTCTTCTGCCGCAGTATTGCTTTTTTCTGCACGCATTTTATTTAATCTTTCCGCAGCTTTCTTTTTCGTTTCATCGGAATATTTTCTCGGTGGATTGATTTTAATGTAGGAATACGGCAAGTGAGCGAAAATAGATCCATCATTATTTCTGGCAATAATTTTCACATCATCTGGAAATTCCTTTTCTAATTCCTCGCATCTGTTCTTCCAGGTACTCCCATTCTTAGCAGTAAGCCCTACATAATCTCTTCCTGGAATCCACTCAATAACGCATTCGTTTGTGTTTTCTGACACAAAACTCACCTCTATTCATTTTTTATTTTTATCTTTGGAATTTAGCCAGTAGAACTACTGGTGTGTTAGAATCAGTGATAGTTTTCTTCATTGAGTAAGTCGTTGAATTTTTCCAACGCCTTAATAGATACTTTGTTATTTGCTTTTTCTGGTCTGATTGATACATTTAAGTGAGTATCAATGATGTGTTTTAGTTCTCTTGAAAGGGTTATTTTCCCCTGTTGGATTCCCTGTCTGTATGTCTTTGGCGGTTTATATTGTCCTGTTACTTGTTTCCCTGTTGACTGTCCACCAGCTGTAATATTGTACATCTGGAAACCTTTATCTGCAAAAGCCTTGATTGTTTCAATTTCTTTCTGGTCAAGTTCACTCTTTTTACAAGTTCTGTATGCAAGTTTCCAACCAGTAGGATTACTTTCACTGTAAAACTTATGTTTTTTAAGGCTTAATGCTATGTGGTCATATTCGCCTAAATGGCTCGCACATCTCTCGCAAAGGTTGACTGCCTGTCCACAATACGCTCGGTTTATTCCGGCTTCGTCAGTTCGGTAAAACACGTATATACCACTAGAATATGGAATGCTTGGACATATCCTTTTTATTCGATTCTCTCGTTCTCGCTTCATAGCGAAAACTCTACTATAATCCACCAGGCATCACTCCTTTCCAATCTGGTCAATGAGTTTCTTACATTCATCTTTAACATAGGCAAGTGAACGAATTTTGCAATCTGGATCTTTATTTAATTCTCGCCAGCAATCTCCCATTATTTTAAGCTTTTTTTTGAAGCCTGGTTCTTCCCCGAAATACTGTTCTGCTGTCTCAATATCATAACCATCGAAACAATGAGCGCAGTCAAAACCAATCCATCATGTATCATCATCGTCACAATCGTGTAGAAATGGTTCTGAATAAGTAACTCCACCATGGCAGTCAAGATAACCTAAATCATCAACAATTTTCTTTGCCAGCTTATGGCTGTTAGGTATTCCAACGTATCCGCACCTGTATGCTCTAGGCATGAACAGGACTACACATTGGTAACCTTTATACTCGAATTTAGTTTCTAAAACTGGTTCCATTTATTTATCACCCCTCCTTAACTAAACGGAAATTCATCTTCCATACCGCCTAAATCTGGCACATCCATGAAACTAGGTTCTGGCGGCGGTACTGGTCGTGTGTCTGTTTCCTGTGTCTGTGGTGACTGGCTCTTTCTTTCTGCAAATTCATGTTCTGCAACAAGGCAATCATTTGAGTAAACTTTTTCACCATTTTTGTTCGTATAGTTTCCAGTCTGCCATTCTCCACGCACATTTACTTTCGTGCCTTTTTTAAGATATTTCTCTGCGAATTCTGCATTTTTCCCAAGGCATACGCAAGTGATAAAGTCAGATTTTCTTTCTGTATTCTTTTTCACTCTTCTCTCGACAGCCAAAATATATCTTGCGATTTTGGTATCATTCGTTCCCATTCTGATATCTGGATCAGCAGTTAATCTTCCAGAAAGAATAACAATATTCACAATTTATCACCTCTCAATCTGAATGTCGCATCTAATAAGTGCGTGTTTGATTTTCTTTGTATTTCCTGTTACAGTTTCTTCTTTCCCGATAACAAAGGAAATATCATCTTCTGTTACGTTGAATCCTTTTGTTTTGATATGCTCCATGATGATTTCTTTAATTTCATCTGTGCCGATTCCGATTGTTATTTCCAATGGTGTTACCTCCCTGGTTTGTATACTGGTGGCATTGGTTGCCATGCAATGACTGGGTAATATGCAATTCCGTGTTCTTTTACCATGCCCCATCTTCCACCGCCTAAATATGTAAGGTTTGTTGGTAACTCGGCGTCTTTTATGGTAACGTTGTATTTCATCCTATCTTCTGGGCTTTCTCTCACATCTGGCTCTGGCGGTAACTTCACATCTGTTGGAATCCACATATCCGCAGGACTGTAGGAACAGATCAGTTCTTCAACTTTCTTGATTGCGTCATTCCAACCTTTGTCGTACTTACATTCCTGTTCGGAAGGTTCTGGCTTTTTCAGTTTGTCAAGTGTTTTTAAGAAGATTTTCATTGATTAATCCTCCTTGACTTTCTCAATAGTTTCTTTTATTGCTTCTTTCACAGCCTTGGTTTTAATCATCTTATCTGCCAAGGCTTTTGCCGCTTCCTGTACGATCACGCTTTTATTCTCTTCTAGTATCTCGGAAATATGAGAATGTATCATCCTACACAACGGCTCATTGGTTTCTCTACTACCATATAACTCTTTTTTATAAATAACTCCTTTGATTTCTTTGGTAATTTTTTCAACTACCTTGTCCTCAACATTTTTACGGATTTCCTTTGCAATTTCTTCCTCATTGACACCAATCGTTACTGGTACGCTGAATACGCTCATTTTCAATTTCCCTCCCCTATAGCTATCACATCACATCCAATAAATACCAATTCCTCATGTTCACTAATTCCATAGCCGACAGATCTTCTTCCTACTTTAAAAAATACATTATTTGTATTAACCGTAACTCCTTCAGTTTTTTCCATATAATCAGAAACAATAGCTTTCAAAATATCTTCATTTAAGAAAGTTTTTCTTTCGACTATCGGATGTTCTTTTGGCATATATTCAAGCCATGTCTCTATACCTTTGTATTCTTTTCCTTCTGTGTCAGTCCATTCGCCATTTCCAGTATATGCAAGCATGATGATTCTTTCAGAGTTTTTCAGCTTTACATAATACAAACATGCGGTATCATCAGTTGGAGCTTCTGGAAGCATATCTCTTACTGAGCGCCATGCACTAGTTGAAGGAATTGTTTTTCCTGCTTTACGGTCTACATGCTCCTGTCCTTTAATTACATAGTTTCTAAATTTTTTTGGCATTAATTTTCTCCTTTCAATTATTCAGTCGAATTGTTTTCCTTATCATCTTCAACTGCTTTCCAAATACAATCCATAACAGATGCATAATCAAGCAGTATTTCTCTTTCTCTGATGTTTCTTCCGTCTTTTTCATGCCAATCTCTCACTATATAAAGTTCGGCATTTGCAGAAAGAATATCTGTTTTCATGTCCCAGTATTTAATATGAATTTCATAAGCTGCATTTGCAGAAATTGGATTTACATAAATTCCTTTTGTTACTTCTTTCCAATCTTTTAATTCAATTGATACCATCTATTTCTCCTTTCAAAACGGACATAAGTCCAAATTAACTTCAAGTCCAGGTCTGGCAATCTGCACCAGGGCATCATCCCAAACCACTGCTTCTTTTATCTCTTTCAAAATCTGTTCCGGGTCAGCTGTTTCATTACTCAAATGCACCAATGTTACTGTCCGTAATGCTGCCGTATGGTTTGTATTCACCAAGCTTTTGCAAGTATCTAAGGAACAATGCCCTTTAAGCCTGTGCGTGTAATTTTCAGCTGTTTTGTCAACCAATTCTTTACAATAGTTGCACTCAATAACCAAGTGGTTCAGTCGCATTGCTTTGAAGTTGTATCGGCAAAACTCAAAGTCTGTCATGTACAACAGCTTTCCCATCTCTTCATGTTCCACGATATACCCATAATTGAAACATGAAATAAGTTGCCCTGTGTCCTTATCCCTTGTAGTATGCGGCAAATAGAACGGTATTACTGTAAACGAGCCAACCCGAAATGGTCTTTTTTCTGGAACGCCTTTCATTAATTCGCCAGTGATGATTTGCAGATGTTCCACAGTTTCATCATTGGTGTAAATCTGAATACCTAAATTCATCAGATTTTTAAATGATTCACGGTGATCGCTCAACCATGTTCATGGGTAAGAAGCACGCCAGAAACATCACTTGTTCTGTAATCAATAGCTTTCAGAATGTCTTTGTATCTGCATCCGCAGTCCAGAAGAAGCATTTCTCCGCTGTTCGATTTCAGAACATAGCAGTTTCCGTGGGTGCTTCCTGTGTTTACTACTCGCATGAACATTTATTATCACCTCTATTTCTAAATATTCCTTTAAATCAGTTTTCTTCATTCACAACAATACCGCCGTGGATAATAACTCGCTTTCCGTCCGAATCGTCAAAATAAACTTCATTTTCAGATTCGGAAACATCGAACTTCCCAGACCAGGACTTGATTTTACCGCCGTTGTAATCGTAAACAGTTACGGTACGGTTCAGACCACCGTCAATATCACTAGACAGTGATTTTAATGATCTGCTACAGGAAGAACAACCGCTAAACATTGTGATTGCTGTAATCCCTGTGATTAATACTGCTGTCTTAATACATTTATGCTTCATTTTGGCTCTCCTTTTACATTGTAAGTCGGATTATAATGAGTACCACAAATATAATAACATTTAAAAGAATATTTAAATTGGTTCGATTGTATCCATTTTCTCGAATAAAAGTTACTATCCATCCCAAAAGTGCTATTGAAAGCAAAATAATAAGCACAATTGTGGAAGTTTCCATCCTACATTTCCTCCTGGCTCATAAATGACGGAATTTCTGTTTCCACTGGCTCTGCTGCCGGAACTGGTTCTTTCTCTGCTGTCTTTACAGTTTCGGCTACGGTTGGCTGCTTTGGCTTTTCTTCGATTGCTTCTGGCTGTGGAATGAATTCTTCTGTGTTTGCGTTCTCACTAATTTCATAAGCAACGTCTTGTTCAATAACATCCTGTTTTGGAATATCCTCTGTATTCTCGTCAGCTTCCTGTACAAAAACATCACCGTGGCTGTTGATGATCTGCTTTAATGCACGATTGATAACTGTTTTCTTTGCCATCTGGTCAGTGAATTTCTGATGCGTTCCATTTCCGTTTTCTTTGTACCCATATCCCTGTGACCAAGATTGTTTGATCTGCTTCATATTCATAACTTCCAAGTGTTTTGAACCATCTTCCATCTGAACTACTGCATATGCGCCAAGAATTTTATCATTATCAATATTCATAAAATCCTGTTCGTGGGAATCCAGTACCTTGTTTCCATCTTCAATGTGGTATTTGAACTTATCTCCTTGGTAGATGATCTCGGCGTGAATATCTTTCATTCCGTATCTTCTGGCTATTGTAATGTTTCCGAAGTAAGACCTCTGGAACTGGCATTGACTGCCATAACTAATAAAATAGCCCTGCTTTTTCTGCACCGAAAGACCAAGTGTTGCCATGTTCATAAGGCTGTTTGCAATGCTGATCTGGCTACAAGCTTCCAGAATTGGTTTATTATTTTTATCTTTTGTCTCTTTCAGAGTTAAATACGCTCCCATCAGTGCATTGCTGAGGTTGTAGTCTTTCGGAAAAGAAAGTCCATATTTGGTTTTTTCCTCTAACTGTTTTGTCAACCCATCAATGAATGAATTGTTGATTACCAATGAAGCTTGCTGTTCTCCTGTTGTTGCTAACTGTGTTTTACTTGCCATAATGATTCTCCTTTTCTTTTTTATATTTGCTAACACGCTGTTGCGTGATTGCATCAGTTTCGTACTTATGTTATTTGATATACCTCTTAAACTAAAGCACAATAAATAAAATAAGTCCCGGCGTTTCGTACCTGTGTTATTTGATATACCTCTTAAACCCCAAATTCCATTTCACAGGTAGCACAGGTTTTGGTGAGTGATTATTTTTAAAACGTTAAATTTTCCACTACTCGCAATAGTGAACGGCTGTAATTAAAACAGTTTTTTAAGCTAATTGGGATTTCAAAAATATCAATAATCCTCACCTTTCGGCTGCGAAATCAGCCGCATACATTTCTGTATGATTAAGGCAATCATCAGACCGCCTCGCTATTTTCTTTTTTAATCCCGTAATATTCACGGGCTTCTTCTTTCTTCTTTTCGGTGACTTCTCCGTCTTCCATAAACAGAGTTGACATTGCAATATTTCTGGCTGCATTGAAGTCTGCATTGAAACCGTACTTATATTTTTTGTGGCTTTCACATTTTGGGTTCGCACACTCAAATGATGCCTGCGTCTTTCTTTGCCCATCTTCCCAATTTCCACACACGCTACAAACCTGTGATGTGTAGCAAGGATTGATTTTTCTAACTATAATTCCGTATCGTTCTGCTTTATATGTGATATATTGCTGTAATTTGTAGTAGCTCCAATTTCTAAGGATAAATTGGCTTGTATCATATCCATTAAGATTTTCGATATTGATGTACTTTGCTCTGTTTTTAACAGCAAATTCAACAACTCGTTTACTTACAATGTGGCAATATGTTTCAACAAAATGTGATTCTGCTTTATCCATCCTGTCTAATGCTTTTAATTTCTTCTTTCTTCCATGTCCAGCGCTTGAATTTTTCAACGATTTTTGCAGTCTTCTTCTTTGAGCTTGATACTTAGTTCTTACTCTCAAAAATTCATCTGCGCTTCCAATTGCTAATCTCTCATACATGTTGTTATTTAAAGCGCACATTGCAGGGACAGCAATACCCAGATCAACTCCAACTACTGTGTTTTCGTCAAGCTTAGTTTCAATCTTAGGAATTTTCATGGTAAGATTAAGAATTATTTTGTTCTTTGTAATCTGAATACTACTTCCACAATACTGGTATTCGCCCGAATACACCTTTAACAATGTGGCTTTTAATTCATCCTTATTCTTTCCATGTCCTAGGCTGACTTTAAATCGCGCAATAGAAGCAGGATTTATGCCATCTTTTTTATTATCTCCACCATAATTCATATACATTTTGCAATCGGAATCACTAATATGTTCGCATAATTCCTCAAATGAATCATAGTCGTGTTCAAAACTAAAATGTGATTTTGCAATCGTAAATGGTGAGTCTAATTTGTATGTAGGTATAACTACTTTTCCCTCTAGAACTCCATTCGTCACAAGTTTTTTAATTTCTTTCGTAAGTTCCTGTGAAAAAGCAATTCCATAAGATTTCAATATACAATGAATCTCTGTTTCGTCAAACAAGCTTCCTTTATTACTTCCAGATTTACGATATGCGTAGTTAATTGTGTCTGAAACAAATTTGAACTTGTCCTTCAGTGATTCCATTTGATCTACTCTATTAGCTCTCATTTCAGAAAATATCCATGATAATATATAATTTTTTCTGCGAGCTTCTTCTCCCATAGCCGTCCTCACAAGACTATATGTATAGTTGTTTACCATGCTCCTTGTGAAATCACCGCCATTTTTGATGCATTCAAGTTGGCTTTCTAATTCAGAAGTATCTTGTTTCTTCTTATTTCTATAATCAATTTTTTGTTCTAAATCATTTATCGTAAAATCGTAAACTCTTTTCTTCCATTCTTTACGGTCACTAAATTCTGGAATCAGAGCGTATTTTCTTGTTGTTGTTATAGTATTGTCCATTTGTTTTTTACCCCGTTTTTGCGTTTTTTATAATTGTGCAATTTTGATTTGTACTTATGTGAACTTTTAGGCATATAAAGCTGAACACAAGCGTTATTCTCGGTGGCATAATTTTGTACCTATGTAGGTTTGCAGATATCTCAAACTGTTGCGCTTGTTATGCTCTCAATCGTACCCTTTTGTACCTATGTAGGTTTGCAGATATCTCAAACCTCAATTTCCAATATTCAGTTTACATAGGTTCTTGTGAGTGAAATATTTTCCTCACATTCCAGGTGCAAAATCACCTGTGACTTGATTAAGCCAATTATTTCTGTTATTCTAATAATAAATATAGTTTGTTCTATATTTCATATGGAGCAGCCAGTCTGTCGCCAAACAAGTTACTGGCTGTTCCTTTCTTTTTTTAAAGCTCTTTCGCCGTCAAATCTCCGTCCGTCACTCTAAGCACAATCATCTGTCTGTCCAATAAAGGAAGTCGCTCGACATTTACGGATTCGCTATCGTCAATCCAAACCGGCAGATTCAGCCCATTCATTTCCTGTAATCCATTCAGTAAATCAACCTCGCAAAGAATTTTGTCGGAATGATTTAATCCGCTATTGTAGTCGATTCCATTACAGATCATCTTGCAAGTTTCCACTGGATTTCCCTCAATCGTGTAATCAAGGAAACTGAACTGGAAATGATGGAAAAATGGATTGATTTTCTCAGCCAGTGCCTTATTTTTCTGAATTGAGAAGTTAAGAACGGTATCAATGTTCTTTTCAATATCAGCTTGTACCTGTCCAAGGCTTTTCAGTTCCTCGTTCAGTTCGGCTACTCGCTTTTCTTTCTCCGTGACTGCTGCCTGTGCAATCTTAATGTCTGCATCCACATTGGAAATCTGTTTCATAACATTGCTGATCTGCATTCTTAATTCCTGTTTCTTTCCAGGAACATCATCAAATGATTTCAGTTTCTCTTCAAGTTCTGCAATTCTCGCTGTAACCGCAAGATATTCTTCGTCATTTGACATATCTACAGATTCTGGAAGCTCCGTAAATTTGGACTGTTCTTCCTCAATCTGCTTAGTAAGTTCAGCAACTTCTTCCTGTGCCACATTGATTTTTGACTGTAATTTGTTGATTTCATCGTTAGTTTTCTTTAATTTTGCAGCGGAAGTATTTCCAAGGTCGCAGACATATTTAAGATTGTTCTGCTTCTCCGATTCAAAGGATTCTTTTACTTTCAACTGTGCTTCAATTCTGGCTTTCTTTTTTTCTTCAAAGGAAGCTCTCAATTCGGCAACCTGTTCTTCTGACAGTTCCTGTCCACAGGTCGGGCAAATAGTTTCTGAATCATTGAATGTTTCAGCTTCAATAGCTTTCAGTCCAGAATCATCCCACTCCATTTCCTTGATTCTCGGATAGTCCTGTCTGGCTCTATCCAAGTCAGCTTTTTCCTGTTTTGCTTCCCTTATGTGGTTGTCTAGTTCCATTCCAATAATACGAATGCTTGATTCCTTTTCTGAATTTTTTAACCTAAGTTTGGAAACTGTATCAGAAATGAATTTTTGTCTCGCTCTTAACCATTCATTCGCCTTGCTAACAAGTCCATCCTTGGAAGATTTCAAACCACGTATTTCATATGTAAGGCCATCATAACCTTTTGCTGAATCTTCAAGAATCTGTTCCTGTTCTTCCAGTTTGGAAAGCTCCGCATTAAGCTCCTGTTTTTTGGATTCTAGGGAAGAAGTATCTTCTTCTTCAACGCTTCGATTGGTTTCATATGCAATCTCCGTGTTTTTGGCATCTACCTTTTTCTTCTGTGCATTCAGTTCCTTTCGGAGCTTCTTCAAGGTATCCTCTACGGAATGCCCCTTTGTGATTTCTTCCACATGAGCGTACTGTGGATTCTCTTCCATAAACTGAGCAATATCGAAACCAGACATTTTTTCCAGTACCTTCCTGGATTCTGCGGTTGACTTCTGCAATGTATCCAGAAATGGTTTTGGATTACTGCACATCAGAAGCGTTGAATGCTCTGCTATTGACTGGATGAACTCGATATAATCCTTTGATTTAACCGGGAATCCGTCAATTTCATAAGAAGTTTCATTTCCATCGAACACCTCTTCTGACTGTCCTCTCGGTTTTCTCCACTTCTGCTTTGTGATTTTGCGGATCACTTTTTCTTTCCCATCAATCGCAAGCGTAAGTTCTCTTACAACATCAACCTTTGGCACTTCCACGCCATTTTCTTTTCTGCGAATAGAAGTCGGTTCTGTACCATTTGCCATCTTTCCTGTCAGAACGTCCAAATATGCGTCCTGCAATGTTGATTTTCCTTCTCTGTTTCTGCCAGAAATCTCTGTTCTCGGAAACAAATCTACAGACTTACTTGGAAACTTCTTGTAATTCTCCAAGTAAATTTTTTTTACTTCCACTTTCATGCTCGATTATCCTCCCTATTGATACCTCATATGCAGTTCTAAGCTCCACTTCATCACCAGATAATTTTTTATGATAAATCCGGCTCTGTATTCTTCCGATTATTTTTACGAAATCTCCAACCTTGAAATCAGCAGCTTCTCTGGCTTCTTTCTGCCACGCTATACATGGGATATAATCTGTTCTTCGCAATTCATATTCGTTGCAAGCAATCATTAAATCACAGATTTCTTTTCCACTTGGTGTTCTGCGGTACACAGGCGGTTTGCAAAGATAACCTTCCAGAATGATTTTGTTTTCACCTTCTGTGCTCCCATCACCTTCTCCACACCAGATTGTTTCCGCTTTGATTTCAAGAATCAAATGTGACTTTCCACTTTCATGTTTGTTTGAAGAACTGTATCTCCCTTCAACATAAGCGTGTTTTCCAATCTTTAAACCTTCCGTCTGCTTTTCTTTAACAATTACTGGAAGCAAATCTACGTTCCCACTGGTACGCTTTGCACCAATATAGAATCTTACGAATTTTTCTCCGTCCTTGAAAAACGTTCCTGGCTGAATGTCCATTATTGCGCCAAATATCTGAACTTCATTCTTGTTATTCTTCATCCTACAATTTCTCCATTTCTTTTACGGAA
>ENA-ORTF01003313-ORTF01003313.1-human-gut-metagenome-genome-assembly--contig:-NODE-3313-length-14163-cov-5.144315_pt1 | contig 14163 bp, 9 predicted proteins | sample MGYA00241908_ERZ509180 | MGnify/ENA primary metagenome ERZ509180 (study PRJEB26280, sample SAMEA2338814) | human gut metagenome | biome: human gut; feature: human-associated habitat; material: faeces... | reverse complement strand
AATAGTTTCACGTATAAGGATTTCTCATACTATTTCCTGATAGACGGGCATTTTGGGGGAGAGGTATTGGCCCAGACGCAGGCTGTGCTTGACCAAATAGGAGTGAGTAAGGTTTCTGGAGAGGCCCGTACGATGGGGTATGTGGATTTGGAAGGGCATCATATTTATAACATAAAAGGATTTTATGAGCAGGTGGGAGGACGAAACGGTGTGACTGAATATTATATGTACGATGCTACCAATATCCGTTTGCGGGAGTTATCTTTAGGATATACGCTACCGAAGAGATTGTTGGGAAGGAAACAATTTGTTAAAAAGGCGGAACTGTCTTTTGTCGCCCGGAATCTATTCTTTATTTATAAAAAGGCTCCATTTGATCCGGATGCCATACTTTCGGTGAGTAATAGTAATCAAGGGATCGATATATTCGGGATACCGACTACGAGAAGTGTTGGCTTTAATGTGAAACTTTCATTCTAAGCGTATGAAGACGAGATTTCTGAATAAGATGGCAGGTCTGTTGGCCGTATTACTCCTTTTTTCCTGTACGGGTAAATTCGAGGAGTATAATACCGATAATACGGGTTTTACCGATGGGCAGAAAACGTATGATTATAATACGTTCGGTGTCTGGCTAAAGGTAGTCCAGATGGGGATTTATTTTAATTATGATTGGGGGAGTGGCAAGAACTGGCATTTCCAGACGATGCAAAATCTGAATGCGGATATGTTTTCCGGTTATATGCATGATTTTAAACCCTTCAACGCCGGATTGGGAAATACGGTCTATAATTTGCAGGATGGCTGGAATGGCACGATGTGGGATAATACGTATGGATATATCATGACGGAGATAAAGCAGACGGAAGATCATTCCCGTGATAAATATCCGGCTTTCTATGCGATCGCTAAAATACTGAAAGTAGAGGTCATGCATCGGATCTCGGATTATTATGGCCCGATCGTGTATACGAAGTTCGGGGAGTCGGATGCCGGGGTAATGCCGGATTCCCAGAAAGACGCTTATTATGCTTTTTTCCGGGATTTGGGGGAGGCTATTCACCTGCTGTCTGAATATGATGGAGAGGAAACCTTTTCTCGTTTCGATATGATTATGCCGGAGAATTACAGGACGTTTGGGGAATGGATGCGTTTCGCCAACTCATTACGTTTGCGCTTGGCGATTCGTATCGCTATGGCCGACCCTGATAAGGCAAGGGATGAGGCGCATAAGTCGCTGACACATCCAGCCGGTTTGCTGGAGGAGGCTTATGAGGTCGTCGCGGTTTCTACCGCCGGAACCGGCTACTCGAATCCGCTAGGGGAGATCAATAAGGCGTGGGGAGAGGTTTTTATGAACGCTAATATGGAATCGATCCTTAAAGGATATAAAGACCCTCGGTTATCTCGTTATTTTGAGCCTGCTACCGGACAGGGATATTCCGGGGAGTACCGGGGAATCCGGCAAGGGACAGGATTTAATCATTCCCGCTATAGTGAGCATTCGAGAAGCACGATTACCCAGAAAACGGACGCTATCTTAATGACGCCCGCGGAAGTTTGGTTCTTACGTGCGGAGGCAGCCTTGCGGGGCTGGTCCGGGGAGGATGCCGGGACTTGCTATGAGCAAGGCGTACGATCATCGTTCAGCCAATGGAGGGTAGGAGAGGCCAATGCTTATTTGCGGAGTGATCATGTAGCCGCCGATTTCGTGGATACGTTTACTCCCGAGTATTCGGCGAAGGCGCTTTGCTTGGTGTCTCCGGCATGGGATGAAGAAGCCTCTAGGGAGACCAAGCTGGAGAAGATTATTACCCAAAAATGGATCGCTTGTTACCCCGAGGGCTGTGAGGCTTGGGCGGAGCAGAGGCGTACCGGTTATCCCCGTTTGTTCCCGGTTTTGGTGAATAAAAGCAATGGAAAGATCGATACGCGAACGATGATTCGTCGCTTGAATTTCCCGGTTAGCATTATTTCCGGTAACCCGGCTCAGTATTCCGCCTTGTGTGAGTATCTGGGAGGTCCGGATACCGGAGGTACTCGTTTATGGTGGGATACCGGAGTGAATTTTCGTGATTAACGACTAATTTTTCCTCTTCCTGCCAATATAATACCGAGATTCCCCTAAAAAATACTACCTTTGACATCGAAAATTATAAAAAAAAGGTTTTATGTCTTTAAAACGTTTTGGTGTCTCTTTGGAAGACAATCTGTTGGAATCATTGGATCAATATGTGAATGAGAATGGCTTCGCCAATCGTTCGCAGGCGATTCGTTTTCTGATAGAGAAGAATGTAGCCGAACGTAAATGGCAATGCAACCATATCGTAGCCGGGACGATCGTGATCATGTATGACCAAGTCAAGAAAGAGATCTCCTTGAAAATCACGGGTATCCAACAAAATTATAAGGATGTGATTTTGTCGTCTTCCCAGTATTATATCAATCAGAATTTTTGCTTGCATATAGTGACGGTGATGGGAACGGCTCACCGCTTGACAGAATTGTCGGATAAGTTGACGACAATCAAAGGCATTAAGCATGGTAAGTTGGTGATGAGCCGGGCGGATTAATGCTTTTTTTTGCGGGCTTGGTAACACGTTTTTTGGTAAACGTGCCACTGCGGGATGTTTAAAATGATAAATATTATAGATGTAAGTAGTATATGAGAAAAGAACTTTTACTAGTTTCCGGACTGTTGATAGGCTCCATGGCGTTTGCGATAGATCCGGCAGAGATTGACAGTCTGATCAATTTGAAAGGGGTGGTGGTTTCCGCCAACAAGATCCATGTGAACCGGAACAGTGTGCCATTATCTATCTCGGTCATCGAACGGGAGGAGATTGAGGCTAGCAGTGAATCGGCGTTGCTTCCCGTATTGTCGGAGCGAGTACCCGGGCTGTTTGTCTCGGAAAAAGGGATTACAGGTTTCGGCGTTTCCGAGGGAGCGGCCGGGACGGTTAATATCCGGGGTGTCGGACAGAGTAATAAGGTCTTGATGTTGTTCGACGGACAGCCTCAATGGGCCGGTATATTCGGCCATTCGCTTCCGGATACCTATGTGGCTTCGGACGTGGAAAAGGTGGAGGTGATCCGTGGTCCGGGTTCCTTGTTATACGGCTCGAACGCTATGGGAGGTGTCGTGAATATCATCACCCGCCAGCATAATCAGCCGGGACGGCGTACGCAAGCCCGTATCATGTACGGCTCGTATAACACCCAGAAGTATATGATTAATAATGGGTACAATATCGGTAACTTTAGTAGTTATATCTCCTTGAATCATGACCGCACAGATGGACATCGTCCGGATTCGAAGTTTCATATCACGAATGGTTTCGCTAAGTTAGGATATAAGATTGATGATCATTATAAGGTGACGGGAGACGTAAGCTTAGCTAAGTTCAAGAACCAGAACCCGGGAGAGATAACAAATCCGCTTATCGATAATATCATGAATATCCTGCGAGGTACTACCTCCTTCGCTTTAGAGAATAATTACGGGAAGACAAGTGGTGCCCTTCGTGCTTTCTACAACTGGGGCCATCATAAGATTGATGATGGGTATAATCCGGGCGGGACGCCTAATCCTTATCTGTTTTATTCGGACGATCATAATGCGGGTTTCTTGCTTTATCAGTCTTTCCGCTTGGTGAAAGGGAATAGTTTTACGGTCGGCATCGATTATAAGAACTGGGGTGGTCACGCATGGCAGGATAGTATCAATGGTAACCAGAATGAGTTGGTGAATAAGACCGTGAACGAGGTAGCCGGATACGTTATCATGCAGCAGGATCTATTTGACAAGGTAAGCTTGAACGCCGGGGTTCGTTATGAGCATAACAGTATCTTCGGCGGCGAGTGGATTCCGCAGGCCGGCTTCACGGTACGTCCGTTCGAGGGGAACGTGATAAAGGCTTCTTTGTCGAAAGGCTTCCGGAGTCCGAATATACGGGAGATGTACATGTTCCCGCCTCAGAACCCAGATTTGAAACCGGAGCGCATGATGAACTACGAGGTATCCATCGGGCAGACATTTTTGGACGGCAACTTGTTTACGGAGTTGACTGCCTTTTTTATCGACGGGCAGGATATGATCGAGACGACACGTATAGACGGACGGCCTAAGAATGTCAATACGGGTACTTTTACGAATAAAGGTATCGAGTTCGATTCCCGTTACCAGATTCTCAAGAATTTGAGCCTCGATATGAATTATAGCTATTTGCATACGAGCAAGGCCCTGCTGGCGGCTCCGGCGCATAAGTTTTTCGCTGGCGTGATGTATGCCCCGGGACGTTTCACTTTCAACGTGAACGTACAATCCATTTTCGACCTTTATATCAATACGGCGGACAAGGTGAAAGAGGATTACACGGTTTTGAACGCGAAGGCAGCCTACCGTTTCGGTACACGTGATAAAGGCTTGAATCTATTTGTCAAAGGAGAGAATTTAACGGCTACCCGTTATTCCATCAACGAAGGATTCCCGATGCCGAAGGCGATATTTATGGGAGGTATAGACGTAACTTTCTAGCATGGGTGGAAAAAGAACTTCCCCGAATACTCATATCTCCTTGAATTTTATGTCTACTTTCTAATATTTGTTTTATCTTTGCTTCATCAGAGTTTATTTGATTTTGATTAAAAGAATAGAACGTTATATATATGGATGTGAAAAATGATTTGGGTGGAGGAAAGCCCACGTTGCTAATCGCGGAGGATGAGGAAAGTAATTATTTACTTCTGAAGACCATTTTACATAAATATTGTAATTTGATCCGTGCTAAAACTGGTTTGGAAGCTTTGGCTCTCTTTAAGGAAAACGAGGTGGACTTGATCTTGATGGATATAAAGATGCCTGAGATGACGGGTATCGAGTCCTTGAAGGAAATCCGTAAGCTATCGAAAGATATCCCCGTAATCATGCAGTCGGCTTATGTATTCGACTCTGATATGGAAGCCGCTAAAGAAGCCGGGGCTTCCGGTTTTATCACGAAGCCGATCAATCTAAAGGTATTGAAAAATACGATATCGCAGTATTGTCCGTCAATCGTATGGTAAGGATTTATTAAGATGTTTTAGATTTGTATAAACGGCATTTTGCCGTATTTTTTGTTATTTTTGTAGAAAATCGTCAAGAGGACGCTTTACAAATGTATTCTAATCTACAAAAATGACATGCTTATGATAAAAAAAGAACATCTTGTATCCGACATTTCTAAACTAAAAAAAGTATATAATCAGAGCTTCCCTTGGTTGGTGACCTTAGCGGAAGAAAGTGAGAACGCAAAGTATTTTAAGGATGCTTTGCGTTCTCTTATTTTATCCCGGCTCACGGAAAAGGAAAGTACCCAAGAAAACGTAGGAATGGCGGTGGCGAGGCGTATCCTTCTTTTGATTGAGCATGATGATACTTTCGTGGACGAGCTGTCTACGGGCGAGCGTCTTCCGGTGCGGACGGTCACTTATCTTTGGCAGTTCCTGACCGGCCATTTGGAAAATGAGGTCTCTCCTGATTTATTTATCGACCTATACCATCAGTTTGATTTATTGGAACATCCGGTTGAGATCCTGCCGGACCGGGCATTGGTGAAAAGGCAGATGAGCCGCTGGCCGACCGGGCTTGACCCGGAGGTAATCGCTATCCGTGAGAGGAACAAGGAGCGTATCATCGCTTGCTTGATCAAGAAGATAGAAAGACGCCATAGCCCTTCGTCACGTTTTCAGTTCGCCGAGGGCATCTCCTATGAGGAGAAAGAGGCCCGGGTACGTGAATGGTGGAATACCGCTCGTTTCCATTTGTCGATGGCGATCAAGAGTCCTACGGAATTGAACTTCTTTTTGGGATATTCCCTGTCGGACGAGACGATGAGCTTATTGGCCCGTGCCAAAAAGAAGGGGATGCCCTTTTTTGTGACTCCTTATTATCTTTCCCTATTAAATATAGAACATGAGGGGTATGACGACGCTACGGTGCGATCGTACATCATGTACTCGAACGAGCTGGTAGATACGTATGGAAGCATTAAGGCGTGGGAAAAGGAAGACATGGTCGTTGCCGATGAGCCGAACGCGGCGGGTTGGCTATTGCCGGAGGGACATAATATACACCGGAGGTATCCGGAGGTGGCGATCTTGATCCCCGATTCGATGGGGCGTGCCTGCGGTGGATTGTGCGCTTCTTGCCAGCGCATGTATGATTTCCAGAGCGAGCGGTTGAATTTCGATTTCGAGGCCCTGAAGCCTAAGGAGAGTTGGGACCGGAAGTTACGTCGTCTGATGCGTTATTTCGAGGAAGACGCCCAACTGAGGGATATCTTGATAACGGGCGGGGATGCCTTGATGAGCCAGAACGCTACCTTGCGTAAAATATTGGAGGCGGTATATAAGATGGCGGTGCGGAAACGGAAGGCGAACGAGAGCCGTCCGGAGGGCGAGAAGTACGCCGAGTTACAACGGGTACGGCTAGGTTCCCGGTTGCTGGCTTATCTTCCGCTGCGTGTGACCGACGAGTTGGTCGGTATATTGAGGGAGTTCAAGGAGAAGGCTTCCGCTATCGGCGTGAGCCAGTTCTATATACAAACGCATTTCCAGTCTCCACTGGAGGTGACACCGGAGGCGAGGCACGCTATCGAGGCGATCTTGGCGGCGGGCTGGACGATCACGAATCAGTTGGTTTATACGGTCTCGGCTTCCCGTAGGGGGCATACGGCGAAATTACGGCAGACCTTAAACGCCCTTGGGGTGGTTTGCTATTATACGTTCTCCGTGAAGGGATTCCGGGAGAATTATGCGGTTTATACCCCGAATAGCCGCTCGTTGCAAGAGGCTCGTGAGGAGAAGATCTTCGGGCAGGTGCCGGAGGAGAAACAGGCGGAGTTGTATGATATGATCCGTAACCAGCGTCCTTTAGGCAAGTGCTTGGTTCGTTTCCTGAAGGAGAACGGGTTGCTGTTCGCCGGGACGGATCGTAACGTGTTGAACTTGCCCGCTATTGGTAAGAGCATGACTTTCCATACCATTGGACTGACTTCCGAGGGAAAGCGGATTCTTAAGTTCGATCACGACGGGAGCCGTCGGCATAGCCCGATTATCGATCAAATGGGTGAGGTTTATATCGTGGAGAATAAATCCGTGGCCGCTTACCTTAGGCAATTGAAGGAGATGGGCGAGGATGTCAATGAGTACCGTACGATCTGGAATTATTGCGAGGGAGAGACGGAGCCTCGCTTCAGTATTTATGAATACCCGGCTTATCCCTTTAAGGCCACGGACCGAATGACTAATCTTGAATTATGAATTCTATCCTCATATGTTTGCCTTGGTTTCGTATATTTTGCTTAATTTTGTTTCACTGAATTTAGAAGGATATGATACAGAACGAAAGAGAAATCAGGCATGAGCTTGTGTTACAGGCCGCACGCCGTATGATGACAGCCGCTCGCACGGCTCCTAAAGGCAAGGGTATTGATATCATAGAGATAGCGATGGTGACGGATGGGGATATCTTGCGCCTGTCCGATGAGATGATCCGGATAGCGGCCGAGACCGGATTCAAGTTCCTGCTCCGTGACGCCGAGAATATAAAGAGTGCCGACGCCGTGGTGATTATCGGTACCTCCCAGAAAATACAAGGCTTGAACTGCGCCCATTGCGGTTTTGATACCTGCGTGGAGAAGCCGGATTTGGTTCCGTGCGCTATTAATTCCGTCGATCTGGGTATCGCAATCGGCTCGGCTTGCGCTACGGCGGCGGACCTGCGTGTGGATACTCGTGTCATGTTCAGCGCCGGCTTGGCGGCCCAGCGATTGGGGCTGTTGGGAGACTGTAAATGCGTGATGGCGATACCGGTCAGCGCCTCGTCGAAGAACCCGTTTTTTGATCGTAAACCGAAAGAAGAACCGAAAAACTAGAAACAAATGAGTGACTCTATTCTAAAATTCGCGAATAAGCTGGAGATACGTTATTCCTTTAATAATAAATCCAATTATATGGATGCCATGACCAAGCACCGGTGTGAGAAGGAGATTCTTACGCTGATACGTTCCTTGGCGGATATGCTGGACGTGAAGCTGACGGTTTACAACGAGCCTTACGATAAGGAGGGTGGTTTCCGTGAGAAGCTGGGCGTGGCTGGGGAGAGTAGCCGCTCTATCTCTATCGTGTTGAACTTGGTGATGCAGATATTGACCCGTCCTTCCTTGTCGGTGGGTGGACAGCCGCTGATGGATCGTACGCCGGCGGACGAGGAGGAGATGCAGCGTGAGCTGTTCAAGTTACGCCGTGAACTACGACTGAAGACTCCGGGGGCTACGCCTTCACACCGCTTGATCGACCTGTTGAACGCCTCGCCCCGTTTCTGTAAGTGTAAGTCTAATTTCTACGAGGCTTTGAAAGGGTATCCGAAGGTGACGAAAATCTCGGTACGTGAGTTGAACGAGAAGGATCGTAGCCGTTCCGGTTCGCTGGAGGTGAAGCGGGACCAGTTCGATTATTTTATCTTGCGTAGCGACGATCTGCCTACTGTCAAGGATAATAAGGCCACGATAGAGATCATCTCGCCGGTACTGAAAGACAGTAAGTATCGCTGGAAAGGTATTTACAACAAGGGAGGCGAGACAATCGATTTCTATATGCAAGATGAGGATTTCAAGAAACAGATGTTCGAGGACAAGATCTCGTTCACGAGCGGTATGTGCATCGATTGCGTCTTGGAGATCGCTCGCCGTCTGTCGGAGCTAGGAGAGGTGGTCAACGTGAGCTATACCGTGACTACGGTGATACGTACCCGTTTCGATAAGATGGAGATCGTCACCCCTCAAGGCAAGCGGCATCTTCGTAAACTGGAAGCCGCGAAGAAACAGCTTACGCTGGATTTGTTCGGCTAATCCGACAGCGGTATTCCCTTCGCTCCCAAACACTACCGTGTTCCCACCTGAACACAGTAGTATTCATCAGCGAACACAATAGTATTCAATCCCGGACACAATAGTCTTTTTGCTTTGAATACTATTGTGTTTTTTCGTAAGGACGGGCAGTCTATACGAGTGTATATTTCCTCGGATAATTGAATAAGATCGCCAATAAGGCGCCTGCTCCCAATAGATACGGGTAGTAAAGATATTGCATGATCTCGATAGGGGAGACATGCCCGAGTCCGGCGGCCATCAACATCTGGGCGCCGTAGGGGATGATTCCCTGTACGAAGCAAGAGAAGATATCCAATAGGCTGGCGCTGCGGCGGGGATCTATCTTGAACCGGTCCGCTATATCTTTGGCGATCGGGCCGGCCATGATGAGGGCGATCGTATTGTTGGCCGTGCAGAGGTTGGCGAAGCTCACCAAGGCCGCTATGCTCATCTCGGCCCCCTTGGAGGAATGGATGCGGGAGGTAAGCTTGCGGATGATCCAGTCGATACCCCCGTTATAACGGATCATCTCCAACATGCCTCCTGCCAGAAGCGTCACGATAATCAGCTCGCCCATATTGGTGATACCTAATCCCATGGAGGCGTTCCAGCCCCAGATATCGAAGCTACCGGTCCACAGACCTACGATACCGGACAGGACGATCCCGATGAATAGCACCAGCATGACATTGATCCCGCAAACGGCGGTTACCAATACCACCAGATAAGGGATCACCTTGACCCATTCGATCGGGGCCGGGGCGTAAGCGTTCTCCACGCCGCTTCCCACCAGCACGTATATCAATCCGGTCAGGATCGCTATCGGGAGGGCGATACGGATATTCACCTTGAACTTATCGGACATCTGGCAACCCTGCGTGCGGGTAGCTACGATGGTCGTATCGGATATGAACGACAGGTTATCGCCGAACATGGCGCCGCTCACCACGACACCCAGCATAAGGGCGTCCGGCATCCCCGTCTTGTCCGCTATACCGACGGCTACCGGGGCCAAGGCCACGATCGTGCCCACCGACGTACCTACCGAGATGGATATGAAGCAAGCGGCCAAGAAGATTCCGGCCGCCAACAGGTTACCGGGCAGGATGGACATCGCCAGATTCACGGTAGCGTCTACGGCACCCATCGCCTTGGCGGTCTGCGCGAAGGCCCCGGCGAGGATGAAGATCAATACCATCAGCATGATATTGCTGTTGGCCGCCCCCCGGCAGAACTGCTCGATACGGTTGCTTAATTTGCCTCCCTTGGAGATCGCTATCGCTACGATCGAGGAGATGACGAAGGCTACCGTTATCGGCATCTTATAGAAATCTCCCGCCACGATAGATACCACCAAATAAGTCAATAAGAATACCACCAGCGGCGTCAACGCCCATGCGTTCGGTCTGCGTTCCAACTCCCCCATTTTCTTATCTCTCCTACATTTAACTGTCAACTGTCAATTCTCAACTGTCAACTCTTAGAAGGAGAACCGCAGCGCTATACGCACGCCCCCCTTCTTGATATTCGGTTGGTCCAGATACGTCAAGCGGCGGTAATAATCGATCCGTAATATCTTGAAGATGTTCTCCAGACCTACGCTGGCCTCTAGGTAAGGCGTACGGCCCATCGGCGAGGTTCCCTCGGGGAAGCGGTATAGTCCCGTCGGGTCCAAGGCCGGGTTATTCTTATCGGTCAGTCCTCCGTAGAAACCGCTGAACGATATCACCTCACGCAAACGTAGCCACTTCACGCCGGGAATACGGTTTAAGATCCATCCCTTCATATAATACGTGAAGTAGAACGAAACATACTGGTCGCTTACGAACTCCAGCGCACGCATCATGTTGAAGGCTTGCGGCTGGATCGTGATGGACTGGTTGGTATTCGGCATGATGAGCAAGGGGAAAGGAACCTTGTCCCATACCTTGCCCGCCGTCACCAAGGCGTCGATATGTCCGAAGGAAGAGAGCCAGATCCGTTTCTCGGCGCTGATCTCCGTATGGTTGTAGTTGAAGTCGCCCCCCAACACGTTCTTCAATCCCATCTGATGGGATAGCTTGAATACGGGAGCGTCTTTCGAGAGGTTGAAAAGCGAGTTCTTACCCTCTCGTCCGTTATAGGCACGCTCGCCCGGGGCGAAACGAAGCTGGGCCCCTAGCTCCGTGTTGGTGAAACTCTTTAAGTTCGTCAATGTCCCGTCGGCGTTGTAACGGTCGTAGCGGAGCGTTCCGGCCGCCTCGTTGTTCTCGTTCCGCGCCCAAGTGGTAAGGGTCAGGCCATTCAGCCATTCCTTCTGGTACTGGAGCATGGTCTTGCGGATGTATTGCATCATGGTGACGGGCTCGCCCACCTTCCATGCCACGAACATATTATCCTTGCTGGTGAAGAGGAAGTCTTGACCGGGCGTATATACGTCGTACTCTTGGATAGCGGAGATATTGTTCACCGGGCTTTCTCCCTCGTGATATTTCTTCTTGTTCACGCTATACGTCAGCTTGGCGTTATACTTTAGCTTACGGTCGTTTACGCCATAGGCTAGATAACCGCTACCGAACCAGTGCGGGTTGAGGTTTGCCGTCGTCATACCTCCCACACGCATGCGGAAGCCCTCCAGATGGTTGGCGCTGAAAGTGGTATTCATCGGTCCGAAATCGAACTTGCTCTTATCCTTGTCCGCCGTGGTCGGGATATAACCGGTGATCAATATCTCGGCGGTCTTGATGATCACGTTGAAAGCCGGTACCTTGCGAAGTTGCGCCAGCAAGTCGTCCAAGGCGCTCTCTTTCTCTTTCAAGGGGACATGGCGGTTGTGTATCCAGAAGGTGTCGGTCTGGGCGGTGGCTTCGGGCAGCTCATGGATCGGACCGAGAAGGCCGAAGATCGAGTCGGCGTTCTGCACGTCGAACTGATACTTATCGAAATTCCTTAGCTGGTGGGCATAGAGCTGTTGCGCCCCTTTTACGATATAGAAATTAACGTAGGTATTCTCGTTGGCGAGCACCCAAGTGCTATCCGGCATCCGCTTGAACTCTTGCTCGATCCGGAGCTTGTCCACCCAGTTGAGGTTGATGTTCGCCGGGGTGTTCAAGAGGAATTTCTTGACGGCGTAATTACCGTCCAGCGTGATGTACAAGCGGCCCGTGAAGCCGTAGCTCTGGCTGTTTACGGGCACGAAGGCGAGATCCACACATTTATCTCCGGCAACGTCCACCGTATCCATGATATAATATTTGTAATAGGAGACGGCCAGCGTGGAAGACAGCGGGCTCACGAAACGGTTCAACAAGATATTGATATTGTTGTCGAAGATATTGACGCCCTTGAATATCTCCTCAAGGTTGGCGGTGATGGCGCCTCCATCGTCCAATGTCTTGTCGATACCCTGCTGGCGCTTGGCCTTGGTGATCGTCTTCTCCGCCTTGGGATGTTTGCGGTAGTATTGGTCGGAGATCGTCTCACGGACGGAGATCGTCAGGATCGGTTTCCCGTTGAACTCCGAGGTATCCAGATAGTTCTTGATGAACTTGAATTTCTTCAGGAACTTATTCTTCTCGAGATTGGGGTTGAAGTCGTCCAGCGACATGCTGAGCTTCTCGTACACCTCGCTTTGGTACTCGTCCTTCGCCTCGATGCGGTTGTCGTTCTTATGCTCTATGACTTTCTTGATCAGTTCCACGGCGGGGTTGTCCTTGCGGGAATATTTCTCACGTTTAGGCTTGACGACTACCTCGGCAATCTCGAACGAGGTAGGCCGGAGGAGCACGTTGAGGGCGTTGTTCTTTTGCCCCGCCTTTAGGTTTACGACCTTATTGTCATATCCAAGCGAGGATACGACCAGCCGGGTAAGCCCTTTGTCGTTCTGGAGGCTGAAAGCCCCGTCATCGTCGGTCATCGCCCCGATCGTCGAGTTTTCGAACATGACGGATACGTAGGATAGGGGTTCCCCGCTTACGGAGTCTCTCACGATTCCGGATGCGGAAGTTATGCTCTGGGCGTATAGGACGGAAATGCCGGTCACGAATTGTAACAGGACTAGCAAAGTGATATAGCGAATAGATCTTATCATGTAAATGTCTCGTTATTCCTTCACGGATAATACAGTTGGCAAAGGTATGTTTTTTTCGTGGGAGGGAGGGGGGAGAGGCTATTAATAATCATTAATCAATGGGGCATCCCCTCCTTGGAGGGAGGGGAGCCCCATCATTCTTAAATCTAAAAAACATGAGGGCCTCACGGCTTTATATCTCTGACGGCGATTCGCTATCCGCTTGCTTCTTGGCGGCGGCGGCCCTCGCTTGTGCGATGCGTTGGTTGTAGAGGGCGTTGGTCTCGTCGATGAGGGTGTTGAGGCGGTTGATGAAGGTGGCGGTCGTAGCCGTTGGCTTCACCACGCTCTGGGCGAAGGCGTAGGTGGTCATCTCGTCGTATTCCTCGTCCATGCGGAGGCGGATCTTCTTGGCGCTCTCGATGGGGTTGTCGGCTTGCGCGTTGGTGCGCTGCTCGGTCAAGGCTGCGTATTGCTGGTTCTTCTCCTTCAGCGAGGCCACTACCTCGGTGAGGGTGAGCGCCGCCAGCGCCTCGGGCATGCCGTCCTTGTCGAGGTCTACCAGCAAGCCCTCGATGGCGGCCGTCTCCTGCAAGTTGGCGAGGCGCGCGGCTCCGATGTAGGGCTTCACGGGAAGGTATAGCTTCTCGGCCGCCGTGCGTTGCGCCGCCAGCGGGCTTTTCGTCATTTGGGTAATGGTGGAAGTAATGAAGATCAAGAGATCATCCCTCTCCTTGTCGAGGGTGGACATCTGCGCGGTCTCCTCGCTGGCCGAGGATTGGTTCACGGCGTCGGTCAATAGGGCGAAATCGGCGGCGAAGGCCGTACGAAGTTCTTGGGGGATGCCCAGCGGGTCGTTCGGGTCGAAGCTGATTTCGTCGGGAGATTCCGAGTCGCCTCCGCCACCCGCGAGCAGGTTCCCGTAGCGGGCCATGAAGGTTCGGTACTCGGCGTTGTTCAATTTCGTGATGTTAATGTCTTTTACTTTTGTAATCTTTTCCATTTTCTTGTTGATTTAGATCCATGATCAGGTTTAATACTGGCTAAAGGTAAGACAAATCGGTGGATATAGCTCTGGAAACTACCGTATTTTTCGCGGATTCGACCTCGCGGCAGGTGAAAAGTTGAATCTTGGGAAAATACGGGGCTTACATCGGGCGCGAAACGGAATCTTGGGGAAATGCGAGACCTTGCGGCGGGTGC
>ENA-ORTF01003312-ORTF01003312.1-human-gut-metagenome-genome-assembly--contig:-NODE-3312-length-14175-cov-4.788952_pt1 | contig 14175 bp, 8 predicted proteins | sample MGYA00241908_ERZ509180 | MGnify/ENA primary metagenome ERZ509180 (study PRJEB26280, sample SAMEA2338814) | human gut metagenome | biome: human gut; feature: human-associated habitat; material: faeces... | reverse complement strand
CTTGGCTCCGACTGGCCCAAGCAGGTCGCTCCGCGCTTCGACGCCAACAAGGCCATCCTCTTCGATGATCGGTGGGCCTCCGCCCGTGAAGACCTCGCCCGCGCCTACTACGACAACGATCCCGCCGCCTTGAACGGCAGCTTCATCGGCCTTGGCAAGACCATCGCCGCCGAAGCCCAGTGGTTCGCCAACGAGTCGGAGAGCGAAGAACTCAAGGCCGTCTTCCAGAAGGCCGGCTCCGAGGCCCTCGAACAGGTTGCGTCCAACAAGAACGCCTCCCGTTACGCGAATGATATCGCCATCGTCACCGGCGTGAGCCCGAACTCGATTGCCGCTCAGGTGGTCGAAGGCCTGCTCGCAGGCGGTGCCACTGTGGTGGCCACCTCGCACAGCTTCAAGCCGTCCATTAAGGCTTGGGCTAAGCAGGCCTACCGCGAGCACGCTACCGGCAACGCCAAGCTGTGGCTGGTTCCGGCCAACCTCTCCAGCTACCGCGACGTCGACGCACTGGTCGACTGGGTGGGCCACGAGCAGAAGAAGACCTCCGGTGCTACCACCACGATTCTGAAGCCCGCGTGGGAGCCGACCCTGTTCTTCCCGTTCGCCGCTCCGCCGGTCCATGGCACGCTCGCCGACTCCGGCGACCTGTTCGAATCGCAGGCCCGACTGATGCTGTGGGGCGTGGAACGCGCCATCGCCGGCTTCAGCCACATCGGTGCCGACACCAACGTGCAGCACAAGCTCCACGTGGTGCTGCCCGGTTCCCCGAACCGCGGCGTATTCGGCGGCGACGGTGCCTACGGCGAAGTCAAGAGCGCCTTTGACGCCATCGTCAACCGTGCCCGCGCTGAAAAGGTGTGGTCGAGCCGCGTCACCTTCGCTCACCCGAAGATCGGCTGGGTGCGTGGCACCGGCCTGATGGGCGGTAACGACCCGCTGGTCGCCGTCGTTGAACGTCACGGCATCCGCACCTACTCCACCGCACAGATTGCGGCCAAGCTGCTCGACCTGTGCACTGCCGAATCGCGCGAGCAGGCCCTCAAGGCCCCGCTCGATGTGGACCTGACCGGTGGCCTCGGCTCCGAGCCCATCGACATCAAGGCCCTGCGTGCGGAGGCCATGGCCGACGCCGAGAAGGAAGCTGCTGCGGCCTCGTCTCAGGAAACGGATGGCTCCGTCGCCGGACGGTCCACTGGACTGTCCGACTCCTCGCGTGGGCAGCAAATCAAGGCGCTGCCCACACCGATCGTCACCAAGCAGGCTTCGGTCGACCTCAACGACTGGACCAACGTCACCGCCAAGCCGGAAGACGAAATCGTCATCGTTTCCGTCGGTGAGCTGGGCCCGTGGGGCTCCGGTCGTACGCGCGCCCAGGCCGAACTCGGCATCCACTCGGACGGCACCGTCGACCTGAGCGCCGGCGCAGTGCTCGAACTTGCGTGGAACATGGGCCTGCTGACTTGGGCCGACAGCCCGAAGCCCGGCTGGTACGACACCGACGGCAACCTCGTGCCCGAAGAGGACATCGCCGAGCGCTACCACGACGAGGTCGTGGCCCGCTCCGGCATCCGCCCGTTCGAGGAAGGCATGGGCAACGACTACAAGGACGGTGCTGACGAAGAGGAAGCCGAGGTCTTCCTCGACCACGACGTCACCTTCTCTGTGCCCACCCGCGAAGTCGCCGCCGAATACGTCAAGCTGGACGAGGCTCACACCACCATCGCCCCGGATGAGGAATCCGGCGAATGGAACGTGACCCGCCACGCCGGCTCGATGATCCGCGTGCCGCGCCGCGCCACCATGACCCGCACAGTCGGCGGCCAGTTCCCGAAGGGCTTCGACCCGACCCGATGGGGCATTCCCGCCTCGATGGTCGGCGACGTCGACAAGATCGCCCTGTGGAACATCGTCACCACTGTGGACGCCTACCTGGGCGCCGGCTTCACCCCGACCGAAATCCTCGAGTCCATCCACCCCTCGCTGGTGGCTTCGACCCAGGGCACCGGCTTCGGTGGCATGATGTCGATGCGCAAGCTGTACCTCGACCGCTTCCTCAACCACGAGATCCCGACCGACATCCTGCAGGAAGCCCTGCCGAACGTGGTCGCGGCTCACGTGATGCAGTCCTACATCGGCGGCTACGGCAACATGATTCAGCCGGTCTCCGCCTGCGCCACCGCAGCCGTCTCCCTTGAAGAGGGCGTCGACAAGATCGCCCTCGGCAAGGCCGACTTCGTGGTCACCGGTGCGATCGACGACATCGGCGTGGAATCCGTGATCGGTTTCGGCAACATGAACGCCACCGCCAACTCGGAGGAAATGTATGGCAAGGGTATCGACGCGCGCTTCTTCAGCCGCGCGAACGATCGTCGCCGTGGCGGCTTCCTGGAATCCCAGGGCGGCGGCACGATCCTCGTGACCCGCGGTGACATCGCCGAAAAGCTCGGCCTGCCGGTTGCGGCCGTGGTCGGCTTCATCCACTCCTACGCGGATGGTGCTCACACCTCGATCCCGGCTCCGGGCCTCGGTGCCCTGGCTGCCGGCCTCGGCGGCAAGGACTCCAAGCTCGTGCACGACCTGGCTAAGCTCGGCGTCTCAGCCGACGACATCGCCGTGGTCTCCAAGCACGACACGTCCACCAACGCCAACGACCCGAACGAATCCGAGCTGCACAACACGCTGGCCCACGCCATCGGCCGCACCGACGGCAACCCGCTGTTCGTGATCTCGCAGAAGACGCTTACCGGCCACGCCAAGGGTGGTGCCTGCATCTTCCAGGTCAACGGTCTGACGCAGCTGTTCAAGTCCGGCGTGATTCCGGCGAACGCGGCGCTCGACTGCGTGGATCCGAAGCTCCAGCGCGACGACCACATGGTCTGGGTTAGGAAGCCCCTGCGCATCGGCGGTGGTGAGGACGAGTTCGGTCGCGAGACCGCTGGTCGCCCGGTCAAGGCCGGTCTGGCCACCTCGCTCGGCTTCGGACATGTTTCCGGCTTCGTGGCTCTGGTCCATCCGGGTGCCTTCGAGGCGGCCGTGGCCAAGGCCGATGGTGAGGCCGCACTGGAAGCTTGGCGTGAGCGTGCCAACGCCCGCCTGGCTGCCGGCCAGCGTCACCTTGAGGAAGGCATGATGGGTCGCGCCGCGCTCTACGAGCCGATCGACAACCGTCGCTTCCGCGAGGATCACCGTGGCTACGACCACCACGAGGTCGAAAAGGCGATGCTCCTCAACCCGGACGCCCGCCTCGGTGCCGACGGCTACTACGAGGCCTGATATTCTCTGGCTCCCCCCGGTCGGTGAATGCCGGCTGAGGGGAGTGTCTCGCGATTAGGGTCGGGAAGAACGTCATTTACGGTGTTCTTCCCGACCCTATTGTTTTTTGACGCTATTGCTGTTTTCGTGGATGTCGGTTCGTCGTCTCTTACTCCCGCAACGGTTCAACAACGAACCACCACCCACGAAAACAGCAATAGCGCCTTCGATATACAGTCGAAACCGGGTCAAGTAGGATAGATGCGTGATTTTTGGGCAGGCTATCGCTGGGAGCGGGGCCGGACCCAGGATTGCTTGATGCGCAGCTGGCATTCAAGCTGGGGTGACTGCTCGCTCAGTGGCGGCGGCTGAACCTTCTCGACCGGGTATCCGGCACGAGGAAAGGGATCGGGTGCCTCGCCTTCGATGAGCGAGACCAGCTTACCGACTGCCCAGTAGCCCATCTCGTAATGCGGCAGTTCCACAGTGGAAAGCGGCGGATCCAGCGCTTCGGCCACAACCTGGTGGTTGTCGACGCCAACCACCGCGATATCTTTGCCGATAATCAGCCCGCGACGGGTGGCCTCGGTGTAGATGGCCCAAGCGCGGGTGTCGTTGAAGCAGAAGAAGCCGTCGACATCCGGGTGCTTGTCGAAGAACGCGGGCATGCGGGCGGCGTCTTGCGCGCCCTCAATCATGCGGCCGGCAAACGGCGTGGTGGCCACTTCGTCGCTGAGGAATCCGATGGTGCGGGTACTGCTGGTGCGCAGCCCGCTGGCCAGACGGTTGGTCAGGTAACCGAGTTCGGCGGCGATGTCGCGGACTCGCTCGGCGACATCGGGGCTGACGCGGCCGATATCGCGGTTGTTGAGCACCAGAGAGACGGTGGAGATGGAAACGCCGGCGCGGTTGGCGATTTGCTTCATCGTGACCACGGTTCTACCTCCTTGCTGGCTTCATTGGCTGGTTGTGGTTGGTTGTTGTGAAGTTATCCTTCATTGGATCATTGTGTTAACCGCGTTAAAAAGTCAAACGTTTGACGTCAATCGATTTACGTATTGGAGTGTCGGGCGGAATATCGACATTTTACGCCGTGTCCACCGTTAGTCAACAGTTTGACTTGGTGTTGACTTTCAGGATTCGGCTTGCGGAGCGGCCGAGGGTTTCCGTTTGTGGATGCCGCGTTCCGTGTGAACCTCGTTATTCTGGATGTGTTGTCAACGTGTTGAATGGCTGATAATAGGTGCTATGGGCACATTTGGTTTAGGTCATGACGTGGTTGACGTCGCCGCATTCGCCGAGCAGCTGTCTGAACCCGGCTCGCGCATGCGCTCGCTGTTTTCCGTTCGTGAGGTACGTCAGGCGGCGGATCGTGCACGGCTGAAGAACGATGACGAGGCCGTGCATCTGTCCGCCAAGTGGGCAGGCAAGGAGGCGTTCCTCAAAGCGTGGTGCGATTATCTTGGCGATGCCCCCTATCCGTTCACGCTTGATAATTTCCCGTGGCCTGAAATCGAGATCTTGGATGATTCCCGTGGTGTGCCGCATGTGTCTCTGGGTAAGGGGACGGCGTCAGTCTTCCAAACTGATTACGCGAATTCGGCTGCAGGCGCTCGCTATTCCTCTGCTTATTCCCCTGCTTCCGATAACGGGCCTTATGCAGTGATGCAGGAGCGGCGGAATGCGCGTTCGGCGCAGCGCTCGGCTTTCGGTGCGGGGTCGATGCCGCATATCCATATTTCCCTGAGCCACGATGGTCCGATTGCCTCCGCGGTGGTGACGATTTCTGTGGAATAGCGCCGGTGGCTCAAAGCAACCAGTCGGCACAGGCAGTGGAATCGGTCGAGAAGACCGAGGTGGCGAAGAAGGCTGCCAAGACAGCATCAACCCGAGCGGCCAAAACCGCTACGACTTCCACGGCAACCAAGACAACCGCAACCAAGCGCACGACGTCTCGTACGGCCAGAACCACAGCGACTAAGGCGACGACTGCCGTCCGTTCGGCCCGTACCTCCAAGGCAGCGGCGACCAAGTCCGCAACCGCCAAGCGTCCCGCTTCGAGCGCCGTGTTCAACGCTCGCCTTGCTGCTCATCAAGACGAACTCGAACAGCTCTTCATGAGCCTATATAACGATCACGACGCCTTCGACGCACTCGTCGCAAGCATGGCCGCAGCCTACGCTGACCGTCCCGCCGATTTGAAGCGTCTCGACAAAACCCGCGAGCAGGACCCGGGCTGGTACAAGCGCGGCGATATGTTCGGCATGACCATGTACACCGACCTGTTCGCCGGCGACCTCAAGAAACTTGCCGACAAGATTCCGTACTTGAAGGAGCAGAAGCTCACCTACCTGCACTTGATGCCGCTGCTTGACATGCCGCACCCGAACAACGACGGTGGCTATGCGGTCCAGGACTTCGACACCGTGGACCCGAAGCTCGGCACCAACGAAGACCTCGCCGCGCTGGCCAAGAAGCTGCGCCGCGCCGGCATCAGTCTGTGCATCGACTTCGTGATGAACCACACCGCCTCCACCCACCGCTGGGCCAAGGCAGCCGAAGCCGGCGATCCCGAGTATCAGGACTATTCTTCTGCTACCCGGACCGCACCATCCCCGACCGCTACGACCGGGATGTGCCGCAGGTCTTCCCGAACACCGCGCCCGGCAACTTCACTTGGAATGAGAAGATGAACAAGTGGGTGATGACCCAGTTCTACCCGTTCCAGTGGGACCTCAACTACCGCAACCCGAAGGTGCTCGTAGCCATGATGGGCAGCGTGATGCGCCTGGCCAACCTCGGTGTCGAGGTATTCCGCATCGACGCCGTGCCGTACATCTGGAAGCAGCTTGGCACCAATTGCCGCAACCTGCCGCAGGTCCACACCATCGTGCGCATGCTGCGCATCATTTTGGAATGCGTCTGCCCGGCCGTGGTGCTTAAGGGCGAGGTGGTCATGGCCCCCAAGGAGCTCGCCGCCTACTTCGGTACGCCCGAGGCCCCCGAGTGCCACATGCTGTACAACGTCTCCATCATGGTCAACCTGTGGAGCGCGCTCGCCAGCCGCGACGTGCGTCTGCTCAAGAACCAGATCGACAAGCTCAACTCGCTGCCCGAAAACTGCTGGTTCGTGAATTATTTGCGCTGCCATGACGACATCGGCTGGGGCTTGGACGAAGACGTGGAGCGTTACCTCGACATCGACCCGCTCAAGCACAAGGAATTCCTGTACCACTTCTACGAGGGCGCAACCCCCGGCAGCTGGTCGATGGGCGAACTCTACAACTACGACGAAGCCACGCGCGACGCCCGCAGTTGCGGCACCACCGCCAGCCTGTGCGGCATCGAAAAGGCCATCATCACGCACGACAAGCCACTGCTAGAGACCTCGGTGGATCGCGACCTCATGATGCACCACGCCATGAGCTTCCTGCGCGGTTTCCCGATGCTCAACTGCGGCGACGAAATCGCCCAGCTCAACGGCTGGGATTACAAGGAAGACCCGGATCGCGTGGAAGACAGCCGCAATCTGCACCGTAGTAAGTTCGACTGGACCAAGGCCGCTCTGCGCAAGAAGTCCGGTACGTTGCAGAACCAGCTGTGGAAGGGCATGGAGGATTTGCGCGCGATGCGCAACGATCCCTGCTTCGCGCCTGACGCTTGGGTGTCCACGTGGGATACGTTCAATGATTCGGTGCTCGCTGTGATTCGTCAGCACGAAGGCAAGACGCTGGTCGGCCTGTTCAACTTCTCGCCCGACCCGCAGCACGCCCACCTCAACGCCTGCAACGGCATTCTGAACGCGATGGACGTCGACCTCCAACCATACGAGTCCCAGCTCATCCATTTGTGATTTCGACGGTTTCTAGCTCCCCTCTTTGAGGGGAGCTGTCGCCGTAGGTGACTGAGGGGAGTCCTCGGCAAAGCCGCAATCCATCAACTAGATTGGCTGGTCCTGCTGCAGCCACACGCGTTTGCCATCCCCGAAGAAATATGTATAATAACTCAAGTCGCCAAAAGCGACGCTTAACGCGGATGTAGCTCAATGGTAGAGCCTCAGTCTTCCAAACTGATTACGCGGGTTCGATTCCCGTCATCCGCTCCACTATATAGGTTTGTGGCTAGGGTACTACCCACAACATTGCCCGTAACACCACCGCCCGCAACAGAACACGGCCTTGGTGAGTCGTATGTTTGCGTTCACAGAAATTGCATGTAGTATGTCTCCGTGTATGCGTAGCGGTATGTGATACTGCACACATGCGGAGCAGTGGCATACTGACGGTCGTCAGTAACTCCGGCCCCCGCGCAGCGGCGGCAAATCCGCCTCAGTTCCCAGATGGTGGGACCGGCACGCCCCGTCGAGAAGAAAAGTGCGTTATCGCAGGGTGGATGACGAGGGTGCCACTTTTCAAAAATTCCAAGGTTCTTTTCAGTGTCGGGTAAAAAATTCCCTCTACCCGGGTGTGCGCATTCGTGCTTTTTGCTTAATACCGTAACGCCTTATAAGCGTAACGCCGGGTTTTGGCGTACGTGATCGTAAGAGACAGGCAAGGTTATGAAGAGAATTGCAGAATGGTTCGCAGCGGTAGGGGCCGCGGCGGGCAGGAAAGGCAAACGGTTAGTGGCGATCGTTGCCGCCGTGGCGATGCTCGGTGGCGTCGCCGGTGTGAGCGCGACCGCCATGGCGGACGATGGGAATGCCTCCACGACACAATCGCAGACCACCGATGAGAAGGCGGCCGCCAGCGCGCCTGCTCCTCTTTCCACCGAGGGAACAAACGGCGTGCCGGATGATCCGACGTTGTCTGCTCCGGCCCGCGAGAAGACCGTTACCGCCAATGAAGACGGCACGTACACGGTGGCGTTGAACGTCACCGGTGCGAAGAGCGCGGGTACGGGCGAGATCGTGACGAACCAGCCACTCGACATCGTGCTGGTGTTGGATGTGTCCGGTTCGATGGCCGAAAAGATCGCTAGCGGTTGGAACCAGCCTACGAAGATTGACTCGCTCAAGACCGCGGTCAATAAATTCATCAATGCGACGGCTGCAGAGAACGCGAAGATTACCGACCAGAGCCAGCGGAACCGCATCGCCCTGGTGAAGTTCGCCGGCACCGAGAAGACCAGCGTCGGCAATGACTTTTACCGCGAAGGCTGGTCCTCCTACAACTACACGCAGATCGTCAGCAACCTGACGTACGACGTCTCCGGACTGACGAGCACGGTTAACGGCCTGAGCGCGTCCGGCGCGACCTCCGCCGACTACGCCTTCAACCGCGCCCAGGCGGCGCTAACGTATCAGCCTCGCGCCAACGCGAAGAAGGTCGTCATCTTCTTCACCGACGGCGAGCCGAACCACGGCAGCGGGTTTGACCCCACCGTCGCCGCCACCGCGGTGAACAAGGCGAAGAGCCTGAAGGACGCCGGGACGACCATCTACTCGATCGGCGTCGTCAGCGGTGCCAACCCCGGCGACACCTCGAGCAACCTGAACAAGTACATGCACGGCATCTCCAGCAACTACCCGGATGCCACTGCAACGAGCAGTGAGCATTTGTGGGGAAAGTCTTGGAACGCCAACCTCGGTGACCGCGCCGAGACCAGCAGCTACTACAAGGCCGCCACGGATGCCGGCCAGCTGAACAACATCTTCGAGTCCATTTATCAGGAGATCACCAAGACGGCTGAGTATGCCGACGTGACGATTCACGACAGGCTGTCCAGCTGGGTCGTGAGCTCCGACAGCGCCTCCGAGAATGGAGAGCCCGCGGGCTTCACGTACACGAAGACCCGGAACGGCCAGATCACGGCGTGGGATGACGCCCCGGAGGCGACGGTTGCGGCTGATGGCACCGTGTCTTGGCCGGTCATGTCCAACGACGACACGCTTGAGGACGGCGTCACCTACACGGTGAGCTTCAATGTCAAGCCGACGCAGGCTGCGTTCGACGAGGCTGTTAAGAACCACAAGGACGATGCCAATGCCTCCGGCGACAACAACTTCTACACGAACGACAACTCCAGCGCCACTGTCGACTACAAGACCGTGGTGACCTCCTCGCAGGGCGGCACGACGACGAGCGATCCGCAGACCGCCGCCTACCCGCAGAAGCCGACCATCACCCTTCCGGTCTCCAAGATTACGGTGACGAAGACTTGGTCCGACGACAACGAGAATCACGCGAATGATTCCGTGCAGGTCCAGCTCAAGCAGGACGGCGAGGATTATGCCAACGGTTCAGCAACTCTGAATGCCGCCGGCAACTGGACTCACGAGTTCACGGTGCCTGCCGGCCCTGAGGGGCACACATACTCGGTTTCCGAGGTCAAGGTTGAAGGCTATGACTCCAAGGTTGATAAGACTGACCTCAAGCTACAAGGTTTGACCGCACAATCCGGTGCCTTCACGGTAACCAACACGCCTTCTTACGTGACCTTGCCCGCTTCGGATGTCAAGGTGACGAAGGTTGTGCAGGGACATGCTGCTAATTCGGACTTCGGCTTCAACCTGAAGTGTGTGGATAGCACGGATGCGAATGCTGGTAAGTGCGCTGACGTTACCGGCTTGGCCAACAATGGACTGACTACGACTGTGTCCAAGGACGAATTGACTGCTAGCGGCGCGAGCGCGACGGTTGGCTTCGGCAATGGGGACCTGAAGTTCAGGGTTCCGACCGGTGCTGACAATTTGGTCTACACGTTCGAGGCTTCGGAGGACACCGAAAAGCCTGCTGCCGGTTGGAAGTATGACAACGATAAGGTGACCGTCAAGGTCACGGTCTCCAGGACGGATGCCGTTGTCTCTTACGAGTACGGCGAGAACGATTCCGACCGAACGAATACGGAGTCGGCACAGTTCACGAACAAGTATGTGGCTATCTCCAGTCTGCCGCTGACCGGTGGCACGACTGGTCGTGACTGGATGGTGTTCGGCGGTGGCCTGGGCCTGCTGGCCCTGCTGGCTGCTGCGGGCTACACGGTCTGGCGTAAGCGTCAGCTGGTCTGATTTCAAGAAACTTGAGGTGGTTTTGGCTCCTCTCGCTGAGGGGAGCTGGCCGCCGAAGGCGGACTGAGGGGAGTCAATGAAGGCTTCCCTCCCCGAAAAAAACAATAAGGATTTGCGGATCGCGGAGGCCCCGCTGTGGGGTTGCAGCCTCCGCGATTGCAAGAAAACAATCACAATAAGGAAGAGAGGGTTTCTCATGAAGTTGAGGAAGCTTTTCGCGGGTGCCGCTGCTGCGGCCACCCTGCTCGGTGGCATGGCCTTCGGCGCCACCACCGCCAACGCGGCTGAGGCCAACATCTCCAGCACGACTATCACAGTCAACGCCACGGATGCAAACCAGTTCTACACCAAGCCGGTTGACACCGCTGACCTGCAGGCTAACCTGCGCATGTTCAAGTACGTTGAGCTCGCCAAGTATGTGTCTGATGGCAACACTGGCGTTGAGCTGGAGGGTTTGGTCTCCGGTGAGGCAGTGGATGCTGCTTTCGCTGCTGCTGGTTACAACGACCAGACCAAGGGTGATTCCCTGAACGAGTGGGCCTGGCTGGGCAACACTACCCTGACCGCCGCGCAGACCACCGCTTTTGTGAACGCGCTTAAGGATCTGGCTGTCACGGACATTACCCCGACGGCTTCTAACGGTGGCAAGACCCAGACCTTCACCTTCGCTGAGGGTGGTCTGTACTTGATTGTCGACCAGAGTGGAAAGCTGGTCGTCGAAGATAATGACACTCACAAGCTCGTGTGGAATGGCAATGCTCCGATTCTCGCTGGCACTGCTATCACGGGCGCCGCGCCGTCCGTGAACAACGCCACTGGCGTTCTCGCCGCTGCCGGCGTTGTCGACCTGAAGAGCAGCAAGGAAGAAACCACCAAGGCTGGTGCCGTGACTTGGCAGAAAGTCGACAAGAACGCTGCTGCTCTGACTGGTGCTGAGTTCCAAGTGTACGAAGGCGATGTTAGCGGTCTGTCCGCTGACGAGCTCAAAGCGAAGACTCCGCTTAAGTTCAATGGCTCTAACGGTGCGTATTCTCTGCCGACCGCCAATGCTGATGGCACTTACCCTGAAGGCGCCACGGACACACTGCAATCCAACGCTGAGGGTAAGTACACTCTGAACGGTCTTAAGCTCAACACCACCTACACCGTGATTGAGACGAAGGTCCCGACTGGCTACAACGGCACCTTCGTTGGCAAGTTCACGATCACTACCGGTGCAACCGCAGATGCTGCTGCCACCTTCGCTGGTAAGGATGCCTGGAACCTGTCCAAGGACAACAAGGGCACCTTCCAGGTCACCAACGTCAAGAACATCACCCAGCTGCCGCTCACCGGTGCCGCCGGAACCATGCTGTTCTCCGTGATCGGTCTGCTGATCGCGGGTGCCGCGGTGACCGTGTTCGTCAAGTCCCGTTCCACCAAGCGCGCTCTCAACGCGTGAGCTTGACTGCTGCTTATGACTGAGCAGCTATAACAATGGCCGATCTGATTATTCAGATCGGCCATTTGTCATATTGGCGGCATCTCAGACGGATGACTTGTGGACCATCTCCGAATCTTATGGGCAATGTATGGCATTTTGATTTGAATGTAATGGGGCCGGGCATCGAAAATAACTTGTGTTTCACCACAACAAACGTTTCACGCAGGCTCGGTAACAATCGCCAAGCGAACACAATCGTAGGGGAGGTGAAGGATGGGCCTGTATACCCCATTCGTGGGCCGATTATCGTTCAGTTGCCGTCCAGCCACTACTCAGGCTCCACTTAAACGGGGATAAAAACGACCCTACTAGGGGTTAGGCATGTCCGAATTATAAGTATTACTATCCCGAACTATGGCATTCACCCCATAATCAAGGGGGGTGTGCAATGAGCCTTCCAACGAGTGTAAGGGATGAGGATGACCAGTGGTGGAGGGACTTTTAGCCCCGAGGAGATCAAGTATCTGAAGTCGTTGTCGGCAGTGGCGGAAGCCACGGCGAAGCGCATCACCTATACCGATGATTTCAAGCGTTACTGTGTAGTCCACTACAACGAAGGTGCCTCACCCGTGCGCATGTTCCGTGAAGCCGGATTGGATCCGGCTCTAATCGGGTACAAGCGCATCGAACGTTGCCTTGCCCGCTGGCGTGAATCGCAAGACGAAATCCTGAACTCCGGCAATGCCAAAGCCGGCGTGGAAAATAAGCTGGGGGGGGGGCTTCAGATTCGGAGCTTTTCCGCTCGGGAGCCGCGGGCGCACCAAACATTCCGGAGAGTGCGCGAGCAGCGAGAGCTTGGCGCGACTCGGCGGAATCGTCACTTCCGGCTGGTACCGGCAGCGAATCCGATTTCCACGTATCGCCCGAACGTCGCGCCATCATCTTCCCCGTCTCCCGCAAAGAGCAGAACAATGACCTACGCGACTTGCTGATTTCGCAGCAGGTACGTCGTATCGACGAACTGGAGCGTCAGGTCGACATGCTCGAGGCCCTGCTGCACGGCAGGCGGCGTAAGGAACAGGCTGCCAATACGTTGCCTGAGGAACAGACGGATACAGCGGCGGACAAGTCGCCGGATGCAGACGGGCAGCAGCAGTAGCCTGTCTGTATCCAATCAGTGCGCGAAACCACAGGGAACATCAGGTACTTGCCCAACACGCACGCTAAGATAGGCATCGCAATAATCGGCATGGCAATACATGGCAATGAGCAGGTAATCGGCGAGGCGGTGCATGGAGCAGGAATCCAACGAGCAAGAACCTAACGAGGCGACGGAAATCGTAGGCGGCAAAGTAGAGACCGTCGAGGTTTCCAGGCACCCCGAGGCTTCCATACCCGAGACCGATTTGTCTTTGGCTGATATCGAGCGCCGTCGCTCCCATCCGTTGCGTTGGGCGTTGATTATTCTTGCCGTACTGTGCGCCATCATCGCGCCATACTGGTTCGGTCGCTCGCTGGCGGTGAATAATACTGACTCCATTGTGGCCGTGCTCGGGGGAGTGTCTCCGCAAGGTATCGCACTGGTCGGTTGGGTGGCCGTGGTGATCACGTACGTCGGATTGGCGATGGCGGTGGTCGTCTCGCCGTCCTGGCCGTGGTTGATCGTGTTCGTGATCGGGTTGGCCGGCGAGCAGTTCATCGCGGGACTCAGTATGCTCAATCTCAATTTCTGGTATTCCACGTACGTGGTCTACGGCAAGCAGGCCGGCCTGGCGAATGCCGCGAATCTGGGCATTATGGGGGCGGCGATCGGCATCGCCGTATATGCCCTGATGTTCGTGGGTCTGCTGGTGATTATCCGGAAGACCTCACCACTGAACGTACTGACCAAAAGCTGGGCAAGTTTCATTCTGTACTTCGTGATTGAAATCATCGCTCTGCTCGTGGTGTTGTTTGGCGGATTGCTCACCACTGTGTGAGCGCACGTGAGTTGCCGTACGTCGCTCAGTACTCACCACTCACTGCTCACCGCCGCGCAAACCGTGTGCCCGATGTCTATTTAGAGGTGCAACACCCCCTGTTGGTCCTGCAATTATAGCAGTTCGTCGGCGAATGCCTCGGCGGGCCGGATTCAATTTGTAAGCGCAACGCTTGTGTTCGGGCTGGCTGCCTTCGATTGTAGCCTGGCGATCTCCTCGTCCCATACCTCGTTGGGCGTTTTGTAGCCGAGGAGCTTCATCGGGGTGTCGTTGATCTCACCGACGATCGCGTCGAGGTCCTCCTGGGCCAAGTCTCCGAACCCGGTTCCTTTGGGCAGATAGCGGCGGATCCTGCCGTTCCTGTTCTCGTTGCTGCCACGCTGCCAGGAACCGTACGGGTCGGCGAAGTACGTGAGCATGCCCAGCGCCTCGTCCACCAGCATGTGCAGGCTCGCCTCCGTGCCGTTGTCCCACGTGCCGTCTTCGCGGCCGTTGAAGGCCGAAACGGGCAG
>ENA-ORTF01003298-ORTF01003298.1-human-gut-metagenome-genome-assembly--contig:-NODE-3298-length-14209-cov-3.560195_pt1 | contig 14209 bp, 6 predicted proteins | sample MGYA00241908_ERZ509180 | MGnify/ENA primary metagenome ERZ509180 (study PRJEB26280, sample SAMEA2338814) | human gut metagenome | biome: human gut; feature: human-associated habitat; material: faeces... | reverse complement strand
TTGTATTGCTTGCGGCACTTGCATGAGCGAATGTCCCTCCGACGCTATCTCGGAAGGCGATATCTACAAAATCGATGCCGATAAATGCGTTGATTGCGGCACTTGCGCCGATGCTTGCCCCACCGGTGCTATCCACCCGGGCGAATAATCCGCAACAAAAGGAATAAAAAAAGCTCTGCAATAGCAGAGCTTTTTTTATGATAACTCCTTCTCGGGACGGACGTCTCGTCTCCCACTTTTCAGATAGCTATCCGAAATAACAGGTCTAATCCCAAGCAAATCCATTATCCCCCGCAAACAGAAACTCCCGTCCGATATTACAGACGGGAGTTTCTATCATTATACAATCGATTATCCTTTACGGAACAACAACCTTATAAGCCTCTTTTCCTGCAACAACAAGATAAACGCCCTGTGGTAATTCAAACTCGGCCTTACCGTCAACACTCTCTTTCTCGCCGCATTTCACGCTCGAAAGCGAATATACGGACACCAGAGTATCCGGCAAAAGATTTTCTGCGACAACACGACCGGCAACAGCATAAATGCGGGCAGATGCTTCTGCCGAAGTCTCATCGATGGACGAAGCACCTTTCTCTACTTTCACTGCCGTCGTTACAAACGCATTTGCACCCGTAAATTTCGGGAAGAGTGTCGACACGATTTCACAATACACCTTGTCGAGCGGAACCGTATTGAATACCGTTACGCCGTTTTCTACGGTATAAAGCGAAGCATCTGCCACAGTAGTCTCGTCATATCGCCATACATAAGTTACCTCATCATTGGCGGCAACAAGTGTCGATAAGTCTACTTCATCGCCAACTTTTACAACACTATCGGCCAACATATAAACCGCTTGCGGAGCATAGGTATAATTCTTTACATTGAGTTGCGGCAAAGTAGCCGGGGTCAATTTGTTTCCCGAGCAATTCAACGTCGTCTTCACACTGCCGACTTTCAACTCCGTCAACTGATTGTTTTGGCAGAAAAGCGATGTCAGCTCCAAACCCGAGACATCGATAGAACTCAATTTCGTTCCCTGCACGCTCACGTAATTCAAAATAGAATAAGGGGTCAAATCCAAAACTCCCGACAAAGACACATTCAAGGCATAAAGATTTTTCAATGCTGAATTGGCATCAGGCCAAACCACTTTCGCCAAGCCGGTATTTTCCGAAATCTTTAAAGTTGCAACTTTGGTCAAAGCCTTCAAATCCAAAGCCGTCAGCTTATTACCCGTCAAATCGAGAGAAGCCAGTTCTTTATTCCCGGCCAAATCAATTTCAGTCAAATTGTTTCCGTAAAGCGACAATGAGGTCAATCGGTATAATGAAGATAAATTGATTTTGGTCAATCCATGGCTTTGCAATGTCAAATAATCCAAACTTTTCACTTTCGACAAATCTATATCCGAAATCTTCGATCCTTCAGCTTCCGCGATCGTCTCAAAATAGATTAACTGCAAAGAGTCCCCATAGAATGTAACATTACCATTTCCGTGCACGGTTCCCGAAATCGTGGTATACCAATCGATTTCTCGATTAGAGGCTACATTTTCATACACCACTTTTTTGCCATCGCCCCAATCAATACCGATATTTTGCAATGTATCGGCCAGACAGATATTAAATTCCAACGTCTTATTTGGCTCTGCCTTTAAAGTCAATATCGTACCGGTAAAACCGACTCTTACTTCGGTCGTTTTTAACACATTCGAACCGGTAAATTTGGGGAAAAGTTTTGAAGACACCTCACAATAAACAGCCTTGTCGAGAACATTCGGGAATGAGAATACTCCATTACCTTTATCGACACAGTCGGCTGCATCTATCGCCGTACCGTCGGCATATTTCCATGTATAGGTAAGTTCATCGCCTTCACCGCCCAACGTCGAGAGATCGATACTTTCGCCTTCCAAAATTTGAGCCGCAGGCAAAACTGCCGTTTGCGGAGCATAAGTATATGTCTTCGGACTCACAGCCGGAAGAGTAGCCGGGGTCAATCTGTTTCCCGAGCAATTCAATAACGATATCACGTTATCCACTTTCAATTCCGACAATTGATTGTTCATACAGAATACTCGATCCATCTCCAATCCGCTCAGGTCAAGAGACGTCAATTTGTTATTATTGAAATTCACAAAGTTAAGTGCCGAATATTGTGTCAAATTCAATGCTCCCGACAATGAGAGATTCAATGCATAGATTGTTTTAAAAGAAGCAGCCTCTGTCGGCCAAACCACCTCGGAAAGTTGCGTATTATTTGAAATCGTCAACGAAGACAATTTGGAAAGATTGCTTAAATCGATTTTCGACAACTTATTGTCAGAAACCACCAACGCCTTAATTTCCGAACATTGACTCAAATCTATGGCAGACAGCGCATTCCCCGAAAGGGTCAACGACGTAAGTTTCGTCAACTTATTCAAATCGATTTGGGTCAACGCATGACTTTGCATTGTCAACTGTTGTAGATTTATCACAGCAGATAAATCTACAACAGATATTTTCGAGCCATCAAAAGCCGCAACAGACTCAAAACTATACAATTGCAAAGGATCACCATAAAACGTTACAGTACCCTCTCCTGACACTGTTCCCGAGATCTTTGTGGGCAAATCGCTATTAGCTTGGATAGAAGCGACATTTTCATACACCTGCTTATTTCCATCGCCCCAATCGACCGAAATATTTTGCAACTCATTGGTTACATAAACGTCAAAATCGAGACTTTTACCCGGCTCGGCTTTCAGCGTGAGCATCACACCATCGTTTGCTTTCAAAACGAAAGCGAACAATGTAAACATTAAAAAAAAGGTAATTTTTCTCATCGCAATCAAGTTTTTTTATATTATTGTATATCTTTGCGCAAAGATATAAATTATTGCACCAGCGAAAAACATTTTCCTGTTTTTTTGCTAAGCACATCATAAAAAAACGAAGCAAAGAGAAAGTATTTCTCCCCAAGACGAGTAACAAAAGAACAAACACACAGAAACCATATCATATGAAAACCTTTAACGTAAGCCTTATCTGTTTCGCTTTGATTTTCGGCTTTTTGACCGGATTTTCAACAGATGCCTCTGCAAAAAGAAAAAAATCTTCAAAAAAGAAAAACGATACGACACTCGTCGTTCCCAAACCGAAAGAGAACAAAGACAGCGTCGAATATCGGAAACTCATAAAAGACGCAGTCTCCAAGGAAGGTCTTCTGACAACGCACTTCACCCCACAGAGAAAACTCTACTGGGAAATTCCCGACTCGGCATTCGAGCACACCTATATGTTGTCGAACCGCATTGCTGCCACCAGCAATACGCAGGACTTCGTCGCCGGGCAGATGGCAACCCAACCTATCTTGCTGCAACTGAGCCGCGACAGTATCAACGTATATCTGCATAAGGTGCAGACACAAAACAGCGTCGACGAAAAAGAGTCGATTGCGGCAGCCTTCGACAAGAACTTTTTGAATCCCGTATTGAAGGCTTTCAAAATCGAAGCTCGCAACAAGGGGAATGTCGTCATCGATGTAACTTCTTTCTTCGGAGGAAATGAGAAATGTATCAGCCCCATAAAACCGACAAATCCGCTCTCGAAACTGATGGGTGGAGGCAACTCCATAAAAGGCTCTTTTGTGTCGAACGCTTCATCAATCACCGAAGTAAAGGCATTCCCCCGGAATATTGAAATAAAGAGCAACTTGTCGTTCAACACCTCTCCTATGGACGAGCCTTACACCGTACAAGTACACCGGTCGTTTATCGTCCTTCCCGACGAACCCATGCGCATGCGCTTGCAAGACAACCGTGTAGGATATTTTTACAGCGACCGGTCGCTCTATACGACAGAAAAAGATAAAGTCGACGATTACACGTTTATACATCGCTGGCGTCTCGAACCAAAAGAGGAAGATATGGAACGTTACTTCGCCGGAGAACTTGTCGAGCCACGGCAACCGATTATCTTCTATGTCGACAGTGCATTTCCCGACAAGTGGAGAGATGTCGTGAAACAAGGTATCGAAGACTGGAATACAGCCTTTGAGGCGGCCGGTTTCAAAAATGCCATTCAGGCTCGTGACTATCCCAAGAACGACCCCGACTTCGACCCCGACGATATGCGTTACAGTTGTGTAAAATATGCCGCGACAACAATAGCGAATGCAATGGGTCCCAGCTTTGTCGACCCGCGTAGCGGAGAAATCCTTACCGCCGACGTCATTTGGTACCACAATATCGTATCGTTACTGCACAACTGGCGATTCTGCCAGACGGCAGCCACCGACCCGAGAGTACGCAAACCGATATTCGACGATGACGTCATGAGAGAGTCGATGCGTTACGTCGCTTCACATGAAATAGGCCATACGCTGGGTCTGATGCACAACATGGGTGCCAGTTTTGCCTATCCCGTCGATTCGCTGCGCAGCCCCTCTTTCACGCAAAAATACGGCACGACTCCCAGTATCATGGACTATGCCCGCAACAACTACATCGCACAACCCGGCGACTTCGACCGGGGTGTCAAACTGACGCCTCCCATTTTGGGCGTTTATGACATCTACGCAATTGCATGGGGATACCGCCTTATTCCCGGAGCAAATACTCCGGCCGAAGAAGTGGCGACCCTCACCCAATGGATAGAGGAGAAAAAAGCCGACCCCATGTACGAATTCGGAGCGCAACAATTTATGGCGATCATCGATCCCACCGATCAAACCGAAGATTTGAGCAACGACCATCTGCGAGCCGGCGATTATGCGATTTCGAATCTCAAAATCATCATGTCCAACCTCGAAAAATGGGCGGCCGAGCCGGGTAAACCGTATGACGACCTCGATGAAATATATGACCAACTGGTAAAACAATATTCCCGTCACATAGGGCATGTCATGACTTACATCGGCGGTGTTGAATTCAAAGATGCCCGCCAAGGCGGGAAAAACGCCGCTCGCACACATCTCGATCGGGCAACCCAGAAAAAAGCCATGCAATGGCTCATGCGCCAAGCCCGTACTTACAACGACTGGCTCACCCCGACCCAACTGATGATGAAACTCGATCGTACCCTCAACTGCAACGATAACCTGCGCCGCAGTATCGTCGGTTGTCTGCTCAACAGTACGGCGTTGTATCGCATCGAAGAAAGCGGACTTGTAAACAACCGCAAAAATTATACCCTCGATACTTATCTCGACGATGCCCTGACAGAACTGTTCAAGGCTTCTTATCAAGGGAAAAAGCTCGATGCCGCCGAGCGCGACATTCAATCGGCTGCACTTGCCGTCATTATCAAATACAGCGGACTTACGCCCACTTCCGGTAAAAAGACAAATTCGACAAAAGCCTTCTCCGATTATCAAGCAATAGTCTCTTTGGGATATAGTCCCGACGTACCGTGCAGCCATACGGCATGCGAAGCAAATCGGGAAGAAGAAGTTTCTTTCCTGCGTATAAATATGGGGCAGCCGGGTATCTCCAACACCCGTATCGCTCCGCTGATGACCGCACACCTCAAAAAAATCGAATCGCTTTACAAGCAACAACGTGCCCGTACAAGCGACAAAACGACACGCGATTTCTACGACTATCAACTCATGCAGATAAAAGAGCTGTTCAACTGAACCACCACTTCTGAGTAATATTATGATGAAACATATCGCCTTACTGCTTTTATTTTCCCTTTTCTGGGGCCTACCTGCCATCGGACAGGAAACAGGTTCGCGAAAAGTAACGGGATATATCGTCGATTCATCGGGAAATCCCATTGCCGGAGCCACGGTGAAAATCAAAGACACGACGACGGCAACGATCAGCGACGGTAACGGACAATTTTCATTGACGGTGCAGAACTCCGAATCGACCCTTATTGCCACATTCCTGGGTTATCGTACCCATGAAGTAAAAATCACACCAACGACCGATAACATAAAAATCACACTCGAAGAAGATGCCCAGCAACTCGACGACGTAGTTGTCGTGGGTTACGGTACACAGAAAAAATCATCACTCACCAGCTCGGTCGAAGTGGTACGGGGAGAAGACCTGAAACGTATGCCCGTCATGAATGTAAACGAGGCTCTGGTGGGTCTCGTAGCCGGTGTTTCGGTACAAAATTCGAGCGGCGACCCCAGCTCGGGAAAAGAATCGGACATACGTATCCGCGGCATCAACGGTACACCCCTCTTGGTCATCGATGGAGTTCCCCGATTCGGAGAAAACACATCGGACGGCGAGATGCGTCTTTCCGACCTCAATCCCGATGACATAGAGAGCATCTCCATGCTCAAAGACGGTGCGGCGGCAGCCGTTTACGGAGCCCGTGCAGCCAACGGCGTAATCCTCGTCAAGACCAAACGCGGCGAAGACAATCAGAAGGTAAGGGTCAACTATCGGGGACAGTTCAATATGCAACAAGCCACCTGCCTGCCCGACTTCCTCAACGCCGAAGAATTCGCCACACTTTACAATCGGGCTGTCGACGCCCGTGGAGACGACGTCTACGAAAAATACGACCTCAATGCCATAAAAAGCAATCCCAATCTTTATGGGAACGAAAATCTGCTCGATTATCTCGACAAATTCGGATTCTCGACGCTGCACAGCCTTTCGGTATCGGGCGGAAACAAATTCGTAAAATATTACGTTTCGGGAGGTTACACCCACATGAAAGGTCTCTATTCGGGTGTGGGGCGCGACCGCTTCAACTACTCGGCCAAGCTCGACGCCTATATCGTAAAAGGTCTGACCCTCTCCCTCGACATAACCGGGAACCGGTCGAACAATAAAAATACAAGTTACACGACCATCGACGCAGCATATAGTTACTCCCCGCTGCAAGTATTGCGCTTTACGACCGGCGAACTCGCCAGCCTCAGCGGAAGCAACCCGTTACTTGCCGTCGAAGGACTGGGCGGATATATCCGTAACAAAACGAACTTCAACACGATATCGGCTACACTCAACTACGAACTTCCTTTCTTGAAAGGCATGTCGATCTACCTCAAAGCAACGGTCGACAACAACAACTCGATAAATACCACTTTCAGCAGTCCCGAAACCCTCTATCTCTATGACAATACGACGGGAGAAATTTCGGAAGACCCGTTGACGACCTATCCGACGGCAAAAATCTCTCTTTCGCAACGAGACCAGTTTGTCGACAATAAACTTTTCGAAGGTGGTATCAACTACACCAATACGTTCAATGAGAAGCACGATTTCAGCGCCATGCTCGTTGTCAACTACCAAGACTACCGCAATCGTTATATGACGGGCACCAACAACGATATGGCAGGAAAATATCCCGAAGTAATCGGGACGGCAACCGACAGCAAGCTGGTCGGCAATGAATATTTCTACCAAAGGGCTTCCCTCATCGGACGGTTTACTTACGGGTACGATAACCGCTATTTCATCGAAACAAGTTTCCGTGTCGACGGCTCGACCAAACTCCCGCCCGACAACCGCTGGGGATTCTTCCCGACCGTATCGGGCGCATGGGTACTCTCGAATGAATCGTTTTTCCGGAGCTGGGACCAACCGGTCATTTCCAATCTCAAATTCCGTGCTTCTACCGGTATCTTGGGTCGCGACGCCGTACTCACCGATTACGGCTACCTGATGAATTACATCTATACGACCAACTCGGGCTATCAGATAGGCGGGAACTTCAAGCCGGGCATCATTCCCGACCCGAGCAGTTTCCCCAACCCCGACCTGCGCTGGGAAAAAAGCCACGACTATAATATTGCCGTAGATGCAGGTTTATGGAAAAACCGTTTTGCCGTAACTTACGAATATTATTGGCGTTTCAAAACCGATATGCTCACATACGCACCCACCTACCTTTACCCGCCTTCGGCCGGGACCGACGGGAATGTTCCTTACATCAATTTCGGAAAAGTAAAAGCATGGGGCTGGGACCTGACTATCACGCATAAAAATAGTATCGGCCAATTCAAATATGATATAGGCATCACTTTATCGAAAACATTCGACAAAGTACTCGATTACGGCGATGAATCGTCGGTCGTGGCGCACCAAAGGAGAAAAGGGCGCAGCAGTCAGTTATGGTTGCTGTACGAGTCGGACGGCTTGTTCCAGTCGTGGGAAGAAATTGCCAACTATCCTATCGACCAAGACGGGCAGGGTAACGCGACATTGGCTCCGGGCGACATCAAGTACAAAGACCAAGACGGAGACCACGTCATCACAGCCAACGACCGTATCTATGTAAAAAGCTCGGCCTATCCCGATTTCTCGATGAGCCTCAGCCTCGGTTTCAGTTACAAGGGGTTGTTCATGAATGCCATGTTACAGGGAGTTGCCGGATACAAGCAACAAATCAATGAGCTCTATACACTCGAAAGCGGCAGCTTGCAACGATTCCAACGTTACCACCTCACCGATACATGGACGGAAGATAATCCCGATGCAGCCTATCCGAGAATCAAATTCGCATCAAAAAACGACAATAACCGGAGAGAATCGGATTTTTGGATACGGAACTGCAACTACTTGCGGTTGCGCTCTCTCACCATCGGGTATGCGTTGCCGGCCAAGTTGCTCCAAAAGAAAAAAATCAACTCGGTAAGCATCGCCCTGCAAGGAAGCAACCTCTTTACCATATCTTCGCTCGAAAACGGCATCGACCCCGAATCGTTGCGCGGGTATCCCATACAGCGGTCTTACGGTCTTACCCTTAATTTCGGCTTCTAACCCTACACCCAATGACAATGAAAAGACTCTTATATATCGCATTCTTCTCGGGACTTCTGTTGAGTGTATCGACAAGTTGCAACGACTTGTTCAAAGAAGTGCCTTATGACAAACTATCGGAAAACGCCATTTGGGGCGACCAGCTCCTTCTCGACGAATACGTGCTGCCCTGGTACCGGAATATGGACAACGGGTTCTCTACTTATGTTACGACCATCATGAAAGGGATAGGAAGGGAATACGAACCCTGGTATGCCGACCAGATGACCGTAAGCCGTGCCGACTGGTACAACGCCGACTACGGAGACATACTCCGCAGCAGCCAGCAGGAGTTGACGACTCGCGGACGCACCAAATGGAGCACCTATTACACACAGATACGTTCGATCAACGTTTTACTCCAAAACGCCGACCAGATACCCGAAGGTGCGCATAAACAGCGGATATTGGGAGAAGCTCATTTTTTCAGAGCTTATTACTACTACTTGTTGTTGCGCATGTACGGCGCTCCCATAATTCTGACCGAGCCGTACGACCCGCTTACCGATAGCCGCAAACTCGCGCGCGCCACCTATGAGGAAACCGTCAATTTCATCGTTTCCGAAGCAAGTCAAGCAGCCGCTCTGCTCGACGCAAATATCTCCGAAAGCGATGCGGGACGTGCTTCGAAAGGTGCGGCCTATATGCTCAAAGCAAAAACCTATTTCTGGGCTTCGGGCGTCAAATTTCAAAACCGGACGGAATCTTATCTCGGATTTCCCGATGACCGCACCGACCGCATGTACACGCTTGCCGCAGAATCGTACGACTCGCTCATGTCTCTCAACCGGTATGAACTGGTGCAAATATCGGAGACGACACAAGACGGCATAGCAAACGCTTACCACGACATATTCTTGACCAAAAACAGCAAGGAATCGATATGGGAAGTACAACACAGCGACGACGGCAACTTCGATACCGAATTCGGGCATAAGCTCGACCGGGAAACCGCTCCTCCTTCGTGCTACGGCACTTTTGCCGCCTATGTTCCCACACAGAACCACGTCGACGAATACCGAACCGTAAGCGGCCAGCCCATCGAGACGGCCTCCGATTACGATGCTTCCGACCCATACAAAAACCGGGATTATCGGTTCTATGCCAATATCCTCTATGACGGCTGTTCGTTCAAAGGGAAAACGCTCGAAATACATTATACCTATGAAAAATACGGAGATCGCGAATACGTGCGGGGAGCCGACCTCACAGCCTATGGCTCCTCGGAGCAGGCGACCTACACCCGCACGGGATATTATCTGAAAAAATTTGTCCGGGAGTCCCAACAAATCGATAACGACGATACTTATGCCAGCAGCCAAAATTGCATTATCTGGCGGTATGCCGAGGTTCTGCTCGACTATGCCGAAATCGACTTCAAACAGGGTCGCACGGGCGATGCCATGGATAAGCTCAACGAAATACGCCGCCGGGTACACATGCCCGAATATGAATCGATAACATGGGACGACATCGTCAATGAACGACGTGTGGAGTTGGCATTCGAAAAATCGACTTACTGGGATCTCCTGCGTTGGGGTATAGCCGAAGAAAAAATGAGCGGCAGCACCAATCCCCTCTACGGAGTAAACATCTATAAATACAACGACGGTACGCCTACCGTTTACCGACAAAAGACAGTCAATGGTACCGACAATACCGTGCGTTATTTCCGCGAAATGCAGTACTACTGGCCTATTCCGTGGGACGAAATACGTCGTCATGGGATTCCTCAGAATCCGTCGTGGCTCGAAATGTAATCATAAAATACTAACCCTCTAAAAAAGATTGTCTATGAAAAAATCAGTTACACTCGCATTGCTCTTTGCCGGGGCGTTCACGTCGGCCGCCTATGCGCAAGGTAATCTCTTCACACCGGCCGATTGCGACTCCAACGGTTGGTTATGGTTCGACACGCAAGAGAAAATCGACAAATATGTCGGAGATATGAATAGCGATAAAATCTTGAAAATGGTTCCGACCAAATATCAAGAGGAAGTTGAACCCGATATATTCGAAAATCTGTATAATACCGTATCTCCCACAATTTATGGAGTTGGGACAGACGGCAATTTACCCGGAGAAGATCCTTCAACGGGTGCAGCAGTTGGTACCGATGCTAAACAAGGAGCTATCGCATTGGCTCCGGCAAAAGGACACGGACAACAAAACGGTGGCGGTATCCTCATGCATCTGCCCTCGTGCTACTATTGCGAAGTATTCTTATCGGCCGAAACTCGAATTACCCCTTGTCTTTATGCCGGTCTCGGACATAAAGAAACAATAGACCTCGGCATTGTAAAAGGCTTTGCCGCACCATTCCTCATTTTATCCAAAGCGGGTCAAACGACATGGAAATTACATGAACAGATCAATGAGAACAATGGACTTACCATCAAACAAGAAGGAGACGTTACTGTCTATCTCATCAATGACAACTCTTCAAAAGCCGAATTATTTGTTCATGGCATGAAAGTGCAGGTTTACGGCGAAGGTGCAGGCATAGCAGGCACACAAGCCGATAGCGACCGTATCAATATCGCCCAAACGGGTCGGTTCATTTCTTTGTCCCGCGAAGCAGACATTACAGTCTACAATGCCGGAGGAAAAGAAGTTCTTTCGGCTCGTGCCGAAGCCCTCGACCTCGGCGCATTGGGTACGGGTCTTTACATCGTGCAGGCCCGCGACAACAACGCCGTATCGACACAAAAAGTATTGATTCCGTAAAGGCTTCACGACCTACAAACATAAAAGGCCGTGAACATGATACTTTCATTCACGGCCTTTTCGCCTTTTATAAAAACATAAACAGCAACGACTATGAAAAAACTGCTCATTCTCACCCTCGCATTCTGCACGATCTCTACAACATTGCAAGCTGCGGAGAAAAATAAAGGAGAATTCAGCAACTTGGTGGTCTTTCTCCGGTTTGCCGACGAAGGCGACACGATTTTTAAGAAACCGATCTCCCACTATGAGAAGATGTTCAACGACTCGACCGAAGACGCCAACTCGGTATATAACTACTTCAAAGAGGCCTCTTACAACCAACTTTTCTGGTCGAGTATCTTCTATCCTGCTGCCGACAGCGAAGGAAAAATCATTTCATATCAAGCCCGAAATCCGCGCGGATATTACGAGAAACATTCGAGCATCAATCCCGATGGATATGTCGACGACGCCTTAGGTGCAAACAAACTGTTGAGAGAACAGAATCTGGTAAAAGAGCTGTCGGATTACCTCGACACCATTGTCCCGGCCGATGCCGTCATAGATGCCGACGGTAACGGTGTGATCGATAACATCTGCATCATCGTCAGCGGACGCTCCGCTATCGGAAATTCGCGCCTGTTATGGCCTCACCGTTCCACATTGTATACCCAAGAAGGCTCCATACAAGGAAAGAAAGTAAATGAATACATCATGCTCTTCGACGATGCCAACGGTTACGGATCGATGGTAACACCCCTTGAAATCAATACGGGTGTGCTGTGCCATGAAATGTCTCACACACTAGGCACGTATGACCTCTATCACGGTAGTGTACGTACCGACCTGAATCCCGTCGGCGTGTGGGATTTGATGTCCGACAATCTCTCCGTTCCGCAAAGCATGAGCGCATATACCAAATACAAATATTGTAAATGGATCGACGAGATACCCGAAATCTCCCAACCCGGAACTTACACTCTCCACCCGCTTACCGGAGACCGCAAAGACAATATCGCCTATAAAATATGCCCTACGGGATCGGACCAATACTTCATCGTCGAATACCGTAAAAAAGAAGGCTTCGATGCCGGCATACCCGAATCGGGACTTCTGATATACCGGGTAGATCCCCGATATACCGGGAACAACGCCTATGACGGCAGCAGCAAATTCGACGAATTGTATCTCTTCCGCCCCGGAGGGTCGACGACTTCCGACGGGAAAATCGAACAAGCTGCTTTCAGTGCCGAAAGCGGACGCACGGCATTCGGAGGGGAGGCCGCACAAAAACCGTTTTACACCAACGGTGAGACCGCCCGTTTCGCCATTGGTAACATATCGACTTGCGGCGAGACCCTCTCATTCGATTTATTACCCGTCGCTTCCCGTATCTATCTGCCGACCGATACAGTCGTCTTAGCCGGCAATGCCGGCAGTACGACTGCTGTTACCGTAGAAGCCGATACCTCGTGGCAGATAACGTCAGTACCCGAGTGGCTCGAAATATCGCCCACGCAAGGCCACACAGGAAAAACGACGATTACAATCACCACCCTGACAAAAAATGAAAACACGTCGTCGCGTAACGCCGACATCATACTGAATGCCATCGACGAGGCCGATGTAGCCGATACGCTCACGGTCTCCCAAGCATCGGGTGAAATACTGGCGCCATCGAACCTCTCGGCAACAGTCGTAAACGGAAAAGTGGAGCTTACGTGGTCGGCCCCGGTATCGGGTTCGACCGTACTGAACGAAGATTTTGAAAATGCCGCTTCCGTCGCCAACTGGACGATACGCCACGATTCGGAAAATCCCAAAACGTGGATTCACGTAGAAGCTGACAAATACACGGAAGTTTCGGACGGCACCCATGCTATGAAACTCGAATCGGACTGGGATTCCATGCACCAAGATGAGTGGCTCATCTCGCCCTCCTTCGCACACGGACAGCGATTGGACTTCCATTCCAAATCGATCGCTCCGCAGAAAAACAACGCCCATAATTTCTATTATGTGCTGGTCAGCTCGGACAACGGGGAAACGTGGGAAATACTCTACGACCTGAAAACGCAAAGTACCGCAGTAAACGTGTATGAAGAAATATCACTCGATCTCACGCCTTATCTCTCCAATGAGATGCGCATTGCATTCCGGGGATATGACGATAACAACGCGGGTCTCTCTTATTGGTGGATTGTAGACGGCATTGTCGTATATCCTGCCGCCGAATCTTCTGCAATAACAGGATACAACATCTACCGGAACGGTATAAAAATAGCAACGACCGATAAATGTCATTTCACCGATGAAAACATTCCCGAAGGGGAGATCCGCTATCAAGTATCGGCTACCACACAATATGGAGAAACAGCCCTTTCCGCACCTGTCGGCATAGACGAAAGCAGCATCGATGAAACACCGACGACCGAAACCGCCTATTATAACCGGAAGAGCGGATTATTGATAATTCCGGAGGCAGACAAAGTCATTCTCACCGGCATAGACGGACGTATCATGTCGTTTACCGGCACCACGCAAGGGTATATCGACTTGAAGAACATTCCCGAAGGGTTCTATATCGCCCGTATCGTATCGGGAAATAAGAGTTATGTCCTGAAATTTTTCAAATAAAAAAACAGGTTATCTGCCGAATCATTTTCTATTCGACAGATAACCGCGAATCATATAAAAGGGGAAAAGGGCTGCATTTTATGCAGCCCTTTTCCCCTTTTG
>ENA-ORTF01003290-ORTF01003290.1-human-gut-metagenome-genome-assembly--contig:-NODE-3290-length-14272-cov-3.786312_pt1 | contig 14272 bp, 20 predicted proteins | sample MGYA00241908_ERZ509180 | MGnify/ENA primary metagenome ERZ509180 (study PRJEB26280, sample SAMEA2338814) | human gut metagenome | biome: human gut; feature: human-associated habitat; material: faeces... | reverse complement strand
AGCGCCGAAGGCCTCGACGCCGCGCTCGCCGACGTTCAGGCCTGGGTCGAAGCCAAGCTCTGAGGACGCACGATGACCGAAACGCTCGAAGTCGTCGACCTCTGCCTGCCCGGCCTCAACTGCCCGATGCCGGTGCTGCGCGCCAAGAAGGCCCTCGCCAAGATGGCGGGCGGCACCCTCCTGCGCGTCGTCAGCACCGACAGGCACAGCCTGGCCGATCTGGCGGAATTCTGCCGCCAGACGGGCCACGAGCTCGTGAGCCAGAACACGGACGAGGCGGCGGGCGAATACGTCACCGTCATCAGGCGCCGCGAGGACTGACCTCCGGCCGGTCCGAACCCTGATCAAGGTCCCTGAAGCATCCGCTTCGGGGGCCTTTTTTCATGCCCGTCCGAAAAGACTGTCCCGCAAGCAAATCGACTGAACAGGAAGGAAACAGATACCACATTTGCGGTATTTTCACAAAAAGCCTTGCCTTTTTTCTTCGGGTTCGCTAATATTCTGCTCCTACAGTTTTGACGCGGTAGTAGCTCAGTTGGATAGAGTATCTGGCTACGAACCAGAGGGTCGTGGGTTCGAATCCTGCCTACCGCACCACCTAATTAAGAAGCCGTCGATGCAAAAGCATCGGCGGCTTTATCTTTGTCGGGCAACCGTTTTCAGGGCGTCCGGCGATTGCAGGCGGCCTTGGAGGGAAGCGTCGGACTTTTTTTAAGTTTTTTTTGCTTTTTCCCTTTTGGCATGCTATGCTTTCACTCCTGATGTTCGAGGGTCGACGGAAATGACTAATCCGATCCGACGGCAGATACAAGAACATCCCGCCTGTGATACGCATCGACCGCGATCGCATGCGGAAGGATTTCTGCGGAGAAGTGGCAGAGAGGTCGAATGCACACCCCTGCTAAGGGTGCAGGTCCGAATAAGGGCCTCGGGGGTTCGAATCCCCCCTTCTCCGCCAAGACACAAACCCCGAAGTCCTTGTGACTTTGGGGTTTTTCTTTATTTCCCTTGTAAATCAAACACTTTCAGCACTTAACTACTCACACGCCTTCCTCAAAAACCGTCAAATTGCGCCACATTTCGCCACATAGTACACTGCAACGGTGGTTCTTTTGGTGGTTCTTTTTGGTACATCGTCGGAGGTAAAAGTGAAGGTTCAAGTAACTTCGAAGAACGTCTTAACACTTCCTGTCGGTCGCTACTCTCTCGGCGGCGGTCTAATGCTGTTGGTTCGATCTGAGTCTTCTCGCCAGTGGGTTGTCCGCTACCGCTTCGCCGGAACCCGAAAGGACTTGTCCATCGGAGGAGCTTCTCGTGTCTCAATCAGCGCCGCCAAAGCACGTGCTGCCAAAATCATGGCAATGGTCACCGACGGCATTGACCCGATGTCTTTGAAGCACGACGAAGCCGACAGTAAAGAAAACATCACTTTCAAAGACTTCTACCCTGGCGCCATCGCCACCATCAAGGATGTAAAGCGTTGGAAGAATTCCAAGCACGCTGAGCAGTGGACCTCGACCATCGAGACGTATGCCGTCCCGATCCTCGGTCAACTACGCGTCAAAGACATCACGCGTGGCGACATCCTCGAAGTCCTCAAACCGATCTGGACAGAAAAGCCAGAGACAGCCAGCCGCCTACGAGGCCGCCTCGAAAGTCTCTTCTCTCAAGCAATCGCTGAAGAACTCATACAAACAAACCCTGCTACTTGGAAAGACGGGCTAGCTTTCTTCCTGCCGCCGATCTCAAAGGTCCACGAAGTCAAGCACCATGAAGCAATGCCTCTTGAAATTCTGAAAAGTTTTGCACCGGAGACGGCGAAAAAGACTTCTGTCGTGTCTCGCGCCGTCCTTTTCGGCATCCTCACTGCTACACGCGTGCAAGAGTTCCTTTGCGCACGATGGGACGAGATCGACATCCAGCGCGCGACGTGGACGATCCCAGCCTCTAGAATGAAGTGCGGTCTTGAGCACCGCGTCCCGCTCTCACGTCAGGCACTGGCAGTCCTAGAACGATGCGAACGGAAGTCTGAGCTCGTCTTTCCTGCGCCACGATCAGACAAAGAGATGGTTATCGACAGCCCTCGGGCTTTTATCCGGAAGGCGACAGGCGAGTCTTTCACAATGCACGGCTTCAGATCAACGTTCCGCGACTGGTGCGAGGAGAACTTCATCCATGAGGCCCTTGCCGAGCGCGCTCTGGCTCACGTAAAGGGCGACAAGGTCGTGCAGGCCTATCAACGCTCCGACCTGCTCGAGCAGAGACGCCCCCTCATGCAGTCATGGGCCGACACGATCATGCCGAAGAAGAAGTGACGTTTTTCGAAGGCACGAAAAACGCCCCACCTACCAGCGAAGGTAAGTGGGGCTTTTTGCGGTCAAATCGTTGACAACCGCCACGGCATAGAAGTACCCTCGACGGAGTAGCTTATTCCCTTTAGAGGTATTTCCGTGCCCAACAAAAGCATATCATTCACCGTCCAAGGTGACTCAGGTTCCGACTACGACATGGATCTTCTGGTTGATCACGACGCATGCCGACTTGTATGCTCTTGCCCTGCCGGCTCGATCGGAATGTTCTGCAAGCACAAGCAGCGAATCCTTGACGGGGATTTTTCCCGTGCAGATATTTCTGCAGCCGACAAGCGGGAGGCAAAGCAAATCCTCGACCAGTTGAACTCAAAGTTAAATCCGTACTTTGAAGAAATCAACTCGATCGAGGAAGAAATTCGAGAAGCAAAAGCCAGACTCAAAAAAGCCAAGAACAAGGCCGCGTCCGCGCTTTTCGAGGGCGTCGAACTGACTTAAGCGGACAGACCGTCTTCCTTGAGCGGCGATTCGGCCATTAGCTTTCTATCCCACGCCGCCCCATACAAATCGAACCACAGTTCTTCGACATACAGCCTTGTATCTTCTACTGGCCAAAGGATTCGGTACGGTTCTGCGAGTCTGTCTCGGATAGATGCCGCAGGACCCGCCAGCCACTCACGGAAAGCGCGAACCTTCTGACCAGTAGCCCTCTTTTCGCTAGACGGCTGTTTGGCCGTGAAGGCTTTGTAAAAAGAGTCGAACTCTTTGTAGGACTCTGGCGATTCAGCCTTGATCTTTTTGGACAAGACGGAAAAGAGGCACTTCGTCGCTAACGAAGCACCCAGTGGTTGGAACTTGAAAAGTCCAAGCTCATCAACCGCCTCAGCCGTAGCCTTGCGAACAACGAGCGACGAACACCCCCTACGTTGACCGCAGTATTCCATCATCAGCCGGTCAAGCTTTTCCTTGCGTTCGGGCGACATGGATTCGACGATGCGAAGGATTTTCTGGTACCTTTCGGCGTCAAATCCGTTGGCGTTTTTTCCGTAGAAGATAATGCCCTTTTCAAGGTTTTCTCTGTACGCACACATCGACGAGCGGGCCTCGTCGGAAATAACGCAATGCTTGGCATCCGAGCATTTTCTGTACAGGTGACAACATGCGAAAGAAGGAGAGTTAACGATCTCTTCCTCTGTTTCGCAAAGAGCAATCTCTTCTTGGCTGATTTCGTGCATGGCCGCTCCAACTGTGGGGTAGTGTGCGACCATTTTACCAACGTTGGTAAATTGGGGCGACCTTGTGTACACTCAGCCCCCCGTTCTGCATACGCAAATTTTGTTGCGTACACTCAAACGGCGTTTCAGTAGACACAAGGACGATCGTGAAGTGTACTCGAAGTGTACTTTGAAGTATACAACCCCACCTTTTTGGTACAGTTCGTCGTCCCTGGGGGCACTTAACACTTACTGTTAACCTTTACACTTCCCATTTACAGTTCGAGTTAACACTTAACAGTTACTTGATCACAGCTCGAGTTCGTCTAAACGTTCGTCTAACGAAGTTTTTTGACGCCTCCTATCAAACCGTTGTCGCAGAACGGTTTCAGGCGTTTCCGTCCCATTTTGACGCCACCCTTCGTCTAAAAACTCGGCCAAGTTCGTCTACATCTACGGCGACGGCGCGACGATCTTGGTAATGGCGTCTTTGTCTATCGAAGTTCTTTCAGCCAGTTGGACACATCGTTCAAGTAAACCTGAACCTCGCTCGACAAGCTCTGCACCTCGCTCGAGGCGCTTTCGCTCAGACTTGCAGGTATCTGAACCGGCTGCGGACAATCGACGGCGAGCGTCGGCTGCTTGCTTGCGCACCCGCTCAACATCAGCACCAAGATCAGCGACGCGAGACAAGGCCCGGTCCCTCTCTTCCCATGCGGCCACAAGCGACTGGTACTGCACTTTCTCTTTCTCACGATACTTCACCTCCAGCGCATGAGCGCGTGTCGCGTAATCCTCGCGCAGTGCGGCAATGTCCGCTCCGTAGAGTGCCGCCGCGTACTGGTAGCCGCCGACAAAAAAGGCGGCACTCAAAACGAGTACCGCCACATATTTCAGGACAAGGCTATTCATCGCCCCTCCATCCCTTGATCGACTCAATCCAAGAGGCAAGAACTTCTCGAAGCTTTCCAAGCCCCCAAGACAAAACCCAGATTGCTACTCCGTATCCAATTCCGTAGAGAGGCAACCCAGCCCAAAACGATAACTCTTCAGCCATCTTCAACGCCTGTACTAGATCTGATAAACTGTACATCGATGGTTCCTACACACAATCATCAAGTCTCTATCTGTGCCAACAGAAGACACCCAAAGCCGCTCAGCCCCACAACTGAGCGGCTTTTCCTTTATTACGCTCATTTCAGCGCGTCCACGATTTGAACGATGTAGTAGATCAGGGTTACCAACCCTGCAAAAAACACCGCAGATCCGATTACGCCCCTCACTACGCCTTGCCAAAACGCCTGCTTTTCTCTCACTTCCATAACCTGCTCTTCAATCGTCATATAATTTCCTTTGTTCCATAGTTCTCTGTATGCAACCCAGAAAACGCTCGAAGCCGATCAGTCGCCACAACTGACCGGCTTTTCCTTTTTCTCTACTAGTACACCTTATATCGTCAGGGCACCCTCGCCTAAGAAAAGCCTGGCTTCGGACTGGCGACGACGGGTCAAGCCGGGAAGCCGAACGCCGTTCGCCTTGTCGATGTCAAGGAACTCGTGAGCCGCGGTCTCGACATCCCCTGCGTTTAGTGCTCTCATCAACTTCGGACACTGGTGAACGACGTAGCTCACGCCCACGTTAAAAGCCAGACTCACCAATGCCACGAACTGCCCTTCAGTCACGTGAACATTGACGAAAGGCGCAAGCCCTCGCTTGACATCCTCGAGGTCCTGCCGAAGCAGCTCCCTCGATTGCTCATAGGTAATTTCGTCATGCTCCGTCACGTCCTTCGTGTGACCGACGCCGATTGTCCAAATGTCGGCGGGGCACTTGTACGCAGTCAGCTTGCAGCCCTCCCACGCCTCGATGAAGTCCATCGCGGACTCCACTGAATACTCTCCAAAATTCTTCATTTCAAATCCTCCTTCGTCACACCGAGCCTCTTCCGCACAACCACCTCAATCAGCTTGAGGAGTTGCGTACCTCCCCATCCAGCCATGCCGGAGAGGGCACCGCACAGCCCATGAGGGAAGCCCTCGTAAACCATCACCTCGTAGCAAATTGCGCCGCAGGCTGCGGAGATCAAACCGTTGAGAAAAAAGTCCCTCCATGTGAACGGTCTTCCCTCCTGGACCATTGCGAGGTACTTCAGCAGGCCGCACAAGCCGGCGAAACCCGTCGACGCCGCCATAGCCTGCAATTCGTTTATCACTTCCTTTTCGGGCATTCTCACCTCCACCAGTAAGTCGCTACGCAAACGCCTGCGCAGACAATGACGGGAAAGAGAAGATCAAGCTTCGCGTCCAAGGACCACTTGCGAACATCGAAGCCGCTCCACCACGGCGGCGTGCCTGCCTTACGCTCGGCCTGGGCGACCTCTCTGCCAAGGTAGAACCCGACAGCCAGAAGCGCCCCCATCACGACTGCTTCAAAAAGTTCGGCCCCGAACGCCGTAGCGATCAGGGCCGTGATGAGCTGAAATGCGAGCGCAAGGCCCGCGTGGGCAAAGTTACTTGGATTCATTCGTTTTGCCCCTCTTCAAAAACATTCGTAGCCAGAGCGAAGTCCGGGAGCGTCTTTAAATATTCGTATGCCTGCTTGATGATGTTCTTTGCGTCATCATCATTGCACGGCATGAATCCTTCGAAGCTATCGACGCCAAGACGGTTTTCCTTCGTCAAATCGTAGAACTCAACGTAGACCGTCGCACCTTCTGCAAGCTCTCCTTCCGCGAGCGTCGCGGCCGCTTTTGCCGTGATTGGTGACACGTTCACAACTCGGACATAAACGTCCTCGATATAAACTTGCTTCTTGATAGTCGTTTCCACATTAGGCAGGTTAAGATCGCCTCGTGTGAGGGTGTATTCAAGTTCAAAAGTGATGTTTGTTTTCAGTGCCATTGGCCTCACCTCAATAAGTAATTCCGTAAATTTCGATAATGCCGCAATTCTGGATGTAGTCGCTCCCTGGTGCGACTTCGATGCGATATGCCGTAGAGGGCGTTGAAGGATGACGTCTGCCACAAATCTTCCAATAAATGTCGTCGTTTGTGAATAGCTCTGTCAGCCCCTTTGTGTTCATCATTCGCTTGAATTGCCACATCGGCCAAATCTGCGAATGGTTGAATGAACCCGAATCGTCGGTGTATTCGATCAACAACGCGTCATAGTTTTCATAGCTCGATTTGAGAATGATGTCACCTCTCCCCAAGCTGCCGCCGGAGTCTCCACCATAAGCCTTAATACCATATGTCGTGTTGTTAATATTTCGCACATCATGGCCACCGTTCGCGGCGTTCATTGCAGCCCAATCAATTAAGGCGGTCAACTTCGGTTCGGCTTTTCCTACTGCGCGTTGAAGGAGATCGCGTGTCCACTTCGTCGTAGCAGCGGAGTAGTCATTGCTATCCGCGCCCGGGTGATGGGACACCATAGTTTCGGCTACGTACTCGCCGCCAATCAGACGCCAACGAGCAGTGATACCGCAGAACGTTTCGCCTGTTGCATTCGCAGGACTGTTGACGCCCATCTGGATGTATGTCATGCCGTCAGTGCGTCTAGAGAACTCGATCTTCGCCAAGCGGTTCTTTGCGTCTCCAATGCCGTTTTTGTCGTAGAACGGAATGTACAGGTACTGGTTCGAAGACGGATTCGCCCCGCGCTCAATGTTTCCGCTCTGGAGGACATACGGCGAGTTGTGCCAATGGCCGCCCGCGATATCAGGGTAGAACCGAGAAGGGAAACGGACGTCGCCACCATTTGTGATGGTGAATTTTCTGACCTCTGCTTCATTCATGGTTTGAGCATTGGTCGCAATCACGACGTTGTTATCGGCAACAAGCACGATATCTTCGTCGGCTCGTTTCAAACTTCTACGGAACGCCTTGGTTGTCTCAGGGTTAGCCCCACTTTCACCGGAACAGATGAACGTCCCTTGATTCCCGCCTGCAAGAACAAAGTCCTCTTGACCGCTGATCTCTGCTTCAGCATCTTCGAGATAGGCAACATTTCTATATCCCAAACCCTTCAGACGCAGCATGCCGCCAATCGTCAGATTGTTTGGCACAAACATCTTGCCAGTTTCGTCAATCGACAGCATCCATTCAGACACATTAGTTCCCGCCGCCTTGTTTTCTTTGGAAAGAAAGTCAATTCGGAACGCGTTTTTGTAGCCCGACACAACGAAGGAGCCTTCGTTAGTGGATTCGTACTGCCAAAGCGGAACAAACGCCCCGTTCTTCCCCGTGCCGTTGATGATCGTACCGCCATTTGCGGCACCAACGAAAGAATTTTCACCGTTGACGGAACTCTTGATCGTCCCCGTCATGGTGTTCATGCCGTCGAGCTTCAGGTAATTCTGAGCGGTGTATCTCGGGTCGAAACGCTCCCAGTCAGACCAATTTTCTTGACCTAGGTTTTGATCTGCAGTGCGATAGAACCATTCATAGCCTTGCATAACGATTTGGATCTTGTCGCTACCGGTGCTCATGCCGAACTGAACGCCAACCCAGTCGCCGTTTATCGCCGCGGCAGGAATTTCGGAAGTCGCGATTCCACTCAAACTGTCGAACAAAAAGCTACCTTTTACAGACTGGATGCTCGACAGCTTCTTGTACGCCATCGCGTTAAGCGGAACGTCCCCGTTGGCGGTGGCCGCAACACCGTCGACGGATCGAGCGACATTCTTACCGCCTACAGTAGCATTCCCCTTTACCGTCAACGTGCCACCGACACTTGAATTCCCTGTCGTGTCGAGCGTAGCCGCGTCAATATCTGTCGCAGATACGGCCTTCAGCGTAGACTTCCCGGCAACATTAAGAGCGTTCTTCAACGTAGCCGCACCTGCCACCGTCAGCGTTCCGCCCGCGGTAAGGGCCCCGCCGGCAGAGATGGAGCCAGTGGCGGACACGCCTCCGGCCACAGTCATTCCTGCAGGCACAGCGTATCCCGTCAGAGCGGCGAGCGACTGCGCAGCGCTCTCAGGTGCGTTGGACGCACCAGTTCGAATGATTTTGCCTGCCGACTGATCGGCGACCAGAGTCTTCCAGGTACCGTCTGCGACAGCAACCTTGTCCGCAGGCATTTCGCCGACAGTCATGAACTCGGACGAAAAAAAAGCGCGTTCAGACGCGCTGTAGTAGTAAGCCATACCTATCTCCTAGAAGCCAACCGCAAGCCAAGCGACATTCGCCCCGCCGTTGCCGTCGTGCACAAGATCAAAGTTCCCTCGCGTCCGAGACTTCACGGACACGGCTAATGGAAGCGTCTCTGTCGACTCAGCAAGCACGACAGAGCACTTCTTCGGGAAAGCAACCGGGAAGAGAAGCTTTGTCGAAGCGTTGTTGGCAACTTTCCCCTTTCCCCACTGAACGATCAGGCCGTTGGGCAAGCGCTGATAGCCGGAATCCTCATGAGACTTCTGAAAAGCCGCAAGAAGCGCGAGAGGCGTCACGGCCTTCGTGTTGTCTTTTCCCGCCGCAACCTCTGCTGACGTTGCCAACTTAATGAGGCCCGTTCGGCCAGTCGTCGCTACGCGCTTCGACAAAGTAGCAGGCGTCACAACTCGAGAAGCATCCGCACCTGAAAGCACCTCGGCGTCAGTCGCCAACTCGACAACGCCAAGCGTCGATGTCGTAGCAGGCGGATTGTGAAAGTTCGTATCGCCGAACACAATGCTCGTTGCGTCGAACGCCGAAGCAATGATGTCGACAGCAAGCAGACTCTGAGACTGAGACGCCTTCTGCAAAATCGGCACAGTCTGCGAGTAGACCGCAAAAAGCGTTCCCTTGTCGGTAAAAAGACCGATTTCGTAGACGGTGTAGCTGTCTGCGCTTGCGTCCAGAGCCGTGACATGAATCGTCTGATCCCCGACCGCGCCGCCTGATAGAGAGCTCAAGCGCTTGAACTCTTTCTTCAGCGCGGTCTGGCTATCCGTTGCCGTGTATTGACCCGTTCCGTAACCGATTTCCTTAATCAGAACAGGAGCCGTACCGTTGTGCTCTGCATTGATGATTTCTGCCAGACCTGCCGCGGTGATCACGATGGTGTCTGTAGGTTTTGACATAGTTCTACTCCTAAGCGTTTAGCGCCTGCGCCACTGCGGCGTCGATGGCGGCCTTGAGCGCGGCCGGCGTTATGAAAACATTCGTCGCCACACCTGCGATCGCCTCCTCGTTGCTTGCCTTCAGCCCAGCAAGTGCAGCAGGCGTCAAAAACTTTTTGTTTTCCGTACCAACCTTAGCTTCCGCGACCGTGCAAGCCCTTTCGTCGACGAGCGTCTTTGCTGTTGCAGGCGTCACGGCCGCGTCCGAAACAACGCCTTCAGCGGCCTCGGTCGGCGATGCGATGCGAATCGCACCTGCGGTGTCTTCAGCCGCAATCGGCACGATACCGACAAGCGAATCTGCAAGCTGTTTTGGCGTAACGGCCTTGTCCGTTGCAGTACCGGCTCGGATGTCTTCGTCACTGGCAACTTGAATCAAGCCTCGTCGAGACACGTTCGCCTCAAGCGTACGAATACTCTTGGGCGTTATGAACGAAGTATCGTTCGTTCCTGCGTCAACAGCTTCCGTTGTCGATTTGTAGGTCGAGAGAAGCGCGGTCTTCATCGTTGCAGGCGTGATCGCCTTTACCGCGTCCGTTCCGGTCTTCGCTTCAGCATCCGACGCAAGCCGGATAATCCCAGTTCGCGCAGTCGTAGCCGTTCGCTTCGACAGCCCATCAGGTGTCACAACTCGGAGCGTATCCGTGCCGGCGATCACTTCATCAGCTGTTGCGAGCTCAACGATCCCCGGGCGAATTGTTGTTCCTGCTGTGAACTGATACGTCACGTCGCCGAACGTAATCGCCTTAGCCTCCGCTCCGACAATCTTCAAGTCAAACGCGAGAAGTGCAGTGGCGGCCGCAGTCTTCTGGATGATAGGCGTCGTCTGAGAAGTCACGGCAAAGAGCGTACCGGTCGACGTAAAGATGCCGACCTCAAAAGCCTCATACGTCACAGCGTCGGCATCACGTGCAGCGACGTGAATCGCGTTATCTCCTGCCTGACCACCTTCGATGATTCGAAGAGTCTTGATCTGACTCTGCAACGCCGTCTGCGCCTTCGTCGGCGTGTACTTGCCTGAGCCTATGCCGATATGCGTCAGCTCTATGGCGTTTGTCCCAGTTTCAGAGACGTTGATCAGCGCCTGAAGCCCTGCCGTTGTCAACACAAAATCCATCGTTTACTCCTATTTCGCTACGCCGATAAAGCAATGCTCAGTCAGCGTTCTAAACGCAAGACTCACGTCCAGCGTCGATGTGTACTCGGTGTTTGTCATCAGCTCTGACCTGATACGCGCATACGCCACCGGGCGCACGGAGCCGTGCCACCCGATTCGGCCAAGGAGGTTCTTGACGACAACGAAGTCAAAGTGCGATCGCACAGGCTTTGCGTCATTGATAAGCGCGATCAAGTCCTCCTGCATCTCGCTCTCAAGAGTTCCGTCTATCTTGCCGAGAGAGGCGAAGATCGTGAAAGTGTGAGGAGTGCCTTTCGGCGTCGTCTCCCACCACTCCTGAATCGTGGCCGCAGAGCCGAGAGCCTCAACAGCCTCCTCAACGGCCTTTCGCGTTCCCTTCTTTCGCTTCTCCTGAACGACCTGCTTTACGATCGAGCGCTTCAGCTCAATCGGCCAAGAATCGCGCCAGACGCTTGCATCCCACGAGTACGCCAAATGATCGAGCTGCTCGGATGTCAGGCTGTCGATGCTCACGTAAATCGACGGAAGATCGAGAACACCAGTCATCTCACGAAGCGGAATGTCTAGCGCCTTAGCGGCGGCCGACACGTCCGAATCCTTCGAGATCGAGTCCGGCAGCAGGTCGAGCAAGCTTGTCTTATCTAGCTCCTTACTCATCCTTCAATCCCTTGTAATTGACCGTCAGCTTCGTGCACTGCGCGACCTGACTGCGTGTCAACGCTTTGAACGCTGCAGGCTTCTGAGTCGCAGAATCAATGCGACAAGCGCCTGCGGCTACGATCAGTTGCGTCAACTTTTCAGGCGTAATGTCGCGTCCGATCTTTGCCTGCTGCCACGACTTGTATGCAACAGCCGCGTTCTCGACCAAGGCCTTGATCTCTGCGGCCTTGTACTGATCTTCTTTCGAAATCCAGTAGTCGACCTGAATCTCATAGTTCACAGCGGCGGGCGAAAGCACTCGGACATAGTCTGTCAGCGGCCGAATCTCGCCATCGCGCAACCTGGCTTCGATCTGCTCGAGCGTCTCGCGAGATGGAAGCTCACCGCCCTTAAGAAGCGCATAGACGTCCACCTGTCCGGGCGTCGGCGAGTCAATGCATACGTCGATGATGGCCGAGCTCACGCTCTTCGCATGGAAGATATACGCCTTCTCCGGTCCCGCGACGCTGAACGAATTTGGCGCTAGGCGGATGCGGTTCGCATAGTCAAGGTCACTCTCGGCGGATGCGCCGCCAGACGTGATCGTGACGTTCTCGGCCGATGCGACGAAAGTCTGCGGCTTGACGATGACGTTGATCTGTCCGGCCAAGAAGTCGTTGCCGGCAGGACCGGAGCTCGTACACTCCGCCTGCACGTCACCAGTCAAAGATCCGACAGGGATATCCAGATCCTGAGTAGTAGCAAACGTCACCGTGCCGTTTGTCACCTCAGTGCCGGATGGAATTGTCACGACCTCGCCTAGCGCTCGCGAAAGCGTGAATCGCATTGTCGTCACGGCCTTGCTCTCCGCCAAACGCTCAACGTTCAGCAGAAGCCCTAGCGCATCGAGATAGCTTCCTTGCGCATAGGACAACAAGTTCTGCTTCGCGGCCGCGTCAATTGCGCTTCTCTGCGTCACGATAATGGCCGTGAGTGACAAAAGAAAAAGGCGAACAGGATCACCCGCCGCCAATGTTCTTCCGCTGGCCTTCTCGAATGCGGTGATGATTTCAGCCTCTAGCGCCGTCGCATCCGTCGTCAGAAAACTGATGTCCTTCAGCCCACATCTGGGCAATGTTTCTGCCATCACTCACCTCCTATTTGTACAGTCACGATCGGCTTCAGCACGCCGTCCATTGCGCCTGCAACATCCTCTGCGAAATCAACGCTGGTCACCTTTGCTCTCGGCTCATATCGCTCAATGGCGTCTATCACCTCAGAACGCATCAGCATCTTTGCAGCGGGAAGCGACTGGTCTACGTTGTCCCACGAAATACCGAAGTCGCGGTCGAGCGGAACGGAACCCTTGCGCGTAGCAAGAATTGTTCGAACGTTCTGCAGGATCTCCATCACGCCTTCTGGCGCAAAGTCAACGTCAATGCTTTGCTGACCTACTCGATACTTAGCCATCACCGACCTCCTTGAGCGTGATCGTCACGGATCCGCTAACGGGGATGCCGAGATTCGTATGTTCCTTGCGGTCTTCCGAAACGGACTCAATGACAAACTTGCCCAAGTAGTCCGGGCCGATCAAAAGCCGCTGCGCTTCCTTCTTCTCCATCAGCATCTGCAACCCCTTCAGAACCGCAATCGGCGGCATACCGAGAAGCGAGTTGAGTTGAATCGTGAAGCTCACCGACGCTAGACCTGGTCCGACATATTCGACAACCGGCTTCTTACCTATCACTTCGTGCGTAGCCCACCGCGTCGAACGCTCGACCTTCAAGTCTTTGAAAGTCAAACAGACGGCCGAGGAGGTCACGAACGGAATATTTCCAAACAGTCCAGTCACACCGGCCATAGCGCCCCCAAAACACCAACGACATAGTTGAGTCCCCATGCTGTGAAAGCGGTCGCGCAGACAAGCAATATCTGGCTGAGGCCTAGAGCGAACGCCCTGAGCAAAATCTTGATTTCCATCGTCGGCCTATCCTTTTGAAACAGCTTCTCCATTAACCGGTAGAAGTTTTGCGGTAAAATATCTTTCATTGATCTTTCATACCTTTCGATCAAAAAAAGCCCCACGAGGATTGCCCGCCCCGTGGGGTTAATTTTTTTTGGCTCGCCTTGTCAGTGCGGACCGCTCGTTTCACCGTGCGGCGCAGTGTGAGTGTGAGACATCACGCTGATGCCACCCGCGACAACGTCCTGAGAAGCATCCATTGAGCCGATCAGCTCGATGTTGCCCGTAGCCTTGACGCCAGAGCCGCCCGTCACCGTGAAGCCGCCCGAGCCGGAGATCAGACCTGTGACTGTCAGCGTCTTCTGGATAATCACGTCACCAGTGAACGTCGACTTCGGAGAGTTGAAGGTGATCGAGCTGGAGGCGTTCACCGTCGCGTCAGTGCAGTTGACCGTGATCGTGTCAGGCACTGTGATCGTTCCCATTTTGCGGTTGTAAACAATCTCCGTTCCCTCAATCGTCATCGTCAATTCGTGCGCTTCTCGGTCGTAGCTGAAGCGCGTCCCATCCTTGAAGACGACTGTGCGCTTCTCAGGACTGGACTCCGGCGGTGTAATCTCGCCAGCGTAGAAGGAGCCGAGAACGATGCCGTCCTCTTCACCCCCACGCCGAAAGGCAACCACTACGTCTTCACCGATGTCCGGAAGCTGGTAGTCGTGGTTGTCATACGTGCACCGCTGCATCACCGGCAGATCGTATGAGTTAAGACTGTCGTCATCGTCAAAGACAACACGACACGTACAGGCCACAGGGTCGATCGATACGACTTCGCCGATTCTGATGCTGTCCGATTCCATAGAATTGCCGCGAGGGAACATCCGACTTCAGTCGGGTGAGGAATCGCGGC
>ENA-ORTF01003288-ORTF01003288.1-human-gut-metagenome-genome-assembly--contig:-NODE-3288-length-14279-cov-4.792745_pt1 | contig 14279 bp, 8 predicted proteins | sample MGYA00241908_ERZ509180 | MGnify/ENA primary metagenome ERZ509180 (study PRJEB26280, sample SAMEA2338814) | human gut metagenome | biome: human gut; feature: human-associated habitat; material: faeces... | reverse complement strand
GTAGATACTTGGCTCAGTAGAGCCATTGAGCAAGAAGCCCCCACTTCAAAATCTGGGATTTAAGTGGTGGGAGCATGTCACGAAAATATGGGTTGGAAAATAGTCACAGCCACTCTGTGATTTATATGCCAGGTGGATTCCACAATTGACTGGAAAGAAAATCAGCTTACAAAACGGGTGAAATCTCAATCGGAATTGACCGAGCTGAAAGCGAGGGAGGCTTCTTGACTGAAAGTCAGGGAGATGGAGTTTTAAAAGAACTTAATAAATGAAAATTTGTTCAATATTTGCCTATTAGCAACAAGTTGCTCGGAAATGAGGATTAATATATGTCAAATAGAAATATAAGAAGAGGAGACACCAGAGTGTTTAATCCGGATGACATTGTTGTCAGAGAGAGACAGTCGGGAAACAGGCAGGCAGGAAATGTTTCAGGTGGCGGTTATGGCAGAAACGGAAGTGGGGCATACGGTCAGAGAGTGGAACAGACTCGTGGACAGTACAGTGGTAATGCGGGACAGTACGGAAATCGTGCACAGGCGGCAGGCACAAGAAGAGTCGAAGCCGGAAATACACTTTCACCAAAACAGGCTAAAAAGCAACAGAAGAAGCTGAAAAAACAGAGAAGACATAAAAAGTTTTGGTTTGGTTTTAAGATTTTTATGCTTATTGCACTTATAGCGATACTTGCTGCACTTGTTGTTATATATTTTAAATTTGGTGATGACCTCCTAAAATGGAAGATGGAAGCAACGGATGTTGTTGAAAATTCGACAGCAGATACATTTAGGGCATCGGAGACAAGTATTATCTATGCTTCAAATAAGTCCATGATAGCAAAGCTTAAAGGTGATAAGGACTCGTATTATCTTAGCTTTGATGAGATTCCACAATCGGTAAAAGACGCAATGGTTGTTACCGAGGACAGAGATTTTTATAAGCATGAGGGTGTAAACTTTTGGTCTACTGCAAAAGCAGCAGTTATGCTTGTTGAGAGCAAATTGAGACATAAGGATATTTCACGAGGTGGAAGTACGATAACACAGCAGCTTGCAAAAAATGTATTTTTGTCAAATGAGAGAACCTATGAGCGAAAAGTCAGGGAAATATTTATTGCTTTGGATCTTGAAAAGAAATATACAAAAGATCAGATTCTTGAATTTTATATAAATAATATTTATTTTGCAAATGGATATTATGGTATAGAAGCGGCGAGCAGGGGATATTTTAATAAGCCGGCGAAAGACCTTGACCTTGCAGAAGCTGTATTTCTGTGTTCTATACCGAACAGACCAAGTTTTTATAACCCTTTGGAGCATTACCAGAACACGCTCAAGAGAAAGAACCGTATTTTAAAACAGATGCTTGATGAAGATTGTATATCGGCTGCTGAGTACAGTGACGCAAATTATGAAAAAATAGTATTAAAGCCTGCACAGGCAATAAAGACTCAGAATTATATGACAACATATGCCGTAAGCTGTGCCACAAAGGCACTTATGAAAGCGAGAGGATTTGAGTTTAAGTACAAGTTTAAAAATGATGAAGAAAAGAAACAGTATGATAAGGAATATGACAAGTTGTACGATGAATGTCACAATTCTTTATATACCGGTGGGTATAGGATTTATACTTCGCTGAATAAAAAGAAGCAGAAGAAACTTCAAAAGGCAGTAAATGACCAGCTTGCAGGATTTAAGGAAAAGACAAAGAAGGATAAAGTATATAAATTACAGGGAGCAGCTACCTGTATAGATAATTCAAACGGGCTTGTTGTTGCAATAGTAGGTGGGCGAAAGCAAAAGAGTATTACAGGATATACACTAAACAGAGCTTATCAGAGTTACAGACAGCCGGGAAGCTGTTTTAAGCCGATAGCGGTCTATACGCCGCAGCTTGAGAGAGGATATACACCTGACAGCATAGTTGATGATACTTATTTTAATGGAGGTCCACACAATGCTGACGGAAGTTATGCCGGAAAAATATCACTTAGATATGCAGTTGAAAAATCAAAGAATGTAATCGCATGGAAACTTTTCCAAGAACTTACACCTGAGGTGGGGCTTTCATATCCTATTAAGATGGGATTTGCCAACATTACAGACTCCGATTATTATCCGGCGGCTTCGCTTGGTGGTCTGACAAACGGTGTCACAACTGTTGAGATGGCATCTGCATTTGCAACAATAGAAAATGACGGTGTGTTCAGAGAGCCTACCTGCATAAGCAAGATTACGGATGCGGATGGCAAGACTATAGTAAATAATAAAAAGATCCGCAGGGAAAAACAGGTATATAAGAAAAATGCCGCAAGGATGATGACAAGCATTTTGCAGGGAGTTCTTGTGAGTGGAACAGCAAGAGGAAACGCACTTGACAATATGTCATGTGCAGGTAAGACAGGAACCACAAGTGATAAAAAAGACGGATGGTTTTGTGGATATACACCATATTATACTACTACAGTATGGGTAGGATATGATAACCCGAAGACTATTTCAGACTTGTATGGAAATACATATCCGCTTAGGATATGGCGTGAATTTATGTCGGATATACATCAGGGGCTTAAGAATGTTGAATTTAAGTCTTATGATGGAGAAAAGAGTACAAGTTCATCAAGCGGATACAGTGGAAGTTATGGCTCGGATGGAAATACAACGGCAACGGCTGTGCCTACGATTGATCCGGATGCAGCAGAAGCAGATGAAACAGAACCGACAGAAGCACCAGTAACTGACGATGGAACAGATACGGGTGATAGCGGTGATAAAACACCTCCTACTAAAAAGCCGTCAAGTGACAATGTTGATACGGGAGATACCGACGACGGAACAGATTCACAGCCGGACGATGTTGGTGGTGGAGATAATTCCAATCCGGATGATGTAGGTACGGATGATATGCAGGAATAACAATATTAACAGAATAGCCTTGCTTTGCATTTTTAAATCCATAAATTTGTCACAGCAAGGCTTTCAGATTAAAATTATGCAGGTACAGTGTATATATAAAATTTATATATAAAATTGATGAGAGTAAACAGGCATGAAACGAGGGATGGTATGACGACTTTTAGTTTATGTATGATAGTGAAGGATGAGGAGGAAGTGCTTTCAAGGTGTCTCAACAGTCTTTGCGATATCATGGATGAGATAATTATCGTAGATACTGGTTCAACTGACAGGACAAAAGAAATTGCAAAGAAATATACCGATAAGGTTTTTGATTATAAATGGTGCAATGATTTTGCAGATGCAAGAAATTTTGCGGCATCAAAGGCAGTTGGTGATTATATTTATACAGCAGATGCAGATGAATATCTGGATAATGAAAACAAAGAAAAGCTTCGTCAGTTAAAGAAGATAATGCTTCCTGAGATAGAAATTGTTCAGATGATTTATCATACACCGGCTGAATTAAGTACGGTTTACAATTTTGAAGAGGAATACAGACCAAAACTTTATAAGAGATTAAGAGCGTTTACCTGGATAGACCAGATACATGAGACTTTAAGAATAGACCCGGTTGTATATGACAGTGATATTATTGTGGAACACAGACCGCTTACAAATCATGCAACAAGAGATTTTAAAGCATTTGAGAGGATAGCGGCAGATGGGAAAAGGTTTTCAAAGAAACTTCATCATATGTATGCGATGGAGCTTTTCCGTTCGGGAGAAGATAAAGATTTTTTAAAGGCTGAGCGTCTGTTTAAAAGAACGCTTGAAGAAGATGGCAGAAGTATAGATGAAGTGAAAGAAGCCTTTTGCGTGCTGGCAAGGTGTTATAGATTGAAGGGTGATGCGGTGGCATTTATGGAATGTGCCCTCAAAGATGCGGCTACTACATTATGTGCTGAGATATGTTGTGAACTGGGAGTTTATTATGAAAGTATCGGGAATGTTTCGGAGGCTGTCATGTGGTATCAGAATGGACTTACGGAGACGGAGAGTATTCTTGATATAAGGAGCTCCGGGGAGATACCTAAGTTGGCGTTGAGGAGACTTGGGATGGATGTGTAGGCACAATCCAATTCAGTGCAATGAAAGTCGGCTGTCAGTATAATATTATATTGTAAGTTTTGATGTGATTTACATATGAAAATGTTTTGTGACAATGCCGGATGTGCTTTACATACAAATATGCTTTCTAACGATGCTGGGTGTGTTTTTGTATATAAATGTGGTTGGTAATAAAGTAGAATGTTTTATGATATATGCTGGAAAATAATGTTTTGGTGATTTTATAGCGATAAATAGTAATAATATAAATATCAAATGTTTGGAATGGAGTTTTAATATGGATGAGAAAACATATATGACGATTGATGAAAAGACAGCTGAGGAGATTGATAACAAGATGCCGGACGAGAGTGAGTTGTATGATCTTGCAGATTTGTTCAAGGTTTTTGGAGATTCGACCAGAATTAAAATTCTCTATGTTCTGTTTGAGAATGAGATGTGTGTTTATGACATTGCATCTATTTTAAATATGACGCAGAGTGCTATATCGCATCAGCTTCGCATATTGAAACAGAACAGGCTTGTCAAGTTTAGAAAAGAGGGCAAAACTGTGCTTTACACACTTGCGGATGAGCATGTTTTCACAATATTGAGACAGGGGATTGAGCACGTGGAGGAGTAGGAGAGTATTTCGTTTTCATTTCGGCAAATTTTCACTTGCCTTTTTTTATTGCATATGATATATTAAAAACAACATATGAATAATTGTTCATATGTTGTTTTTAATATATCAGAACAATGTGACAATTCAGCTTTGTGTTGCAATTATTTTTTATGGCTGAACCGTTACAAACAAATATAAATAAAAGTGAGGTGTAATATTATGAGAAAGAAATATCATATAGAGGGTATTGACTGTGCGAATTGTGCAGCTAAAGTTGAAAAAAAGATGAATGAACTGCCGGATGTGGAAGTTACATTGACATTTGCGACGAGCCAGCTTATGGTAGATGCTGAAAATCCTGACGAGGTATTAATTGAACTTAGAAAAATTGCCGACAAGATGGAGCCGGGCACGGTGATAGAGGAAATCTCAAAGACAAGAAAACATGGAGGAAAGAAGAAATCTCACCACCATGACGACGATTGCTGTGATGATGATTGTTGCCATGGAAAGCACGATGGACATGAACATCATCATCACCATGGCGAAGATTGCTGCGATGATGATTGTTGCTGTGGAGAGCATAAAGAACACGAGCATCACTATAAGCACCTTGAGGGTGTGGCTAAGAAAAAGTATCGTATAGAGGGCATTGATTGTGCGAACTGTGCAGCTAAAGTTGAAAAAAAGATGAACGAACTGCCGGATGTGGCGGTTACATTGACTTTTGCGACAAGCCAGCTTTTGGTAGAAGCCAAAAATCCCGACGAAGTTCTTCCAAAACTTAGAGAGATAGCAGACAAAATGGAGCCGGGAACTGTCATTGAGGAATATAGCAGTGAAAAGGAGAAATCAGTTGAAGCGGATGAAGATGGAGATGATGATGTCAAATTGGAACTTATAAAAATTGTAACCGGTGCATTCGTTTTTATAGGTGGTGTTGTCTGTCAGAAATATCTTAATGCTATGCCGGCTGTGTATATAGCTCTTTTCGTTGTGTCATATGTGATACTTGGTGGTGAGGTTGTCTTAAAGGCTGTTAAAAATCTTTTCAGAGGAAAAGTTTTTGATGAAAACTTCCTTATGAGCATCGCAACAATCGGTGCATTTGCAACGGGTGAATATCCAGAGGCAGTAGGAGTTATGCTGTTTTATGAGATTGGCGAGCTTTTTGAGGATATTGCAGTCGGAAAGAGCCGCAAACAGATTATGGAAGCAGTTGATATGCGTCCGGAGATTGTAAGATATGTGGACGGAAACAATGTAATAGAACTTGCCCCTGAGGAAATAGAGGTTGGAGATGTTATCGAGGTAAGACCTGGCGACAGAATACCACTTGACGGTGTTATCATCAAGGGGGATAGCCGCATTGATACTTCGGCGGTAACGGGTGAGCCTGTTCCTGTAGGGGTAAAAGAGGGAAGTGAAGTTGTTTCAGGCTGTGTAAATATGTCGGGGGTTATATATGTAAAGGTTGAGAAAATTTTGGAAGAGTCTATGGTAAGCCGTATTCTTGAAGCGGTTGAAAATGCGGCGGCATCAAAACCTAAGATTGACAGATTTATAAGCAAATTTGCAAGAGTATATACACCTATCGTTGTATTTGCGGCTTTGGCTACGGCGGTTATCCCGTCACTTATAACGGGAAACTGGCATTACTGGATATACACGGCACTTACTTTTCTTGTAATAAGCTGTCCTTGTGCACTTGTTCTTAGTGTACCGCTTGCTTTCTTTGCAGGAATAGGTGCAGGTTCTAAAAAAGGAATTTTGTTCAAGGGCGGTGTTTCTCTTGAATCACTTGCAGCGGTAAAAGCAGTTGTCATGGATAAGACAGGAACAGTGACGGAGGGAAATTTCAAAGTAGCACAGATAGTAAGTGACGGTGGATATACAGAGGACAGAGTGCTTGCATTTGCAGGGGCAGCAGAGAGCCGTTCAACACATCCGATAGCTACGAGCATTATGGAGGAAGTGAAAAACAGACGACTCGATATACCTCAGGTTGCGGATATAAAGGAAATTTCCGGAAAAGGAATGGAAGTCACGCTTGAGGATGGAAAACTTTTATGTGGAAATTTAGAACTTCTTGCCATGAATGGGATTGAAGTGCCTGAAAAAGCAAAAGAAATTTATGGAACAGAGGTATTGCTTGCTTTTGATGGAAAATATATAGGATATATTGTTATCAATGATAAGATAAAATCAGACTCAAAACAGGCGATAAATGACATAAAGAGGTACGGACTCTGGACAGCAATGCTTACGGGAGATTCACAGAAAAATGCCGAGATGGTAGCAAAAGAAGCGGGAATAGATGCCTGCTATGCAAAACAGCTTCCACAGGATAAACTTAACAATCTTTCAAAAATCCGTGAGGAAAAGGGTGCGGTTATGTTTGTCGGTGATGGAATAAATGATGCACCGGTACTTGCAGGGGCAGATGTAGGAGCGGCTATGGGAAGCGGAGCAGATGCAGCGATAGAAGCGGCAGATGTTGTGTTTATGAATTCAAGACTCTCAGCTATACCTCAAAGTATAAAGATTGCCAGGAAAACAAAAGCCGTTGCAATGCAGAATGTAATAGGAGCACTTATAATAAAGGCACTTGTAATGGTTCTTGGATTTGTGGGAATTGCATCAATGTGGATGGCTGTATTTGCTGATTCTGGAGTTGCAATGATATGCGTGCTTAATTCGGTAAGGATTTTGTTTGGGAAGAAAGAGTGAGAAAATAAAAGGAATAAAGAATATTATTTTATGAATTATAATTATCGCAAATTTGGGTAGCATTAAAAATAAAGTACGGATATAAATAAACACAAATCGGAATTGTGTGCCCAGATAAGGGCGAGTAGTCTAGCAGGTGGAATGCCTGTCTGGTAAGGTCTAACCAACCGCCAGTAGCGAGTCTTGGGTCTTCCACAGTCTGCGTCATACCAGCGTTTATGAAGAAAAAATCAAAAGCTCTTGACTTGGAGTTAACTTCAAGTAGTATGCTAATCGAAACAGGAGGTAAAAAGATGAAGAAATTACTGATTATATATTATTCATGGTCAAATGGAAACACGGAAAGAATTGCAAAAATGCTGCAGAGTGAGACTGATAGCGATATTCTAAAAATAGATACCGTAGTTCCATATTCTGGCAGTTATGATGATGTGGTAAATCAGGGACAGAATGAAGTGCAGCGCGGATACGAACCTGAAATTAAACCGCTGGATATCAATATTGCAGATTATGATGTCATCGCAGTTGGGACACCTACATGGTGGTACACAATGGCTCCGGCTGTAAAAACATTTCTGCACCAACAGGATTTTACCGGAAAGACAGTAGTACCTTTTATGACAAATGGTGGCTGGCCAGGGCATGTAATAAAGGATATGAAAGCAGCCTGCAAAGGCGCAAATGCATCAAATGAAGCGATTGATGCATATGATGGAGAATTATATTGTTGCGGATTCTTTTACATACGTGTTCCCAGATGCATATAATGAATTGCAGTTAAGTATGGTTCATAAAGCTGCACGAATGGTGTATCGTCAGGTACGTAACATACCATTAAGTATAGGTGTTGCATTTGATTATCAACAATCAGAAGACTTTGATAGAAATTTTGATCCAGGGGATTTTTTGCTTGTTGTTAATTTAATTGACGATGAAGTTACCTTTACATTAGTATCTGGCGAGTATGATGAAACGTTGGAAGAAGAAGTAAGTAAATATAAAGGTATTGTTTGGGAACGGCATCCAACGTCTACTACAATGTTTAAGGATGAGATCAATGATAAGGTTGTTGATGGACTTACTAAACTAGGATGTGCAAAAGCAGAAAAGGTATACAAGTTATTAACCTTAGATGGATTAAAAGATGAGGCAAAGAATTTAAGCATCTATTTTGGAGATGAGTGGTTTGATTTCACAGATGAAACGAAAACTTTAGTAGATAGATTTCATTTGAATATTACTGATGCAGTTTCAGAATTTCTTACTAGAAACAGATCAGTAGTAAGAAATTCAAAAGTTTATATAATATCTGTTATAGACAATTTAGTTTATAAGGGGTCATTACCTTATTCTGTAATGGATATGCAAGATGTTCTAGAAGGCTGTATGCATCTTAAAATATTAGAGAAAAAGACCAATATATCTTTGTGGCATGATCATTTACCTGCTTTAGCAATTAAGTTGATGTATGGTAAGTTTGATTTGATTAAAAATGCACGTGTAGAACCAAGATTCGAAGAAAAACAGAGTATACCTATATTGGGAACATTTACTTTGCCAAAGAAATGTAAAGAGTATCATTTCAATTTAGTTCAAGATGAGAAGGCAAGAAAGATGCAATATGAAGCCGTAATCAAGAATCCTGCTTTCCCACTAAATTCGGATGTGGAGTGTGAATTGATTATGACATATCAATATGGTGCTGAAGATCCCTATGAGCTGATATTTAAACCGAAAGATACAAAAAATGCAAAGTTTAAAGAAGCGAAAGTTCAATGGTATAAGCTTGAAAGGTATGATACAGAGGAACTAAAAGCTCCTGATTTCCCAAGTATGATACCTTGGGCGGAGTTAGAAAAATATCCAGGACGAAAAGGTGATTTAATTAATGTATTTGACGTATTGAATGACGAGTTTAGATTACTGAATGAAGGTTACTATACGTATGATATTTCTGGTACTTTTATGAGAAAAGACAAGGATAATAAATGGTTTGGTGAATTTCCATTCATAAAAGATGGAGAGAAAATAAAAGTTACTTGGTCCCAAAGAGATTGGGATAAAGAATCAACACCGCCAGACAACATCTCATCAATCTCATTTTGGCTGGTTCCGAATGTATATGAAAGTAAGAAGAAAAAAGGACAGAGATATTATATACATGATCTTTGGAGTGCCAGAACAAGAGATAATCTGTGGTTCTTAAATAGGAATGGCGGGCATCAGTGTATAGTTAGTTTTGAGTACGAGGGAGAAATGTCAACAATTTCTCTTATTGATCAGAAATTTGATATGCCAGAAAATTTTCATGAGGGAATAAACAATGTTTCTTTTGAAGTAAGGAGAGCACCAAATGGAAATCTACAAGCTTTTAATATTCATGATGAAGATGGACCAGAACCACCGAAGAAATATAATGCAATAAATATCTGTAATGGAGGAACAACACCTGTACCACCACGTTTTTTCACTAATTCATATTATGGAAAGTGGACAAGAACATTATTCGCCAATAATAGGTCTTTGGCTGATAGAGAATGTCCTAGTGATTTCCAAATAAATTTTGCGAAGTCTGTATCAAATTGGGTTAATTTGTTTTATCAATATCGAAATGCTAGTGATAAAAAAGAAATATTTGCTCTTTTATCGTTGGCGGCGAATGATATAGGTAGAGATTACTACGATATGGCGTATGTTCTTTTGGAAATGTACAGATATGGAGAAGTAGATATTCCATATGAAATAGGATGTTCGTTTGGAGATTTGTCAAATGATATGCAGAGAGAACTTCTTGATGCGACGTTAACTGAGGTCTGTGAAGATACAGAAGCGATTGGCATTTTGGCAAAAGCGTTATGGCACAATGAAAATTTTGTCTATAATGTAGATGCTGATTTACTACTAAATGAGTATTTTCCAAAGGCAGTTGATTATATTGGAAGTGCTTTATATAAATCGAGAGGTGAAAGAATCTTACGAGATGATTTAGAAAATGTAAAATACTGTTTAGAGTATATTTTAGGTATTATGAGATTAAGAAACCTAAATGATAAGATTATTACTGATAAATATTTATCATTGAACAATCCAAAGATGCGCGAGTTGTACAAATACTTAGAGACGATGGCGGATAACAATACAAAAATCTTTTCGTTCTTGAAATTGGAGATTACATCAAAAGGAGGATATGATAAGATATGTGATTTGTTGTATGTTCTATTTGTCTATGTAACAGGATACAATATTGATGGAGAAATAAGGATTTCGTTAAATATTGAAGAATAATTTTAACAAGGCGGAGAAAATACGTCTTGTTTTGTAAGCGATGAATAACCTACCGTTCCACATTTTCAGATCCATATGTAATAACACATTTACTGAATAATCCGGAGCGAAATTCATTACCTGCCCGGCGTATGGAAATCATTTTTTAGATTCGCTTTTGTGCGCGTCAAATCATAATTTCTATGAGCGTATTATTAAAGGCTGCTACGCACCGCTGATGCGGAAAGGTCTTGACTAATACGCTCATAGAAATGGAATTGCAATTCAGTACAAAAAAGACGATTTCCGAGTACCGGAACTTCGATTTCCAAATTTCCAGATTTGCGATTTTGAGCCTCAAGAATATTCATTTATAAGGAGTGATTTCTGACGGTTTTTGTTTACATGAGAATTTACGTTTTGTAAGTAAGGATTATGACTCCAAGAAGGATGAAACCGATTTTACTCATTGGTATGTCATCCATCTTTGGCGGAAGGAGAATGATGAATCTTATAAAGATGTCTGAGAATACTATATCATAGACAACGAACTATGTTATGTAAAATATGATTTCGGAAGTGAGTATTTTGAAAGCGGTGTTAATAGAGAATTGAATATCCCCGTTCATTATAAGCCGGGAGACATTTTGATGGCTGATGCTTATCCCTTTGGACCAAAGGAAAAGTTCATTATGCTTATGTTGCACTTACAAGAGCAAGAAAAAGCGCATGTGTGACTTGTTATGGCGGATTGAGTGAATTGGTTGTGTAAGATACGAAGGAAAGCTCAATGGGAAGTTCCAAGAAAACTAAATGGTGGGATTATGGATTTGGACAAATAATAGCCAAGCTAGGATATTACATCCCTGCTTGACTACTATCTGGTAGTCTATGAAAACTAAGGAACCGCTTTGGTACGGAACCATATGCCAGATGGTGTGGGAGGACGGTAAATAAAATAATTATTTACTTCCTACCCGATTTCATGCCCTATATTTATTATCAATAAAGTTATCAATGTTTTGTAACTTCGAATATGATATGTATGTAATGAAAATATTAATTACAAATAGTAATTCGTTTTATATCATAAAAATTTGGCACTTTTATGAGAAAAATATGTTAAGAAGTATGGGATATTTGTGGATAAAAGAACATATGTATGGTATACTAAATCAATAATATTGTTATTTTAAGGAAGGGGATAGACTTGGATAAGATATATGCTGCAATCGACTTAAAATCATTTTATGCATCAGTGGAATGTGTGGAAAGAGGCTTAGATCCTCTCACAACGAATCTTGTTGTTGCCGATAAGAGCCGTACTGAAAAGACCATATGTCTTGCCGTTTCTCCTTCTTTAAAAAAATATGGTATTCCAGGACGTCCTCGCTTATTTGAAGTAATACAGAAAGTGAAGAGGATTAATAAGAAAAGACAGGAAACTGCTCCGGGGCATAAATTTATAGGACAATCCTTTCATTCAGATAAATTAAGTGATCCTTCGGTTGCACTGGCATATATTACAGCATCTCCGAGGATGTCATTGTATATGAAATATAGCACACAAATATATCAGGTATACCTTCGGTATTTTGCTCTAGAAGATATTCATGTATATTCGATTGATGAAGTTTTTATTGACTTGACAGGATATTTGACAAATTATCGGATGGGGGCAAAAGAATTAATTTCCAAAGTGATACAGGATGTATTAAAAGAAACAGGGATCACAGCTACTGCAGGGATTGGTACGAATCTATATCTTGCAAAGATTGCAATGGACATTATGGCAAAGCATGTGCCAGCAGACAAGTATGGGGTGAGGATTGCTTATCTTGATGAGATAACATATCGAAAGAAATTATGGGAACATCAGCCGATTACAGATTTCTGGAGAGTAGGGAAAGGCTATGCCAAAAAGCTTGCTGCATATCAGACTTACACGATGGGAGATGTTGCCAGATGCTCTGTTGGAAAAGAAAAGGAATATCATAATGAGGAATTACTTTATAAACTATTTGGGATTAATGCTGAGTTATTGATTGACCATGCCTGGGGATATGAACCTTGTACGATTGCAGATATAAAAGTATATAAACCAGAAGCAAAAAGTATCGGTTCTGGACAGGTATTATCTTCCGCTTATTCATCAGAAAAAGCAAAAATTGCAGTTTTAGAAATGGCAGAACAGATTGCATTTGATCTTTTTGAACAGAAGCTTGTATCAAAGCAATTTGTCCTTACAATAGGTTATGATAGGGATAATTTGCAAGGACAGAAATACAGTGGAGAGGTTGCAACAGACCGTTATGGACGAAAAATCCCCAAACACGCACATGGTACGATTAATCTGGATACACCAACTTCTTCACTAAAAGAAATTACAACTGCTGTTTCTAGTCTTTACGACAGGATAATTGATAAGGAACTCCCTATCCGGCGGCTCACATTATCTGCTACTAAAGTTATGCCCAAAGAAGGACAGGTATATCAGCAGTTAGATCTGTTTACTGATTATGAAGCATTAAAGAAAGAACAGGAAAAGGAACGTAGATTACAAAAATCTATTCTTGATATTAAGAAAAAATACGGAAAAAATGCAGTTTTGCGAGGGTTAAGTTACGAAGAAGGTGCAACAACAAGAACAAGAAATGGACAGATAGGAGGACATAAAGCATAATGGGAAAGTATGACGATATTATCAATCTTCCACATCACGTATCAAAAAAACACTCCCAGATGCCTATTGCAGACAGAGCAGCTCAGTTTGCTCCATTTGCAGCTTTAACTGGATATGGAGAACAGATTAAAGAAACTGCTAGAACTACGGAAGAATTTCATCAGGTATCAGGACGAGAAAAAGAAGAGATAGATCAGAAATTACAGATATTACTGCAAACCCAATATAAACATCCTCTGATTTCTACATATTATTTTACACCAGATGCCCGAAAACAAGGCGGACATTATGAGAAGAAAACGGAATATGTGAAGCGAATAGATCCTGTAAAAGAATATATTATTATGAAAGATGATACAATAATTCGATTTCATTATATAAAGGAATTACAAGGAGAGATTTTTAACAAAGTTATAGTAGGTTAGAGGTACTTGCTGTTATCATTCCGTTTCAATTTCCTGCAGATCTTATCCATCAGAAGCTGATAGTAAAGAGATTGAAGAAAAAGATAGCCTCCGCGATAAAATACCTGTTTATCATAAGTAATCTGTTTGTCCGCACGAAAAGAAATCAGGATTATCTGAGCTTCTTTTTCACATTTATATTTTTCAGTTCCCAGAGGAACTTTATTTTTTGCTCAGGCAACGATATCATCTCTGGTTGGACCATATTTCAGAAGCAGTTGGTTTAAAGTTCCTAAGTTTTTGGATAATTATAGAAGAAATACTTTCATTTTCCTTAAGGTAAGATTTGGCAATATAAAAAGATTCGGAATTTTTTGATTTTGAAATATGCAGATTCATAAACAATCCTCTTATTTCTTTATTATACTATACAATAACATAAAACAACATGGAAGAAAACAAAGAGTTGACATAAAAAATGCAGGTTTTATGCAACCTACTTTTTTAATATAACTGTCAAATTCCCGATTATTTTTTATTATAAGATAAATTTTACAGACAATATA
>ENA-ORTF01003282-ORTF01003282.1-human-gut-metagenome-genome-assembly--contig:-NODE-3282-length-14299-cov-4.434780_pt1 | contig 14299 bp, 14 predicted proteins | sample MGYA00241908_ERZ509180 | MGnify/ENA primary metagenome ERZ509180 (study PRJEB26280, sample SAMEA2338814) | human gut metagenome | biome: human gut; feature: human-associated habitat; material: faeces... | reverse complement strand
AGTGGCGCGGTTTCGGCTGGAAGGTGATCGAGGTCAACGGCCACAACATGAAGGACGTGCTCACCGCCCTGCACACCGCCAAGACCATGCGCCACCCCACTGCCATCCTGATGCGCACTGTCAAGGGCAAGGGCGTCTCGTTCATGGAGGGCAAGAGCGGCTGGCACGGCAAGGCAATCGACGACGAGAGCTTCGCGCAGGCGATGAAAGAGCTGGGAGGTGCGCAGTAATGGGAAAGGCAATCCGTGAAGTATACGGCGAGGCATTGGTCAAATACGGCAAGGACGACGAGCGGATCGTGGTGCTTGACGCAGACCTCAGCGGCTCGACGAAGTCGGGTATTTTCGGAAAAGCGTGCCCCGAGCGGTTTTTGAACGTCGGCATCGCGGAGTCCAACATGGTCGGCATGGCGGCAGGTCTTGCCTCGGTCGGCAAGATTCCGTTTGTGAACACCTTTACGGTCTTCCTGACGACGCTGGGTCTTTGCGCGGCAAGAGCGTTCGGCTCTTACTCGCAACTGCCGATCAAGTTTGCCGGCGCATACGGCGGCATGTCCGACGCCTTCGACGGCCCGAGCCATCACGCGCTCGAGGACATCGCAGTCATGCGGAGTCTGGCAAACGTGCAGGTTTTCGTACCGTGCGATGCAGTGCAGACCGAGTGGCTGGTCAAGTACGCAATTGACACGCCGAAGCCCATCTATCTGCGCCTTTCGCGCGACAAGTTCAAGGACCTCTACACCAGCGAAACCGAATTCGCACCCGGCAAGGGCATCGTCGTCCGCGAGGGCACGGACATCACGGTCATTGCCTGCGGTCTGATGGTCGGCGAGGCCCTTGAGGCCGCCGAGCAGCTCGCTGCCGAGGGTATCGACGCCGAGGTCATCAACATGCACACCATCAAGCCCGTCGACGCCGACCTGATCGTCAAGAGCGCCACCAAGACCGGTCACGTCGTGACCGTCGAGGAGCACTCTGTGATCGGCGGCCTGGGCAGCGCCGTTGCCGACGTTCTGTGCGAGCAGTGCCCGACGCCGCTCAAGAAGATCGGCGTCAACGACACCTTCGGTGAGTCTGGCCCGGGTGCCGAGCTCCTGCACAAGTACGGTCTGGACGCCGCCAACATCGTGGCAACCACCAAGGAGTTCTTGGCTTAGGACAAGGCGAGGCAAAGTATCGCTTCAGCAACCGTATGCAATCCATAACAGGGGCGTCCTCAAAGAGGACGCCCCTGTTTTTGTCGGCAACAAACAAATTAGGCCCGCACCAAGTAAGGGCTTCCTCCGGGAAACGGGCCCATCCCAACAAAGTGCAATTCAGCCCCCAAGCACGGCGCTGCTGCACCCAAGTAAAACGCAGCGACCCCTTAGTTACCGCAGGCCGGACACAGGGTTACTTTCCAAATCTTTCCGCAGGACGGAGGAGCCCCCGCCGCACGTAGTGCGCAGCGGAGGCTCCGACATGTCCGAGGACGATTTGGAAAGTAACCCTGTGTCCGGCCGGAGGGACCCAAACACGGCCATGCTTCTTATGTGCAGCAAAGCTAATGCTGCTAAAATACAAAGCGCTCATGTAGTTTAAACGCACGACGATAAGGAGCACCAGTGGGTAACCACTTCCGTACCTCCGGTGCGGGCGATGATGCCCCCAAGACGCAGGCAGGCGTCCAGGGCAGTCGTTTCGCCACTCCGGATTCAGAGGGCCAGCCTGTTGCTCAGGCCCCCGTTCAGCCGGCAGATCAGGCACAGCCGGCATCCGATCCCTTTGCCTACAATCCAACCAGCGATGTCGCGCTTTCCGGTGCGGCGGGTTTTGAGCCCGTTCAGGCCGTGACCGCTCGCGTGGAGCAGCCTCAGGCTGGTGCCGCCACGCCGCAGCCTACCATGGCCGGCATTCCCGACCCCATGGCCCCTGCGACGCCGGCTCCTCAGCCTGCGCAGTCCGGTCTCTTTGCTGCTATTCCCGATCCCACGCAGCCTGCTGCCCCGGTGGTCGAGAGCGATCAGGCCGCCGAGGTCGCAAGCCTCGATAACGCGCTCAACAACCCCGATTTTACGTCGGTGTTTGCGCCCATCGATCCGCAGGCCAGCCGCAAGAAGATGGCCAAGCAGGCCGGTGTCGAGCCCGTTATCCTTATGGAGCATGTCACCAAAATCTATCCGGCACAGCCCAACAAGCCTGCACTCGACGACATCAACATCGAGATCTATCCGGGCGAGTTCGTCTTCCTGGTCGGTCACTCCGGCTCGGGTAAGACCACGCTGCTGTCGACGCTCAACCGCGACGTCAAGCCGACGAGCGGCCGCATCCTGGTTGCCGGTCAGGACCTCATGAAGATCAAGAACCGCAAGGTTCCGTTCCTGCGCCGCCAGATTGGCGCCGTGTTCCAGGACTTTAAGCTTCTGCCGCAAAAGACCGCCTACGAAAACGTGGCGTTTGCCCTGCAGTGCATCGGCAAGCCCAAGGGCGTCATTCGCAGCCAGGTGCCCGAGGTGCTGCGTCTGGTCGGTCTGGCCGATCAGATGGACTCGCTGCCCGACCAGCTTTCCGGTGGCGAGCAGCAGCGCGTTGCCGTCGCCCGCGCTATGGTCAACCGCCCGCCGCTGCTGATCTGCGACGAGCCCACGGGTAACCTCGACCCGGCGATCTCGCTGGGCATCATGAAACTGCTCGAGCGTATTAACCGCACCGGCACCACCGTGATCGTCGCCACGCACGACCGCGAGATGGTCGATAGCATGCACCGTCGCGTGATCGCCCTCGAGGGCGGCCACGTTATTCGCGACCAGGAGAGGGGAGGTTACGGCAACTATGGCACCAACTAACGTGGGCTACTCCTTCAAAGAGGCAATCAGCCACTTCTTCCGTAACTGGACTACCTCGCTCGGCGCCGTCATCACGATCTTCCTTTCGCTGTTTATCATCGGCCTGTTCATCATGGGCTCCGCGATGCTGAACTCCGTGATCGGCACCGTCGAGGATCAGGTTGTCATCAACGCGTTCATTAGTGATGACGCTGATCAGGCCGATGTTCAGGCTTTTGAGGCCGAACTTAAGACGTGGAATAACGTCAAGTCCGTGACCTATAAGGACAAGGACGACGCGCTAGCCGAGTATACGAGCAAGATGTCGGGCAACGCCGACGCCACCATGAGCGCGCTCGATGGCCAGAACCCGCTGCCGGCTTCGTTTGCAATTGAGATGGACGATCCGTCCAAGGTCGAGAGCACGGCAGAGAAGCTCAAGAAGGATGCCGATTTCCAGAAGATCGCGGATGACGGCGACGTCAACGCGAGCGTGCTGTACGGCCAGGAGGAAGTGAGCCGCCTGTTCCAGGTGACCAACTACATCCGCATCGCCGCCGTGGTGCTCGTTGGCCTTCTGACCTTTATCGCATTCATCTTCATCAACAACACGATTCGCCTGTCCATCACGGCGCGTCGTCGTGAGATTGCGATTATGCGTCTGGTCGGCGCCAGCAACGGCTTCATTCGTGGCCCGTTTATCACCGAGGGCGTGCTGCAGGCCATTTTGGGCTCGCTGCTTTCCATCGGCGTTCTGGAACTGCTGCGTAATCTGATGATTCCGCGTCTGCAGGAGAGCATTGGCTGGATGTCGTTTGCCCTGCCGATGCAGTACTACCTGGTGACCTATGCTGCGCTGATTCTGGTCGGCGTGATTATCGGTCTCTTTGGTTCTGCCATCGCCATGCGCCGCTATCTGCGCGTGTAGGCATGCCTGGAATTCATCCCTTCCAACGGGTCGTCTCTTATGGGGCGGCCCGTTTTTTGATCCCTAGGGGACGGCAGGAAAGCGAATCATTTGGGTAGACTCTTTGGAGTTCGCAATCGATAGTTAGGAGGCGCCATGGGGCGCAATAACAAGCATAAGCGTGGAGCTCGCAATAAGCGCGGGCCGGTACGCAGCGAACGCCGTCCGAGCCTGACCGGGCGCGTGCAGCTCCATGAGCACAGTGCCTATGTCATAACCGAGAATGGCGACTACAAGGTCATGGGCCGCGGTAAGCGCGAGATCATGGATGGCGATACCGTTGCCGTGAGCATTAAGAACAGCCCGCACGGTGAGCGGCGCGCCGTGATCGAAGGCGTGGTTGAGCGCGCAGCTATAAGCGTGGTGGGCACGTACCAGACCGCCGGTCCGCTCGGTGTGATCGAGCCGCTCGATTCGCGCCTGAAGGCCGACTTCTTCATTCTGCCCGAGGATACCTCGGCGGATCGTCTGGGCGTCCACCCGGGTGATGCTGTTGTCGCGCGCATTTTGACCTACCCGACGCGCCTGGAATCGGGCACTGTGACGATCGAACGCCGCATTGGCGGAGATGACGCGCCCGATTTGGGCGTTCAATATGTGATGGCGCGTTACGGCTATACCGATAGCTATCCCGAGGCCGCGCTAGACGAGGCCGAGGGGCTTTCGCTCGATGTGTCCGCGGCGCTTAAGGACCCGCTCCGCCGCGATCTGCGCGACCGCTTTGTCATCACGATCGACCCAGTCGACGCGCGCGACTTTGACGACGCCATTTCGCTGGAGCGCACGCCCGAGGGTGGCTACAAGCTGGGTGTGCATATCGCCGACGTTTCACACTATGTGGCTTGGGACGGGCATATCGATCTTGAGGCTCGCCATCGTACGACATCGGTGTATCTGGCCGATCGCGTGCTTCCCATGCTGCCCGAACGCCTGTCCTGTGACCTGTGCTCGCTTCGCCCTGACGAGGACCGTCTTGCGTTTACCGTTGACATTGAGCTCGATGCACAGGGTCGCGTGCGGCATTACGATCCGTACCCCAGCGTGATTCGCTCGCGTGTGCGTATGGACTATGACGGCGCCGAGGCGCTGCTGGTGCGTGCCGGCGCGGTTGAGTATTCGGTGCTGGAGGGTGCGGCCGAGGATGTTGCGGCTGCCGAGACCTCGCGCGAGGAAGCGCTTGAGCGCGGTCTTGCGTGCGAGGAGGTCGCCCGCGGCTACAACGTCGACCTCTGCGATTTCCTTGTCGCCGCCAACGAACTCGCCGAACTTCGCCGTCGTATTCGTCGCGCCCGCGGCTCAGTCGATTTTGACACGGCCGAGATTCGCGCTCTATTGGATGAGGACGGAGTGCCCGTGCAGATTGTGGCGCGTGAGCGTTCGTGTGCCACGTCACTTATCGAGGAAGCCATGCTGCTCGCCAACGAGTGCGTTGCAGAGTGGCTGGCAGACCGTGATATCGAGGCCTGCTATCGCGTGCATGAGGATCCGAGCCCCGATAGCCTGCACGGTGCTGCCGTTGCGCTGGCGCAGCTAGGCATCATCGACGATCGCCGTGCTGCCGGTATTGCCCTGGGGAGCCCCGATGAGCTGCAGGCTGCAGTTGATGCTGCCGCCGGTACGGCCAACGCACCGCTCGTTAACACGCTGCTTCTGCGCAGCATGCAGCGCGCGCTGTACAAGCCGCGCAACGAGGGCCACTTTGCGCTCGCCGCGCCGTGCTACTGTCACTTTACGAGTCCCATCCGTCGCTACCCCGATCTGGTGGTGCACCGCGTGCTCAAACTGCAGTTGGCCTATGAGCAGCTCGGCGGCAAGGACGCCTTGGTCCGTACGCCGTGGCTGATCGGCAAGGGGCGCGAGTCGCTGCCGCGCATTCTGCCGCAGATCTGCCGCGCATGTAGCGATGCCGAGCGCGCGGCAGATGCCGCCAGCCATGCGACGCAAAAGATCAAGATTGCCCAGTACTATGAGGACCGTCTGGGTGAGCGCTATGCCGGAACCGTCTCGTGGGTTAGCAGCATGGGCCTCTTTGTGCGCTTGGACCTAACACAGGTCGAGGGCCTGGTTTCAATTAAGAGCCTGGGCAACGAGTGGCTCGAGTTCGACGAGGACGCGCTTACGCTGACGGGCGCCGACACGGGGACTCGCTATGAACTGGGCCAGCGCGTGATTATCGAGGTCTCGCGCGTCAATACCACGCGTGGACACTTGGACTTTAAGCTTATCCATTAGCTAAATCCCGACTGATGGTGGGGGAGCGGAGGGCGGCCTTTCGGGACCGCCCTCCGCATTTGAATCGTGGCTACCTTGCCGTCTGCTCGGCCGCCCGCTTACCTGCTATTTGAGAGGTAAAACCTACCAAAATAAACCTGTCCCTTTTTGGCAGGTTTACAAGAAAGCGGGGATGAGATGGCGACGGTGTACGGTTATGCGCGGGTGAGTTCGCGCGATCAGAACCTTAATCGGCAGCTGGATGCGCTGGGCGCCTATGGCGTGGGCTCGGCGAATATTTATGCCGACCATGCGAGCGGCAAGGACTTCGATCGACCGCGTTATCGCGAGCTGCTGCACGTCCTGGGAGACGGGGACGTACTGGTGGTGCTTTCTATCGACCGACTTGGTCGTAATTACTCCGAGATTCTTGAGGAATGGCGACGCATTACCAAGGAGCTCGGGGTTGCCATTGTGGTGTTGGACATGCCATTGCTTGACACGCGCGTCAGGGCCAGCGGCGCGCCGGATGTGACCAACACCCTGATTGCCGATATTGTGCTGCAACTGCTGAGCTACGTGGCGCAGGTGGAGCGCGAGAATATCCATCGGCGCCAGGCGGAGGGAATTGCAGCGGCGCGGGCGCGAGGGGTCCGTTTCGGTCGACCTCGCAAGCCGTGCCCTCCTCAGTTTGAGCTGGTGCGCGATAGCTATGAGGCGGGCGATATTACCCGCAGCCAGGCAGCAAAGTGCCTGGGCGTGTGCGTGGGGACGTTCGATCGCTGGATGCGCGAGGCGGGGTAGGGGTTTGCGTCGCTTTGTCGCTTCCTGTTGCGATTCAACTTTTGATACGGTGACGATGTCATTTGGGGCTACACTCGCTGATATTCAAAAAAAGGAGGTTGGCCCTTGGCGCGCGTAAAACAAATAATCGGATGGACCGCGATCGTTCTGTTCGCTGCAACGCTGGTGGGCATCTGGGTGCTGACGGAGCAAAATGCGGTGGAGACGTCGTTGCTGAGCGAGTCCACCGCGCGTGTGGTGGAGGGTCAGGCTACGGGCGTTCAGGCTGCCGATGCCACGGGTGAAGCCCAGACGGAGAACGGAATGACCGGGGGCACCGATTCGGCTGCCTCGAATATCCGGTCTGGCCGACTTGCTTCCATTCGCATGTGGGTGGGCACGAACGTCCGTCGCGTTGCCCATACCGTAGAGTTTTTCTTCGTCGGATTGTTCGCCTCGGTGGTCGTGGTTTGCTTTTCCAGGCGTCCGTGGAGCGTATACTCCCGTTGCGTGCCCGTATTGCTCTTTTGCGCCGCCTGCTCCGTTGGCGATCAGGTACATAAGATCTTTGTTCCCGGCAGGCATTTCGACGTTATCGATTTAGGATTCGATGCTGCGGGCTATGTCACCGCCATGCTGTTGGTATTGCTGGCAGCGGCGTTGGTGCGCCATGCGACTCGGCCGATCGGCGCCCATGCGAGGCGCTAGCCTTAAGACGAGACATCGCGACTGCCTATGCTTCGACATTGACTACAATAACGGCTGCAATCGCGAGTGGTCGTCGATGTGCAGTTTTCCAGACACCTGTTTTCTCTAAGAAAGGAAATCCCATGGCGGTATTGTTTGTTGAATATCCCAAGTGCTCGACCTGTAAGAAGGCCAAGGCATGGCTGGACGAACATGGGGTAGAGTATATCGATCGCGATATCGTTTTGGACAATCCCACGGCTGATGAGCTTGCGACCTGGATTGCTCGTTCGGGGCTGCCGGTGCGGCGCTTCTTTAATTCGTCGGGCATGAAATATCGAGAGCTGGGCCTGAAGGCGCGTCTGGATGCGGGCATGACGGATCGGGAATGCTACGAGCTGCTGGCGACCGACGGCATGCTGGTCAAGCGTCCGCTGCTGGTGGGCGACGACTTTGCGATTCCTGGGTTTAAGGAAGCGACCTGGACCGAGGTGCTGCTGTAGTGGTTGCGGAAAGTGCGTCCCGTTTTGAGCTCGGATTCCGGGACGCAGTTTCCGGTTGAAGGGGCTAGCGGAAATCGTATCCCAGTTTGAGCGCGAAATCTGGGATACGGTTTCCGTTTGGGGCCTCTAGGGGAAAGCGCGTCCCGTTCTGGACGTAAATTCCGGGATGAGCTTTCCGGTTGGCGGGCATGCGCACTATCCCGGCTGGCGGGCATATGCGCTAATCCTCAAGCCGCGCCCATTCGTGCGGATCGTAGACCTTTACGTGCTTGTTGGGCTTGCCGCTCCAGTACTCCTCGTCCATAAAGGGCAGATATGCCTGAACGCCGGGGCAGATAAAGGGAATCCGCTGCTGTTGCAGTCGCTCGCGCTGGCGCTGCTCCAGGTGCGCCTCGGATATGACGGTCGGCATACCGGACAACTCGACGAGGCTTGCCTGGATTCGCTTAAGGTCGGGGAGTCCCGCGTGCCATGACATCCGCATGATCAAAAAGGATGCACGGCGGTATTTTGCCTGCATCACCGTGATGGCGGGGCGCAGTGTGGGATGGATTTTGTCCCGTTCGGGCCAAAGGTCAGCAGTGATCTCGAGGCCCAGGGTCTCCCATAGGTAATCAAGCTCTTCGTCCATGGCGCCTCGATATCTACGCGATCATTGATACTTCGATTGTGTTGCCTGGTGCTATCGTTTTCACGATAGAATCTGCCAACGGTTGACGGCTACCGCTCACGGCGTTTTGCCCTTCGTGTACAGCGGTTGGCTTCACAGGTCCTTCACGGGTTGGACTAAATTAGGCCAATTTGACTGAATTTCAAAAAAGTCAAAATTGGGGCTTGCGTCATGGCGAGACTTCCCGTATATTTCTTTCTTGCGCAAAGGCACAGCCGAGCGCAGCGATGCAGTCATTGGGATGTCGTCTAATGGCAGGACAGCGGATTCTGGTTCCGTCAATGGGGGTTCGACTCCCTCCATCCCAGCCATTGCATTTGCTACATATGGCCCGTTCGTCTAGCGGTTTAGGACGCCGCCCTCTCAAGGCGGAGATCACCAGTTCGAATCTGGTACGGGCTACCCACAAATGAATGCCCGGGCCTCGTAAGAGACCCGGGTTTTGTGTATCGACCGTATATGCGGCGCCTGCCGTGTTTCGCTCAGATCGAGGAGTAGCCATGGATCTGCCCATCAGCTTGCAAGACATCACGTATGCCGAGAACTATCTGGCGCAGGGCGACCTGGCTACGGCGACACCGCTGCTGGAGCGCCTGGTGGAGCTCGCCGAGGAGTATATCGACGCCGAGTGCAAGACGGAGGAGAAGCGCCAATACTTTAGCTTCGATAGCAAGTTTGAGCGCTTGGCCTATCGCCGCGTGGAGAAGGATCCGCGCGAGCTCGTGCAGGTCGAGGTGCCGTTTGACCGCCTGTACTCTGACATGGCGTTTGCCTACATTCGCCAGCAGGATTATGTGAGCGCTCGTAATGCCCTGATGCAGGCCGTGCGTTGGGACCCCATGAACTGCAACTATCGCTTGGACTTGGCCGAGCTGTTCCGCGCACTCGAGGACAAGCAAGAATGGGCATCGCTCTCGTTCTCGGTGCTGGAGCGTGCAAGCGATGGCAAGTGCGCCGCCCGCGCCTATTCCAACCTGGGCCAGTACTTCTTGGAGCCCGAGACCGAGAATGTCTCGGCCGCCGTGGGTTGCGCGCGTCTGGCACTGCGCTTAGCGCCCAACGATGCACACACGACGCGCCTGCTCAACAAGATTCATACCACCTATCCGGATGCCGCCGAGGAGAGCGACGAGCACGTGATGGGTGAACTGGCCCTGCAAGGCGTGCCGACCTCGCCTTCGGCCGAGATTGCCATCTGCCTGATTATGTGCGCGACAGATGCTGCAAGCGACGGCGACAAGCAGGAGGCCACGCGCCTGACGGTGCGTGCTCGCGACTTGGTGGGCGAGGAGGCCTGCGCGGCGATTATCAAACTGGTGCGCGAGAGCGACGCTGAGCTCAATGCTGAGCGCAAGGCAAAGCGCCACGCCGCGGGCTCAAACGCCGATGGAGCCAAGGAGGCCGGCGATGCCCAGTAAGCGCGAGCGTAAGCTCATCTCCAAGAATCGCTCGGCACACCACGAGTATTTTATCGATGAGACCTTTGAGTGCGGCATTGAGCTGAGCGGTACCGAGGTCAAGTCGATTCGCGAGCGCGCGTGCCAGATCACCGACACCTTTGCACTGATTCGTGGCGGCGAGTGCTGGCTCGTGGGCCTGCATATTCACCCTTATAGCCATGGTGGCGTGTGGAATCGCGACCCTGATCGCCGCCGTCGTCTGCTGTTGCACCGCAAGGAGATTGACTTTCTCGACGGTAAGCTACGTAATCGCGGCTATGCACTGGTGCCGCTGGAACTCTACTTTAATACTGACGGCCGCGTAAAGCTGCTGCTGGGCCTAGGCCGCGGCAAAAAGCTTTACGACAAGCGCGAGGATATGGCCAAGCGCGATGTCCAGCGCGAGATTGACCGCGCCCTCAAGGAGCGTAACCGCTAGACGCTCTGTACAAGTTGCGGTGGAATAGTTCCTGTTTGAGGCCAAATACCCGACAAGCAGGAACTATTTCACCGCAACTTGGTGGAGGGACTTGGCTGACCTGCAATCTTGGCACATATGTGTATGGGGCGGCGTCCGTTATGGGCGCCGCCTTTTTTGTGGGTACATACATCCATAAGGTACCAACCCGGGTTAGGGGAGTGATCGTTATGGACAAAACTGCGTTCTTTACCATGCCGAGTGGTCTGTACGTGGTGAGCGCTGCGGCAGACGGGCTGCGCGCCGGCTGCGTCATCAATACGGCGGTGCAGGTGACGTCCATGCCGCCGCGCATTTCGGTTGCTGTGAACAAGGACAACGTCACCTCGGGCGTCATCGCATCGGCCAAAGCGTTTGCACTGACTGTAATCGACCAGACGGCCGATATGCCCTACATCGGCAACTTTGGGTTCCGCACCAGCAGCGATTATGACAAGTTTGCCAAATACGAGACCCGCGAGACGGCACTGGGCATGCCCTATGTGCCCGAGCACGCGGCGGCCCTGTTTAGCTGCCGTTTGATCGACACTGTGGATGTGGGCACGCATCTGCTGTTTATCGGCGAGGTCGAGGATGCCGAGCGCCTGAGCGACGAGACACCGCTCACCTACGACTACTACCACAAGGTTCTGAAGGGCAAGACGCCTCCGAAGGCCTCGTCCTATCAAGGCTAGAATTGTTGTAAAATCACTTGCATTATTTTATTGAGAACATATACTAATAAGCGAAGTACATCACCAGTCGCGTTCGAGAGGAGAACATCATGGCTGAGGAGAAGAAGACGTATAAGTTTGTGTGCGTCGTTTGCGGTTACGAGGTTGAGGTCGATACGCCCGAGCTGCCCGAGGATTATGTGTGCCCGGTGTGCGGCGTCGGTCCCGATCAGTTTGAGCTCGTCGAGGAGTAGCTCGCAGGCACACGGCGAAAGCCGAACATAGCTCTGTCCAAGGGCTCCGGTCGGTCATCCCGGCCGGGGCCCTTTTCCTCCGTCCCCAAGGGATCACGGCTGCTGTTAGCCGATCCTGTCCGTCGTGAGTCCGGCCGACCGTTTGTCTCAATCTGTAACATCTAGCAGTGGAAACGGGGTCTACGTGTTACAGATTGAGACAAACGGAGCTGTCCCTCGGAAAGATCTCAATCTGTAACAGATAAACATCAAAAGCGGGTCTAGATGTTACAGATCGAGACGTTTGCCTGGGTGGGCGCCCCGTCCCATCACATCCCCGTTAGCAGCACGATGTCGAGAGCCGTCACGATGGCACCGATCCCTACGAGCAACGCGTTGAGCGGGCGCGAGTTGGCGTATTTGCCCATGACACGGCGTGAACTGGTGAGTCGTATGAGCACAAAGACCGTAATCGGCAGCTGAAGCGACAGCAGCGCCTGACTCCAGATGAGACCTTCAAGAGGATTCGGGACGACTAGGCACGCCGCCACTGCGCCTACGAAGCAGGCCGCAACGCCGATCGATGAGTGTCGGTCGTGGATGTCGTATTCCTCGTCGAACATGCCCGCGGTGATGGTTCCCGCCGCCATGCCCGCTGTCACGCTGCTCGATAGTCCCGCGAACAGCAGCGCTACCGCAAAGATGGTCGAGCTCGCCGGGCCTAAGATGGGGGAGAGCGTGGCCGCTGCGACGGCGAGGTCGTCTACGACCATACCGTGCGCAAAGAAGGTCGTTGCGGCCAGGATGACCATGGCCGAGTTGATTGCCCAGCCCACGCCCATCGAAAAGAGCGTGTCGAAGAGCTCGTAGCGCAGGCGTTCTTCGATAACTTGCTCGCCTTGGCCTTCGAAGTGCATGGATTGGATGACCTCAGAGTGCAGGAAGAGGTTGTGGGGCATAACGACCGCGCCTAGGACACTTACGATAATCGCGGCCGAGCCGGTGGGCATACTGGGTGTGATCCAGCTTGCGGCGGCCTGCGGCCAGTCGACCTTGACCAGCGCAAGCTCGGCCAAAAACGAGAGTCCTACCACGCCTACGAAGGCGATGATCCATCGCTCGGCGCGCTTGTAGGAGTTCGTCATGAGCATCGCCATCGATACTGCCGCCACGATGGCGCAGCCCGCACGCACGGGCAGCCCAAAGAGCATTTGAAGGGCAATCGCACCACCCAGGACCTCGGCCATGGCGGTGGCGATCGTGGCTAGATATGCGCTGCCGAGTATCGCACGCCCGACGAGGCGGGGGAGGTAACGTGTCGTGGCCTCGGCAAGACAGGCGCCCGTGGCGATGCCCAGGTGCGCCGCGTTGTGCTGCAGCACAATGAGCATAATCGTGGACAGCGTGACGATCCACAGCAGCGTGTAGCCAAACTGCGAGCCCGCTGCCATATTGGAGGCCCAGTTGCCCGGGTCGATAAAGCCGACGGTTACGAGCAGCCCGGGGCCGATGTGCCGCGCAATGTCTAGGCCTCCGTGACCACCGGTGCGTCGGGAGCCAAAGTGTTGTTTGAGATGGTTGAGCATGGTGCGCTCCTGCGTATGGGCGGCGTGACGTCGCATCTGGGCCGTGCGGCGCCACGCGTCGGATTTGGGTTGGGGCTACTTGTGCGCTTTGCCCTGATTGGCCACGGCGTCAATCTTGGCGGCGATGGTCACTGGGTCGCCGATGTAGCGCTTGTCGAGGACGTTGAAATCGGTGTCGAAGGTGTAGACAAGCGGCACGCCGGTGGGGATGTTGACCTTGAGGATCTCCTCGGGCGTGAGGTGCTCGAGCTTCATGACGAGTGAGCGCAGGGAGTTGCCGTGTGCGGCGATGAGCACGCGCTTGCCGGCGAGCATCTGGGGGCGAATCTCGTCTTCGAAATAAGGCCAGGCGCGGGCTATCGTGTCCTTGAGGCATTCGGTATAGGGCAGCTGGTCGGGTGCGACATCACGGTATTGCTCCTGTGTGTGAGGGTCGCGACCGTCGCCCGGCTCGAGCGCCGGCGGGCAGACATCGAAGGAACGGCGCCAGATGAGCACCTGCTCGTCGCCGTGCTCCGCCGCGGCATCGGCCTTGCGACCTTCTGGTACAATACCGCCGTCTTCCCCATCTCGCTCGAGACCTCGTCCTGCCGTCTGCAGCTGAACCTCGACGGCACGGTCAACCTGCAGGTCGGCGAGACCGAGATCGGCCAGGGCGCGGATACCGCCTACGCGCAGATGTGCGCCGAGATCCTCGGCCTGTCCGACTATAAGAAGGTCCACGTCATCTCCTGTCAGGATACCGACATCACCCCGACGGGCCTCGGCGCCTATGCCTCCCGCCAGACCTTCACCGCAGGCTTCTCCATCCGGCAGACGGGCGAGCTGCTCAAGAAAAAAATTCTCGCCTATGCGTCGAAGCTCACGCGGCAGATGGCTGAAAACATGGACATCCGAAACAGCAGCATCGTCCGCATCATGGACGGCAAGGTTTTGATGTCTCTCAAGGAGCTTGCAATGACCGCGCAGTATAACCCCGCAAAGAGCGAGCACATCACCGCCGAGTCGACCTATACCATCCGCAACAACGCCTATTCCTTCGGCTGTACGTTCGCCGAGGTGGAGGTCGATATCCCCATGTGCAAGGTCAAGCTCCTGCGGCTTATCAATGTCCATGACTGCGGCAAGCTCATCAACCCCGCGCTGGCCGAGGCGCAGGTCCACGGCGGCATGTCGATGGGCATCGGCTACGGCCTGTCCGAGCAGCTGCTGTTCGATGAGAAGACCGGCCGGCCGCTCAACAATAACCTGCTTGACTACAAACTTTCGACCTTTATGGATCATCC
>ENA-ORTF01003265-ORTF01003265.1-human-gut-metagenome-genome-assembly--contig:-NODE-3265-length-14374-cov-5.538026_pt1 | contig 14374 bp, 15 predicted proteins | sample MGYA00241908_ERZ509180 | MGnify/ENA primary metagenome ERZ509180 (study PRJEB26280, sample SAMEA2338814) | human gut metagenome | biome: human gut; feature: human-associated habitat; material: faeces... | reverse complement strand
AATTAATAAGTTTCTAATATAATATAAAATAAGAGTTTACACTTTTTACAGTGAAAACTCTTATTGGTCAGATTTGTGCTTAAAGTTTATCAAAAGTTCCTTCAAACTCTTCATTAAACTTTTTTGCAGCTTTCAATGCAGTATCAAGATAATCAGGTTCATAGGTCTTTACTTGCTTTATAAAGTCAGGATTTATTCTGTGCCCTGTTAAATTGTCGAACCAAATTTCACGACCACAATTAGGACAGACTAAGCGAAGCTTGATTATTCCGTCTTCTTCTTTCTTTGTTAAGTCTTCTGGTTCTTCAACTACAATTATTTTGTTACACCCCCGACAAAAAACGTCGAATTCCCAATCATAAGGAAATTTCTTGATTCTCATTTAGATTCCTCCTAAAAATTTTTAGATTACATATTGGTGGATTACCAAAATGCTTTAGGTTGCGTTAGTACTGACCTGGAAATTTAAAGATTACTTTATTTTTCTCACTAACACCTATTACATAAGCGGATTATTTACCATATGCACATATATATTACCATATTTTCACATTAAAATCAATAAATCAACATAAAGTGCTTATTTACCCAATCTATATAAGAATAATATATATAATTTCTTATTAGTTTGATATCTAGAGTTTTTGACAATTTTACATAATTATGGTATTATATTAATGTTCCTTAAATGCATTAATAATTGAAGTAGGAATAATTTTTCTACTTCGATGCTTATGTGGCATTAAAGGTTCTTCATTGCTTGGGGGAAGCTCTCACGAGCAAATCCAATCCCACGAGTAAAAGAAAGGTAGGCAATCATGTTAGAGTTTTGGCAGAATGGTAAGAAGATCGAAGTCAATGCAATCTATGGCAAAGGCAAAGTAGGACAAATGGTCATCTATGGGCAACGGTGTGATTGGGGAGCAAACCCAAATCCTACAATAGCACCCCTTTCTCAGTATCCGTGTCCTTCCGTTTTCACTATCGTGGAAAAAAAAGAAGGAAATCTTGATGGATATTATATCTTGAGTGACAGCAAGGGAAATCGCATCAAAATTGAATATTTTTATTCTAGTTCTGGTGCAAGTGTTCTCTACGATGCTCAGGAGTGGTTGACCTGGAATGATATGCGCGAAAAAGAAAAGTTTTCTCGTAAGCAGAGAAAAATCGAGCAGCTCGAAGGTCATGTTGAACTTCTGAAAGATATCTTGATTAAACAGGGAGCTCGCATTGTCACAGAAGCACAAGCTGAAGATTTAGGTCTTAAGTAACAAACCAAAAGGCACACTCAAATGAGTGTGTCCTTTTGGTTATTTTAATTAATTTAAACAATTAAATAAATATAATGCAACTTTATTTTGTTCAGTAGTCTCCATTTCCATAAGTTTAGCCATTGCAAACATTACAAGTTTATATTTTGCAAAGTTTATTATTGTAGTTCTATATTCTTCATCAACTTCTTTTAGCATAGCATCAAATTTTTCATAGTTTTCTTTAGTATTGTATATAAGACCTGACCATTTGCTTTGACTCATACATATTGCTAGTCTTAATTTATCTTTTATATCCATATCATTTATCATATTTATTAAATATTCAACTTTTTCGTTTTCCATATTCTAATTACCCCCATATTAAAATCTTGTATCGTTTTTCATTCTATTATTTTTAGCGTTATTTATCTCATCTTTTGGTTTTACTTTTCTCGCTATATTATTTGCAATTTCATTCTCGTCGTCAGTAAATATTCCATTTTTATATAAGTCATCACTAACAATTTTATAGTTATTATCTTTGTCATAACAAATTCTTTTATGAAAATGTCCCATAATATTATGCCAAAAGTCTTTAAATTTGTATAATTGAGCTTTTATGCTTTCTTTTTCTTCTTTTAGTTTGTTAATAATTTTATCTTTAGTAGACAATTCACCTTTTAAATTATAAATTTCTTTATCTTTTTCTTCTATTTGATATTTAAGAGAACGATTTTCTTTTTCTATTTCAAAAGCACTATGTTCAAAATCTCTAATAGCTACATTCAAGTCATTAACACTTCTAACCGTTTTAGTAGTATCTTTTACATCTTTAGTAAAGTTTTTAATTTTCTGAATATCCTCGTTTGAAATAACCATATTATTTTTATTAAACTTAGCAGGTTTTAAATTATCTAATATTTGGTTTATATCTTTTGTTGTATTATCAAGTTTATTAGTTTGAATATTCGCTTTATCAAGTTTTTTCTTTTTTTCAGCAAGTTGCTTTTTTATATTTGTATAATTACTCATATCTTTAACATTTATATCTTGATTTCTGCCTTTTTGTTTTTCTTTTAATTTAATATCCATACCATAAAATTTATTAAAAGACTTTATACAAGCAGTTCTCATTTTATCTTGAATTTTAGTTAATGATTCTTTGGTAAATAGTTGTGATTTACCAACTTGTTTTTTCATCCCTCTAGTACAATTTTCTATTATAGGTACACCAACAATGTGCATATGAGGAGATGTCTCATCAAAATGAATAGTAGCATTTGCTATTTTAAAAGTTGGTAATATCTTAATTAAGTCATTTACTTGTTCATTATATACATCAATCATTTTTAGTCTGTGTTCTTTGTCTTTATCTTTCCAAAAATCCATATCTCCAAGTTCAACTATAATCTCACAAGCAAGGTCGTTTTGCGACTCATTTATCTTCATAAAATAGTTTCCTATTTTTCTATCATTTCTAGTCTGCTTATTGTTGTATTCAATACGAGCTTCTTCAAATTCTTCTAAATATAAATCTTTTACATCATTTACAATATCATTTGTACCACGAATTACTCTAATTAAATCTTTCTCATTATCATAATCTCTTAAATTATGCTTATTAACTTTAGATAAAGAATTTGCATTTTGAATAGCATTATTTGATAAAGAAGTAGAGCCAGATACATTTCCTTTAGCAACTTTTTTTGCTGATTTACTTTTGTTTTTATCACTTCCTAAATGAAATGAATAAGCTAATTGCTGTTCCATAAAAGCACCTCCTTTGAAATTTCTTCGTAGCATAGGACTTTGACTTGTCATAAGTCCTAACCCAGTAGGATTAAATTAAGTACACTTTATAAAAATTTATATTAAAAAACAGCTAAACAGATATAAAATTATAGTTCTAAAAGTAGTGAAATTAAATTTTAGGAGGTTTTAGTTATGATAGAGATAACTTATCACAAAGAAGGAGATTATTTCGTTCCTAACTTATATTTAGAGAAAGAAGATTATAAAAATGATTATATTATTGGGAAATATGGGCATTTAAGATTAGAATATTTGAAAAATCATAAAAAGGCTGAATATACAATAATGTTTATGAATAAAACTTTAAGAAAACACATTGTTGGAACTGATATACAAGCAAAAGATAGACTTGAATTTCTTATGAGTGAAATGTTAAAGAAAAATCCTATTGCTGAAAATTTGAAAAATACCAATCCTTTAGAATGGACTGGACTTATGAATAATTATAAGCATTGTGCAGAAGAAATTGTATTTAAAGAGTTGATTTATTGCTAAAAATTAAAGAGCAGAGTTTATCTGAAATTCTGCTCTTTCTAAAATTTTTAATTTAATGCTCCTGACATAATTCTAAATTTAGGAGTATTGTTCCAAATTTCTTGTAGTTTACTAAAATTTTCATTGGGATTTAGCATTAGGTTAGCTAAATTGTCTAATTCTTTATATTCTTCTTCAGATAATTCAAAATTCTTATCTTGTATATATTTAGGCATATGTAAAAATATAATTTCATTATTCATTAAAGAGTGAAAATCATAAAATAATCCTCTTATAGACGCTTTTAATCCTAAAGTTGGTGGGTCAGAAGCATATAAAATAGTTTCAGGTTTATATTTGTTCTGTCTTACACCTAAATAAGCATTTGCACCAAATATAAATTTATCATAAGGGATATCATTTAAGTTAAATCCCATTTCGTGGTCTGGACAATGCTCATCTGCATCTACTAATTTCCATCTATTCTCATCTTCATCAAAATATTCAGTAATCCAATGGTCATAACATATTCCATCGTAGTGTATATATTCAGCAAATCCACTTCTTGCTCTTGCAGATATTTCTTTTGCTTTTAATATACTAGCTAATAAAATTGCTTGACTTCTACAAGTAACATGAACTTTATCTTTAGCTTGTCTTTTCACGGTGTAATTAGGATTTTTTCTTAACAATTCTGCAAGCACACTTTGTGCTGTTGGAAATATATCATCTTCATATTCTAATCTAGTAATAGGAACATTTGTCATATCTCCCCAAAAACAATCTTTTTTAGTTCTAATATTTTTATCTCTAAATGCTACTGGGTGAATTATTTGCATTCTTTGCAATACACATAATTGTTCGATATCATTAGGTAAATCTTGTGCAAATTTTTTGTAATATCCTAAATCTGTAAAAGGACTTGTTTTTTTATAAAATTCTAATATTTCTTCTTTCTCCATATTAATACCACTCCAATACTTCGTTTAATTTTTTTCTAGGTCTTTGTTTAGGATTTTCATCTGGATAACCTATAGAAATTGCTGAAATTAGTTCCATATCTTCATGTCCTACTAATTTTGCTATTTCTTTTTGAGTATATACAATATCTCTTATCCAAAGTGAGCCTAATCCTAAATCGGTTGCTCTTAAGCAAATATGTTCTATGGCTCCACCGATTGAAAGTGAATCTCCTATAATCCAATTATCTTCATATTCTTTAAGAACTAATATAAGTACAGGTGCTTCTTTTATTATTTTTGCTGTTGCTTTAACACTACTATTAGCTTTATATGTTTGTCTCTCTAAACTAACTTTTGAACTATTTTCCTTTTCCAACATAATGTCTACAATTTGATTTTTTATAGTGTTAGTTACTATTACAAATTTCCAAGGTTGTCTATTTTTGGCAGATGGTGCTAACCTTGCACAATCAATTAAGTCTTCAATTATTTCCTTAGATATCTCTGTATTTTTATATTTGCGAATACTTCGTCTATTTTTTATTGTTTCTTTTAATTCCATTTTAACTTCCTAACCTTTGCAAACATTTATAAATTCCTTGAAAATTCTATTATGATTTTCATCTATTTTATATAGACTTTCTGGATGAAATCTAACACCAATATAAAAAGTTTTGTTTCTAGATTCTATTACATCAGGATAGCTATCCTCACAAAAAGCAACTTTATCTAACTTAGGACATTCTTTTATTGTTCTCTTATGCCTAGAATTAACTTGCATTTTATCAGTTTTAACTATTTCATAAAACTTTGAAGATTTATCTATATTAATACTGTGAACATACTCATCAAAAGATTTATCATGCTTTTCTGGATTAGAAATTTTATAAGTAGTTCCTCCTAAAGCTCTTGCAATATTATTTTGTCCTGCACAAATACCAAGTATTGGGACATCATTTTCATAACAATATTTAGCAATTATGCTTTCATAATTATCTGTTTCTGCTCCTCCTTGCAAAATAATACCATTACATAGTTTCAATTGAGCAATTAAATTTTCTTTTTCTTCTATTGATAAATTATCTTTCCAATCATCTCCACAATAGTTTATATTAGCTTCTGTAGGTAGTATTCCAATAGCTACTCCACCATTATCAAATATTGCTTGTTTTACTTCATCCCTTATAAAAGTATCTATTTTATTTGATTTATATGTAGCATAGTGTTTTGATACAATGCCAATGATAGGTTTATTCATCGTTTTCCTCCATATTAATATTTCCCTTTAATTTCTTTTTCGATGTATTCTTTAAAGTTTTATTATCGTCTAAATATTTATAGTTTAGTGCATTATTTTTGCTTACAACAGATTCTCCTAAATTTTTCTCTATATCATCTCTTGCAACTTTTGCAGCATGTCCACCCATGTTTGCAACTTTCTTGTTTGCTTCTAAACCATAAGGTCTGTGCTTTTTAGCAAGTTCTCTTGTTGCGATTTCTCCTAAATCTGTTAATGCTACTTCTAGGTCTGTCATATTATCTCTTAACGACTCTTTTCTAATTCCTTTAAATTCTTTATATTCTGATGCTTTCATACCTGACCAAGCCTGATATATTTCATTTGTTAAAACTGCATATTCAATATTTTTTGTTATTCCATTTTCTTTCCATACATCTGTTAATTTTCTTCTATCTACAACTCCTGTCATTCTTGCCTTAATCCAATTATCATTATATCCACGACTTCTATAATAATCAACAGCACGATTAATAGCAAGTTCTGGATCAAACACTTCATCTATTCTGTCATTTCCCATTTTAGCAAGCCAAAGTTTAAATGGTTCAGCTTTTGGACTTGGTATTGACTCTATCAGTCTTAATATTCCTTTTGTATCTAATGTATCTGTTTCACGCATTTTACCATCATTAGCTTTCATTTTCAACTGTACGATATTTTCGTACAGTTGACTTCCTTCTTCTGTTAACTTTCTTTTTAAATCTGTCCAATATCTTTTTGGAATTTTACTATCAGTTAAAGCCTTAATAATATCAATAACACTAAAATAGTACTCTTCTTTTTCACTGTTCCAAATACTTCTTATTTCGCTACCTTCAAAAAGATTTGAAATTGTTTCTAATTTATTATTTTCCATTTAGGCATCATTCCTTTATAAATTTATTATTATGGACAAATTATATCAAGAAATTCCACTTTTTTCAATGAATATTCTGTGTTTTATTGACATTTACATAAAAAGATGATATGTAATATATGTATTTAATAGTACACTGAAAAATTAATAGACACGAAACACTGATTAGTAAGGGATACAATAAAATATTTTCTATCTTTCTCCTAAATTGAAAATTAAGGTTTGTAGGAAACTTACTAATCCAATGCGGTGAAATATATTTTGGCTGGTTTAGAATGAATAGTATGTAAAATGTCCAGCAGTGGTTAAGACCGATTAGCATGTTTCAAGTAAAACTCACTATTTTGCGAAAAATGCAATATTAGTAGTTTTATTTGTTGTGCCTAATGGGTCTTTTTGTTATGCAAAAAAAGACTATATAGATATTGCTCTATATCCTTACGAAGCATAGCGAAAAGATACTGAAAAAATTTTATGCTAGGTAGCACAAAAATTTTTCAGTAGTCAAAATAATATCTGAATAGAAATGAAAATATTATTTTGATTTGGCGAAGCCAAACATAAATTATCTATCTCATGATTAGATAATTTATGAGCCCTCCGCAAGGAGCCCACTGACACCTTTCCAAAATGAAGTTTTGAAAGTGTCATAGTGGGTTACATACTTTCGCAAGAAAGTTATGTAACAGCTCCCTTCGGTCGCTACTTGCTACCTACAGAAAGGATTTATATTGGACAAGAGCAAAACAAATTATTCAGTAGCTAGAGTAGAAACTTATACTAAAACAAGTATAACAAAAGCTGAAAGACACAACGAAAGAAAAAATAAATCATATTCTAATATGAATGTTGATTTAGAGCAAACATCTAATAATATTCATTACAAAAGATGTGAAACTACCTACAATGAGAAATTAAAAGAACTAATTGATAGTGGACAAGTATCATTAAGAGGACTAAGAAAGGATGCAAAGTTATTTGATGAACTCATATTTGATATTAACTCTGACTATTTTGAAAAACATGGTGGTTATGAATTTGCAAAAGAATTTTACGAGAAAGCATTTCACTTTGCTGAACAAGAAATGGGAACTGATAATATTATATCAGCAGTCATGCATGCAGATGAATTAAATATAGCCTTAATAGAAGAATACGGAAAACCTATTTATCATTATCATTTGCATGTTGTAGCACTTCCTGTTGTAAGAAAAGAAATTAAATGGACTAAAAAATGTAAAGATACATCGTTAATTGGAACTACAAAAAAAGTAATCAATCAAGTAAGCCACAGTAATAAATGGAAATCAGAGCAAGTACTAGATAATCAAGGAAATCCTGTATATGATAAAAAAGGAAATGCAGTTTTAATAAAATCATATAGTTTATTACAAGATAGATTTTTTAAGTATATGTCTGATAGTGGATATAAAGACTTTATTCGTGGTGTAAAAGGCAGTAATCAAGAGCATTTAAGTGATTTGCAGTTTAAAATCAAGAAAGATACTGAAAGATTAGAAAAAATCACAAATAAAGTTGAAGAAAAAGAATCTTCTTATAATTCCTATATGCAATATGATAAGCAGATTGAAGATATTTCAAATTTAGGAAAGCAAAAGAGATTTTCTAAAAAGGTTGAATTAGAGCAAGAAGATTACGAAAGTTTAACTGAATATGCTAAAAAAGGAATTGTAGCAGATAAAGAAATATATGAGCTTAATAGTAGAATTGATAATTTAAGAAGTGCAGTAGATAAATGGAAATCTTTATATGATAATATAGTAGAAAAAACAAAAGATTACTTCCATGCTATAAAACTTGCACCACAAAAAGTTACAAATTTCTTTAAAGGTCTATTTGATAAAGAGAAACAAGATGAGTTAGAACATCAAAGACTCGAACAAGAGAAAATACAAGCTGAAAGAAAAGCTCGTGAAGAAGCAAAAGAAAAAGAAAGACTAGAAAATCAAAAACTCAAGAACTCTCCTGAATATAAGAAAAAAAGGAGGGCTGATCGAGATGCAAGATAATGAAATAATATATAGAATTAACTGTACTCAAGAAGAATATGAGTTTATTGAAAATATAAAAAAAGAAAATACAACAAGATTAAGTAAAATGAGCAAAGAAGAATTACTGGAATATATAAAAACTCTTTGCCCTGAACAAGAACTGAACTTTGAAAAACAAATAAAAGGAACAACTTATAAAGTAAACACTTACTTTAGTAATACTTCCGAATATACCATATTACAAAGTTTTTTGAAAATTTTTGATAAATGACATTTTAGTATTGAAATTTATGCTTGGAATATGGTATATTATGACTACTACTTAAAAATAGTAACTATAATTTTATATCGTATTTCAAGCTGTCAAATGAAAGGAGTAAAAATTATATGAAACAGCTAGAAAGCGATAAAATAACTGCTTTATACTGTCGTTTATCAAGAGATGATGAACTTTCAGGAGAAAGCAATAGTATAACAAATCAAAAATCAATTTTAAGTAAATATGCACAAGACAATAATTTTCAAAACATTAAATTCTTTGTAGATGATGGGTATTCTGGAACAACTTTTACAAGACCTGCCTTTATGGAAATGATGGAACTTGCTGAAAGTGGTAATATCGGAACAATTATTGTAAAAGACCATTCAAGACTTGGTAGAAATAGACTTGTTGTAGGACAACTTTTAGAAGAAGATTTTGTAAGATTAGGTATTAGATATATTGCAATAATGGATAATATTGATAGTAGTAAAGGTTTAAATGACTTCCTACCTATTCAAGATTGGTTTAATGAAATGCATGCTAAAAATACAAGTCAAAAAGTTAGAACTGTTCTAAAAAATAAAGGCGAATCAGGTATATCGCTTACAAATAATGTACCTTATGGCTATAAAAAAGCTGAAACAGATAAAAATAAATGGATTATTGACGAGCCTTCTGCAAAAGTTGTAAAAGAAATATATAACTTGTTTATTCAAGGGCATGGAACTTTTGAAATTGCAAGAATTTTGAGTGAGCGAAATATTATGACACCAGCTGAATATTTTGCAAGTATTGGAAGAACATTTCCTACTAAAATACAAACATTCAAACATCATTGGAATGCTACAACAGTAGCAAGTATTTTAGATAGACAAGAATATATTGGAGATACTGTTAATTTTAAATATACTATTCGTTCTTACAAAGATAAAACTAAAGTTGCTCTTCCAAAAGAAGATTGGCAAATATTTAAAAATACCCATGAACCAATTATTGATGAATATACTTGGAATATTGCACAGCAATTAAGAAATAACAGAAAAAAGCCAACTCGTTCAGGTAAAAAAAGTATATTTTCAGGATTACTATTCTGCTATGATTGTGGAAAAAAGCTATATTTCCAATCGCCTGTAACAGATACAAAATCAAAAGTCCATTACAGATGTTCCAGTTATAAGAATAATACTTCTTTATGCTCTTCTCATTATATTTCAGATGAAGTATTGCAAAGTCTTGTTTTAGAAAATATGCAGAAAGTAATCTCTTATATGAAAGATTACGAAGATTTATTTATACAGGAGCAATTAGATAAAAGTTCTAAAGAAGAAGCAAAGGAATTATCTCAAAACAAGAAAGAACTTGAAAAAGCAAAGAACAGAATAATTGAAATTGATGTGCTATTTCAGCATATTTACGAAGATAATGTTTTAGGAAAGCTAACAGACGAAAGATTTAGGAACTTATCTTTTAACTATGATAAAGAACAACAAGAATTAAAACTAAAAATTGAGCAATTGTCAAAACAAATAAACAATACTGAAAAGGAAACAACTGATTTAACACAATTTATATCTAATGTTAAAAAATATACTGAAATAACTGAATTAACACCAGAAATTTTAAATGAGCTAATTGAAAAAATACTTATTCACCAAGCAGAAAATGTAAATGGTAAAAAAGTACAAGAAATAGATATTTATTATAGGGGTGTTGGTATAATTTCTTTTCCAGTTAGTTTTGATGATATGAAAATGGCAATTGAAAAAATGATAAATACAAGAAAAACGGCTTAAATACTAATAAATTAAGCTATTACATGGGGAGAATATTTTAGTGTACTTAACTAAAGCGTTCTCCCCTATGAGTTATGACATACTATCATAACTCGGGGGCTCTGCGAGGCAATAAAATTTATTTTACACAAATAAATTTTATTCAAATTAACTATCGCCACTTTCATTTTTATTTCATAAAAACAAAACGTGCCACGTTAATTTTTTCCTTCAGCATCATCTTCGCAGAACTTTACTGGCTTAACACCTACTGAAATAGGAGTAGTATCTTTTGAGTAAATTACACTAGTGTTAGTTTCATCTGGAATATAATCAAATGCAGTATCAATTTCTTGCATTTGAAATTTATCTTCTTCACGAATATAAATTATTCCAAATTCATAAGTTTTCATTTTGCAATCTGGATCTAATTTATAATAATCTTTTAAAGGAAATACTCTGACAATAGCACTATTATCTTCAACAAAGTTAAAGTAAAACATTTGCTTATCTAAATAGTATGTTGCTTCAGTATAACCAACATCATAGTATTGTCTTAATCTCATAATTACTTCGCCAAATTCTTCTTCAGATAAGTAATTACTAAATCTTATATTACCAACTACATTACCAAATATAGCTGGTTTAATAGTATCAATATAACCTTTATCAAATAGTTCTTGGCAAGGTTTGCAGATTGACTCTCTAAAGTTAATTTGATTAACTACTATTTCTGTACCAACTAAAGAAAGTTCTATATCATCAACATATTTCATTATAAGTTCTGCTTGTTCTTCTCGTGTATAATCTTTCCAAGTTCTAGTTCTTACTTGATATTCTTCATCTAATTTTATCTTATTGATAAAATCAATATCTCTTTTTAATAAAATATCTTTTGGTGTAAATCTTAATTCTTCTACACTATCAGTAGTATCTAATTTAGCTTCTAGTTCTGCGATGGCTTTCTCAACTATTTTCTTTTCTTCGTTATATTCCTTTAGTTCAAAAACTCCATTGATATATGCTTTTTTAATTCTTTCAAGCTTATTTCTCTGATTATTTATTTCTTTTTCTAGTTGTTCTTTAGGCTCATCAAATTTTTGCTTTATCATAGGCAAGAAGAATTGATTAACAACTTCATCATATTCAATTAGTTCGGCAATAAATTGATTAAAGTAATCATTTATTATCTTTTCTTTAAACTCAATTTTACAATCATTGCAGTAATAATAAAAATAACTTTTACCATTTTTCTTTGTAGTAGCTTTACCACCTAAAATTCTGCCACATTTAGGACATTTTAGTTTTTGTAGATATAAATAAATTAAAGTTCTTTGATAACTTTTTGAATTTTTCTTTTTCTGCACTTGGCAATCTTCCCACATTTCTTTTGAAATAATAGGTTCAACTACATCTTCATAATAAGTAGGATGATTAGTTCTTTTTCCATGAACAAAATCGCCTTTATATATTTCATTTTCAAGAATAGTAACTATAGTTGAATCTCGCCAATTATCTCTTCCTAATACTTTCTCTTCATTAAATAAATTACTTATTTTTTTATAAGATAAACCATTATAGTATAGTTCAAATATTCTAACTACAATATCTTTAGTAGAATAATCAATTACTAGTTTTCTATCTTCGTGTTTATAACCTAAAGGTGCTTTATGAGGAATATGTCCATTCTTTATTGCACCTGCCATACCAACTTTAGTTCTTTCGCTTGTTCTTTCAATTTCATTTTGACTTACGCTCATTAATAATCTTGAAATCATTTTGCCATTTGCACTTGTAGTATTTATTTCATCATTAACACAATCTAAATAAGCATTATTTTCATCTAAAAAAGTCATTAGATTTTCCCAATCATAAATACTTCTAGTTATTCTATCTAGTTTTAAAGCAACAATAGTATTTATCTTTTTTGCTTTTATATCATTCTTTAATCTTTCAAACTCTGGTCTGTGATTACCAGTTTTAGCACTTATTCCTGCATCTTCATAATAATCAACTATTTCATAACCTTTAAACTTACAAAAAGCTTCTAATCTTTCTTTTTGCTCTGGAAGACTAAAGCCTTCACGAGCTTGGTCTTCTGTTGATACTCTCATATACAAACCACATTTTTTCTTTTCTTCGTTCATTTACCCAAACCTCCTAACAAAAAAAGAGACATCAAAGTACATACGAGTACTACTGACATCTCTTAAATCCGTTTATCACAAATAAAATACAATATAATTGTAATATAATATAATTTTTTCAAAGTACTCATAAATCTATATCTAGCTCTTGCTAAAGTAAATATAGATAATTAATTGCCTATATTATATCACGATTTACAGAAATGTCAATTTTTAACAAATTATATATTTTTCAAATATGTTTCTAATTCTGATAATTTAATCTTTTTAGATAAATTAGAAATATAAACATCATTTGAATAATTAAAAACTAACAGAGTAATGTTCTTAACAATTACTTTATGTGGTTCAATATATGATAGATTAGCCTTTTCAATTTTTCTAATACTCCCTTTTATAAAAGTAGGATTTACTTTAGAAAACTCACATATAAATTCAAGCCTTTGTTTTAAACTTTCCTCAAATTGTATTTCTTGTTTAATTATCTTCATTACAGACACCATCCTTTCTTTCTAGGATGATTTTTTCGCAAACAAAAAAATCAACCATTTTACTGATTGATTTTTGTATCTGTAGTTCGAACAGATTCGTTATTGGCTGGGGTACTGTGATTCGAACACAGGAATGTCGGAGTCAGAGTCCGATGCCTTACCGCTTGGCGATACCCCAATATACTTTAATAAAATATTATTACATACTGATATTGTAACTTGCTTTGCTCGAACAATATCAGCAAATTTACAACATCCTTATATTATCACAGTCTAAAAAAAAAGTCCATACTTTTTGTGTTTTTCCGTAACTTTTCTTGTTATAACTTATTTATTTTCTAATATAAAAAAAGAAACTAATTTTAGCTTCTAAATTTATATATTTAATAAAATTTCTTCACATTTTTTATAATCAGGTTGGTATTTTTCAAGCATTTCGAAAAATTTTTTTGAATGTGTTTTATATTTTAAGTGACAATATTGATGTAAAACAACATAGTCTATTACTTTTCTATTGTATTTTACAATTTCAGGATTTATTGTTATTTTTCTTTCTTTGCAAGTTCCCAATGTTTTCATTTTTGCTATTTCGTATTCTTCTGGCGCAAATCCTAACATTATTCTTGTTTTTTCCATAGCTCTTTCTATTTCAACATTTGCTATTTGTTCATACATTTTTTCAATAGCTAAATCTAATATTTCTTTATTTGACATTTTTTTATATTTGTTTGGTAGTGATATTTTTATTGTTTTATTTTCGACGTCTAATTCTGTAATTTTTATATTTTTATAAACTATCTTTACTTTATAGTCCACTCCTAGAACTGGTACCGGATGTCTTTCAATGCTACTGTTTACAACTGCTCTCGCTTTTACATTTCTTTTTACTATATTCATATTTATCACTCCTCATTATTTTTGTTCGAATTGTTGTTCTTCGAATTGTTGTTCGCTTTTGTTGTTTCTATTTTATAGTTTATTTATTTTTTTGTCAATAGTTTTTATAATTTTTTTTAATTTTTATTTCTTTTTTTTA
>ENA-ORTF01003264-ORTF01003264.1-human-gut-metagenome-genome-assembly--contig:-NODE-3264-length-14380-cov-2.482653_pt1 | contig 14380 bp, 16 predicted proteins | sample MGYA00241908_ERZ509180 | MGnify/ENA primary metagenome ERZ509180 (study PRJEB26280, sample SAMEA2338814) | human gut metagenome | biome: human gut; feature: human-associated habitat; material: faeces... | reverse complement strand
AACAAGCGGAAAAGGTGGTGTCGGTAAATCAAATATGTCTGTCAATATGGCAATACAGCTTGGCAGACTTGGAAAAAAGGTTGTGATACTCGACGCTGATTTTGGACTTGCCAATGTTGAAGTTATGCTTGGAACAAGACCGAGATACAATATGGCAGATATGATATACGGTAGGAAAGGCATAAAGGATATAATCTGCCGTGGCCCTGAAAATATAGGATTTATATCAGGGGGTTCCGGAATTAAAGAGTTGTCAAACTTGTCTAAAGACCAGATTTCAGGTATAGTAAATATGATGTATGAGCTTGATTCTATAGCGGATGTGATTATAATAGATACCGGTGCAGGAATATCAGATGCGGTAATTGACATGGTACTTGCAAGTTCAGAGGTATTACTTGTCACAACTCCGGAACCTACATCTATAACAGATGCATATGCATTGTTAAAAACTATAAATAAAGCTCCGGGTTACAGTAATGATAATATAAAAATAAAGATGATCGGAAACAGAACGCTGAGTATGTCAGATGGAGAAGAACTTTACAATAAATTGAACTCGGTTATCACTAAATTTTTACATATGAATATGGAGTATCTGGGCTCAGTTCCTTTTGATGTAAATCTGACAAAAGCTGTGATGAAACAACAGCCGGTCTCAGTCGCATATCCGAATACTCCGGCATCTAAATCCATTAAGGCAATGGCAGAAAAACTTGCTAATGTTGAGCCGGAGAATCAGAGACAGACATTGGGAGGTTTGTCAGGTTTGTTTTCAAAAATGTTTAGAAATAGAAATAAATAGGAACATTGTAGTTTCATATGGTTTTTGAAGTATAGATATAAGTGAAGATAGCCATAAATGAATCTTAAGTTCAGAATGGAGGCGGAAAATATTGAAAAATATATTGATTATAGATGACTCTGCACTTATGAGAAGAATAATATCTGATATAATAAATTCAGATGAAGAATTGCATAGTGAGCGAACTGCTACAAATGGTCTTGAAGCTATAAATATGCTTGAGTCAGGGCAGAGATTTGATTGTATCATTTTAGATATAAATATGCCAAAGATGAATGGTATTGAGTTTTTAAAGACCATGAACAGAAAAGGGATAAAACAAAATGTTATTATTGTAAGCACAATCGCAAAGGAGGGTGCAAAGGAGACTATTGAAGCATTGGAACTTGGTGCATTCGACTTTGTCACAAAACCGGACAGCCTTGCTGAAGCAAAGGGTTCTGAATTTTCAAACAGACTTATAAGTATGATTTATGCGGCATGTAATGTTTCAATCACATACGTAGTTCAAAAAGCTGCAGAAGAAGTTAAGAACATGGTAGGCGGCAGAAAGCAGACTCCGGTTGTAAAGACAGGTGGAACTAAAAACCGTAAAGCATCGGCATCTGTTCCAGGTGTAAAGTACCGGAAGAAGCTTGTGGCATTGGCGTGCTCTACCGGTGGTCCCAGAGCTCTACAGTATGTTATTCCATTCCTTCCTAAAAATCTTGATGCAGCCGTACTGCTGGTGCAGCATATGCCGGAGGGATTTACGGCATCACTTAGCAAAAGACTGGATGAATTAAGCAGGATTAATGTTAAGGAAGCAGCAGATGGAGACATTCTTCAAAATGGCACAGTGTATATTGCCAAAGGCGGTTCACAGATGAGACTTAAAAGATCTGCTGCAGGGACATACACATTGTCAGTAACAGTTGAGGCAGCCAGAAACGGCTTGAAACCATGTGCGGATATAATGTATGAGTCACTTATGGATACGGATTTTGATGAAGTGATATGTGTTGTTATGACGGGTATGGGAGCCGACGGCACTCAGGGAATAGTACAGTTAAATAAAACCAACAAAATTTATGTTATCGGTCAGGATGAAGAAACCTGTACGGTTTACGGTATGCCTAAGGCAATCGCAGAGTCAGGATTGGTTGATGAGGTGTTGCCATTAAAGCAGATAGCTGATGCGATAACAAGACATGCGGGGGTGCGATAAAATGGATGTAAGCCAGTATCTTGAAATTTTTATTGATGAAACAAAAGAACATTTACAGACTTTAAGTGATCAGTTGATGATACTTGAACAGGAACCTGAAAACACTGATACGATTAATGAAATATTCAGAGCAGCACATTCTTTGAAAGGAATGGCAGGAACCATGGGATATAAGCGTATGCAGCGTCTTACGCATGACATGGAAAATGTTTTTCAGGAAATTAGAAGCGGAAACATGAAAGTCAAGCCGGAACTTGTTGATGTATTGTTCAGAGGACTTGATGCTTTAGATGCATATTTAAATAATATTATAAATACTGCTGATGAAGGAACAGAGGATAATGAAGAAATAATCAATGCTTTAAACTCCATTGCTGAGAATGCTACTGGAAAGAGCACAGCATCAAAACCGGCAGAAACTAAACCGGCAGAGGAGACAGAAAAGACAGAAGATATCCAGGGTGCTAAGTATGATTCTATTCAAATATCTGATTTTGAGAGAAATACATTTGATAAGGCAAAAAGTCAGAATCAGAATATTTTTGGTATTACGGTATATCTTCAGGAATCATGCATATTGAAGGCCGCAAGGGCATTTCTCGTATTCAAGGCACTTGAAGAATTAGGTGAAGTTATAAAGGCAGTGCCAAATGTGCAGGATATTGAGGATGAAAAATTTGATTTTGATTTCAGTCTTGTCTATTTCACAAAAGAGAGTCTTGAAACTGTTAAGGCTGCCATTGAAAATGTTTCTGAAGTGAAAAACGCAGTAGTAGGACCATTTGAGATAAAACTTGACGAGTCGGCAAAACAGGCAGCACAGGAGGAAAAAGAGAAAAAAGAAGCAGAGGAAAAAGCTGCAAAAGCTGCAAAGAGCAGCGAAAACAATGCTGCAAAAGCTGCTGCAAAAGCTGAGGCGGCTCCGGCAAAGAATAAAAAGACAACTGCTACAGCAAAGAAAGCCGCAAAGCCGGCTGTAGGAAGAACAGTCCGCGTAGATATAGAAAAGCTTGATGTACTTATGAATCTCGTTAGCGAGCTTATCATTGCAAAAAATGGACTTGTTTCAATAAGTTCGTCTGAGAGTGATACCAGAAATGACACAGGATTTAATGAACAGATAGAATATCTTGAAAGTGTGACTACAAATCTTCATGAGTCAGTTATGAAAGTCAGGATGGTACCTATTGAGAGTGTGTTTAGCAGATTTCCTAGAATGATTCGAGATTTGACGAAAAAACTCAACAAGAAGATGACACTTCATATGACAGGTGAGGAGACAGAGCTTGACAGAACTGTTATAGATGAAATTGGAGATCCACTTCAGCATCTTCTTCGCAATGCCGCTGATCATGGTCTTGAATCAAATGAAGAGCGTGTGGCATTAGGTAAGGAAGAAGTTGGAAATATATATCTTGATGCATATCAGGATGGAAATAATGTAAACATTGAAGTGCGTGACGATGGCGGCGGAATCAATATCGAAAAGGTTAAAAATAAGGCAATAAGTTCAGGAACAATAACACCTGAGCAGGCTGAAAATATGACTGACAAAGAGGTTATCGACCTTCTGTTCAGACCGAGTTTTTCAACAGCAGAAAAAATTACTGATGTATCAGGTCGTGGTGTAGGTCTTGATGTCGTAAAGACAAAGATCGAGGAACTTGGTGGAAACATAGAATGTAAATCAGTGCTTGGAGAGGGAAGCAGCTTTATTATCAGACTTCCTCTTACTCTCGCAATTATTCAGGCTCTCATGGTAGAACTTGGTACTGAAAAATACGCTATTCCTCTTGGAAATATCCAGACTATAGAAGATGTCCTTATTTCAGATGTAAAATATGTGCAGACTAAGGAAGTTATCAATCTTCGTGGTACGGTTATTCCGCTTATCAGACTTGACCAGATACTTGATGTAGAACCGGTTGAAAATGATTCAGAAAATCTTACGGTTGTAATCGTAAAGAAAGGCGACAAGCTTGCAGGACTTGTTGTAGATAATCTTATCGGACAGCAGGAGATTGTTATTAAGTCAATCGGCAATTACATTAACTGTAGTAAGATGATCGGTGGTGCAACTATCCTTGGAGACGGTGAAATAGCATTGATTCTTGAAGTAAATTCTTTGGTATAGGGAGGGTCTGACAATGGAAGATATGAATGATGTACAGAATATAGAAACTGTAAGTGATGGAAAGCAGTATATAGTAGTTAGGATAGGAACAGAGCAATATGGCATAGATATAAAATATGTTGACAACATTGTAAGAAATCAGCGTATTACAAGAATCCCAAAGGCTCAGCCTTACTTTAAAGGTGTTATTAACCTTCGTGGTGAAATCATACCGGTTATGAGTCTTAGATTAAAATTTGGACTTGAACCAGATGAATACACTAACACAACACGCATAATCATAATAAAGCTTGAACCTCAATCTGCTATTGGAATTATTGTTGATGAAGTAAAGGAAGTTGTGACATTAGGTGAAGATTCGATAGAGAAGCCAACCGTTTCAGATGCATCAGATTCTATGGTGCAGTATCTTAGTGGAATAGGAAAGCATGGAGATGGATTGATTTCTTTGCTTAATATTGCATCAGTTATAATTGAAAAAGAGGTTATTTAAAATCGCAGAGGTGAAATTAAGTGCAGGAAAACAATAATAATTCAGAGGGAAAAGAAATTGAATTTGATGTTCTCACTGAAATTGGAAATATTGGAGCGGGCAATGCAACAACAGCATTGTCCCAGCTCATAAACGCTCGTATTGATATGCGTGTCCCAAAAGTGGATTTGCTTGGTTTTTCAGAGCTGGCGGAGATTGTTGGCGGAGCAGAAACACTGGTTGCAGGTATATTATTGTCTTTAGAGGGTGATGTAGACGGAATGATGCTGTTTGTGCTGGAAAGTTCTGCTGCACATCTTCTTGTAGACCAGTTGATGGGGTGTGTTTCAGGTGAAAACAAGGGAGATTTTTCAGAGATGGAACAGTCGGCTCTGATGGAAATCGGCAACATTATTGCAGGAGCATATTTATCATCAATTTCAGAATTAACAAATATGAAAATAACATCTTCGGTTCCTTATCTTGCAGTGGATATGGCAGGGGCAATCCTTAGTGTTCCGGCTATTGAATTTGGAAAACTTGGAGATAAAGCGTTATTAATAGAATCGAAGTTTAAGGATTTGGATGTAGATATCAGTGGTTATTTCATATTAATACCTACATTAGAATCATATGGACGAATTTTGACATCGTTAGGGTTATAGGTGATGGATAATGGCAAAAATGGTTAAGGTTGGAATGGCAGATTTAAATATATGTCATTCACCAGATGCAATAACAACATTGGGATTAGGTTCATGTGTTGGTGTTGCTTTATATGACAAAAACACAAAAACAGCCGGGTTAGTGCATGTTATGCTTCCTGACAGTACGAAAGTCAGACAAAATCAGAATAGGGCAAAGTTTGCAGATACAGGAATTGATTATCTGATAGAATTGTTAGAAAAGGAAGGTGCAAAAAAATCTTCACTTACTGCTAAAATTGCGGGAGGTGCACAGATGTTTGCGTTTAGTTCCAGTAATGATATGCTTAGAGTAGGTGAAAGAAATGTGGAGGCTGTTAAGGATAAATTAAAAAAATTAGGCATTCGCGTACTTGCGGAGGATACAGGTTTAAATTATGGTCGTACGGTAGAATTTTATCCGGAGACAGGAGATTTTATAATTAAGTCTGTCGGAAAACCCGTAAAGACTATTTAATGGGGGGATATCTTGTGAAAACAGAGATTATACCAAAAGTTATAACACTACTTGCGGGTGCTATAGTATCAATAGTCTGTATTATAAACGGTGTGGATGTAACGCGCTCGTTAGAATTTTTACTGGCTACGCTTATTATTTTTTATATAGTAGGTTGTCTTGTGAAAAGACTGATACAGAATGTACTTATCAGCAATAGTGTTTTAAGAAAAAAGATTGACAAACAGGCAGAAGAAGATATTGATGAGGAGAAAAAAGAAGATTCTCCTTCAGAAGATAATAAAGAGTCTGAATCTGACAATGAAGATCAGAATAAATAATAAGGACTCTGGACAGCAGTGGAAGGAAAATATCTATGGATGAAAAAGGCAAGACAGCTTTGTGGGAAGAATACTCACAGACTAAAGATCCTAAGATTAGAGAAAAACTTATATTGCAATATTCCGAACTTGTAAAAATTGTTGCCGGTCGTCTTGTTATGTATCTTGGTTATACAGTTGAATATGATGATCTGGTAGGTTATGGAATATTTGGTTTGATTGATGCTATTGACAAATTTGAACTTACAAAGGGTGTTAAATTTGAGACATATGCGAGTCTTAGGATAAGAGGAGCTATACTTGATCAGATAAGAAAGATGGATTGGATTCCGAGAACTCTCAGACAGAAACAAAAGAAACTTGAGCAGGCTATGCATGAGTTTGAAGTAGAGTTTGGAAGGGCTGCAACCAGCGAAGAATTATCAAAAAAAATGGATATATCAGTAGAAGAGTTAAAGGGGCTTGTAAATCAGACACAGATAGCAAGTCTTGTTTCGCTTGATGAATATCTTGAACAGGGAAGCGATATATCACCAGAAGGAAATAACAAGTCATGTTTTGAAAGTCCGGAACAGGTTATAGACCGTCAGGAACTTAAAAGAACATTGACGGAGGCTATAGAAGCATTAAATGACAATGAACAGAAAGTAATTGCGTTTTATTATTTTGAAGAACTGACACTAAAAGAGATTAGTAAAGTTCTTGGTGTGTCAGAGTCGAGGGTTTCTCAGCTTCATACAAAAGCACTTAAAAAAATGAGAGAAAAAATTGGAAAAGAAAATATGGGTATTTTCAGTATATTGAATATATAAGCACAGGCAAGTTGAGTTTGTGCTTATATGTGTATATAGAAGTTATCGTATATATAAAGCGATTTATCGAGAGGAGGAGAAATGCATTTTTTCAGATTATACAAAAAAAAGATGGGATGTATCTTAAATCATATCCGGAAGTTGAAGGCGGAAAAAAGCTTACAATGGAGGATATACTTGATTATATAGACAAAAAAAATCTAAGAGATATAGAAACAGGAAATGTAAAACAATTTGTAGAAAAGGCGAATGCAGACGAAACAGGAAGTGTAGAAGTTAAAGTTTTAGAAGGAAATCATCTTCCTGAGATTTGCAATTATTTCTACGGACAAAAATGGATTTTATGCAAAAATCAGGTTATATCCGCCATCCGACAAAGGGGCAAGACTTTCGGTTTCAGAATTGAAAAATCTGATAGAGCAGCGTGGAATCAAATCTGGTTTTATTGACAAAAATATTGAAATGGCATTAAGAGCCAGACTATATTGTACGGATATACTTATTGCCAAGGCTAAGATGCCGGTAGATGGAAAAAGTGCAGAGATAATATATGAATTTGATGCTGACAAAACATCAAAACCGGCGATGAGTGAGGATGGAAGTGTAGATTTTCATAAGCTTGACATGATAGAAAAAGTACAGGAGGGACAGTTACTTGCTACTCTTGTACCGATTGATTATGGTACACCGGGAGAGGATGTTTACGGAAATATCATAAGACCTAAAAAAGTCAGAAATAAGAGACTAAGACATGGGAAAAATATACATTTATCGGAAGATGGTCTTAAGATGTATTCGGATGTTTCAGGTAATGTAACGCTTGTTGAGGACAGGGTTTTTGTATCAGATACATATGTTATAGAGGGCGATGTAGGACCTTCAACCGGAGATATAGACTATGATGGTGCAGTAGAGGTTAAAGGAAATGTTATTACCGGATATACGGTCAAGGCAGCCGGAGATATTACAGTGGAAGGTGCAGTAGAGGGAGCGACACTTATTTCAGAAGGGAAGATAGTTCTGAAAAGAGGTATGCAGGGCATGGGAAAAGGAGTTATGGAAGCAAAAGGTGATGTTATTTCAAACTTCATTGAAAGTGCAACCGTCAAAGCCGGAGGAGCTGTTTACACAGATGCCATAATGCACAGTAAGATTGATGCAAACAGTGATATTATAGTAAGTGGTAAAAGAGGATTGATAGCAGGTGGAAGTGTTGCGACTACGACAAGGATTGAGACAAAAATTGCAGGATCTACAATGGGGACGCCGACAGAATTAGAGGTTGGTCTGGACACAACTTTAGGTGAAAGATATCGTATTATAGAGAAACATATCGACCAATTGATGGATGAAAAAGAGTCGATAGTAAAAAATCTCGCATTGCTGCAAAAGCGATTAAAGACACAGGGTAAACTTCCGGCAGATAAGATGAAATTTATAAAAGAGGGTACAGAGAGAATCAAAGTCATTGACAAGACTGTTGAGGAGGAGACAGAAGAATATGAAAAAATTGATGAGGAGATGCGAAGAACCTCTGACGGAGGAAAGATAAGAGTAGAAAGTATTGCATATCCCGGAGTTAAGATAGTAATATCAAACATGACATCATTTATACATACAGAGACGCAGCATTGCACTTTTGTCAGAGAAGGTGCAGATATAAGAATAAAACCTTACTAAAAAAGAAATTTTATAAAGCTGAAAGGGGTGATTTCAATGTCATTGACGGTAGATTATATAACAATGCCACCAAAATCGCAGGAAATTTCACAGATTCAACAGTCGGAGCATATAAAACAGGATGTTGAGAATCAGCAGACGGCGGCAATGTTTGAACAGACTGTGCAGAAAGAAACAAAAACTGCAATAGCGAGACGGAATGTTAATAATGACGAATTAAAGAATGATGAAGAGGGTGGAGGAAAAGGAAAATACGGGAAGAATAGCAACGGAAAAAATAAAAAATCTTCCGAAAAAGACAAGGTTAAAAATCTTAACCCGACAGAGGGTGGATTATTTGATATAAAGATATGATAAAGAAATGAGGATAAAAGTAAAATGATCGCAATAGAAATAATAATGCTCATAATTGGTATAGCAGCAGTTATTGCAAGTTTTCGTCTGTCAGATGAAAAGGAAACAGACAATACAAAGAGTAATATAGATGCAGAAGAACTCGAAGAAAAGATAAAGGATGCCGTTAAAGAAACAGAAGACTACATCATAACGAAAGCAGATGAAAAATTCAGTCAGATTTCAAATGACAAGATAATGGGATTTAATGAGTATTCAAAAGAGGTTTTTGATAAAATAGAAAAAAATCATGAAGAAACTGTTTTCTTATACAATATGCTGACGGAAAAGGAAAAAGAGATACAGAAGCTTGTTCACAGCGTAGATACAACAAATGCAGGTCTTCGTGATGAAGCAGCTAAGACATATCAGGAAGTAAAGAAACAGTTGTCGGATGTTGACAGTGCCATTAGGCAGATTGAGGTTGAAAATGTAAGGAATACAGGTGAAGATGAGAAATCAAATGAGGCATTTTCATCAGTGCTTGATGATGATGAAGCAAAGGCAATAGCTGAGATTACCGAGACATCGGATGGAAGAGATTCTGAAGAAGAAAATACTTATTATGACAGAAATAAAAGAAATGATAATTCTTCAAATTCAAATAGTGAGATTATTGCATTGTATAAAAAAGGAATAAGTATATTGGAAATATCAAAGATGCTTTCAATCGGACAGGGAGAGGTAAAACTTGTTGTAGACCTATATAACGCAAGATAATGTTAGATTATTCTGGTTGCACCGTGGGGTGAACAGTAATAAATAGCGGTTGTATAGTTATAGTCTATGTGGACGGCTGCGATAGATTGACAGGTAATGAAATGGAGAGATAAAATGGATAAAAAATCATTTTTAAGAGGTTTTGGAACAGGAGTTTTGTTTGTTGCTGTTATCCTTGGAATATCATGTCTTATACGGACATCTGATTCGGCAGTTATATCAAGAGCGAGAAAGCTTGGTATGACTTTTAGCACGAGCGGCAATAGAAGTGTATTAGATACAAAAGCACCGGCAACAGGTTCCTCAGTGTCAGGTGGAAATGACAGCAAGTCAAGTAGCGATGATGCAGATAAGCAGGATAATAATATTAAAAATACACCAAAAGCATCATCTAAGGCTTCAAAAAAGAGCAGTGATACAGACAAGTTTAAAAGTGAAAAGAAAAAGTTAGAGCAGGATATGGAAAATGAAAAGAAAAATCTGACAATAAATAGCGGAGACTGGGCAAAGAAAGTCGCAGATAAACTTGAAAAAGAAGGAGTTATAGACGATTCAGATAAGTTTGTCGATTATATGAAAGACAATGATTATGCCGGAAAGATAAGGGCTGGCGAGTATCAGTTTGAAGAGGATGAGGATTTTAGTGAGATAGCCAAGATGATAACTAAACAGGAAAAGTCAGGCAGCAAAAAATAGTGTGAATATAAATATTTTTGTTTTTGCCGCAGTGCTGTAAAAATGGAGGAATCAGGATGAAGTTCAGACCGTGTATAGATATTCATAACGGATGTGTAAAGCAGATAGTTGGAGGTTCACTGACCGACAACGAAAATCAGGCAAAAAATAATTTTGTCTCTGAAAAAAAAGCGGATTTTTATGCCAATATGTATAAGAAAGATGGATTTAAAGGCGGGCATATAATTATATTAAACCCGGCCGGAAGTACATATTATAATGAAGATATAGAACAGGCAAAACTTGCATTGGCAGCATATCCTGGAGGAATGCAGATAGGCGGTGGAGTAAATACTGATAATGCAGAAAAATATCTGGATATGGGAGCCTCCCATGTTATCGTGACATCTTATGTATTTAGAGATGGTATTATAGACTATGACAGATTGGAAAATCTATCTCATTTAGTGGGAAAAGAAAGACTTGTACTGGATCTTAGCTGCCGTTCTGATGGCAATGATTATTATGTAGTCACTGACAGATGGCAGAAGATGACAAAAGAAAAATTTGATATCGAACTTCTAGAGAAACTTGGAAGTTATTGTGATGAGTTTCTTGTTCATGCTGTTGATGTCGAAGGAAAATCATCGGGTATTGAAAAAAATGTTGTAGAAACACTCGGAAAACTCGAGGACAAAGCTGTGACATATGCAGGTGGAATACATTCAATGAAAGATATTTCATTTATCAGGGAAAAGGGAAATGGTAGGGTTGATTTTACAATTGGAAGTGCACTTGATCTCTTTGGCGGAAAAATAAAATATGCAAATCTTAAGATGTGCAATGTGTAAGAAATGGCGTAACAATTTTGTAATAAAATTTAAATGCGAAATATCAAAATAAATATAAACAAAATAAAGAGTGTAAAAATTGTCGAAAAATGACAAAATTTACACTCTTTTTTAATACAAAAACATACAGAATATACAATAACTATTGGGGGATAATAGGTGTGGATTTAAAATTTTGTGTTAGGGGGGTTGCATTTTTTAAAATCTGTGTTATAATTGTTACATAATTGTTAAGCAAAGGTTTAGAAAATATTGCGTTACATTAAAGCAATTATAACATTTAGGAGGTTATATTTTATGAGATTCAAGAAAGTCGCTGTGATGGTCATGGCAGTATCATTATTTATGACATCATTCACAGCCGGTTCTTCATATGCATCAGCTAATGAGACAGCAGATACCCAGATTGAAGGCATGATACTCAAATCTGAAAATGTAAATATAGAAGAAACTACTGTAGTTCAGTCTGTTGCAACATCTTCAAGTATATCAGATAAATCAGATACAAAGGCTTCAAATAAAAAGACAACAAAGGCTAAAAAAACAACTAAGAAAAGAAAAAAGAAAAAATATTCAAAATCTGATTTAAGACTTATGGCAAGCATAATTAACTGTGAGGCAGGTTCAGAGCCTTATCAGGGAAAAGTTGCAGTTGGTATCGTAGTAATGAACAGAGTAAGTTCAAAGTCATTTCCAAACAGCATAAAGGGTGTTATTTATCAGAAAGGACAGTTTTCGCCGGTAAGAAATGGTTCGCTTAAAAAAAGATTAAAACAGTATGATGCAAAAAGAACAGGTTCAAAGCAGTGGAAAAGCTGTATAAGTGCTGCAAAAAGAGTTTTACAGGGACAGAAAACTATCCTTTACAGAGGAAAGACAAAGAATATGAAAAGTTTTCATTTCTTCAGTGTATATCTTGCAGGTGCCAGAATGAAACTTGGTGGTCATAAATTTAAATAATATATTAACAATACAAAAGACATGTCATGATATTGATATGTCTTTTTTGAAAGTATAGAAATATTACAATTAAAATAAAAGGCTGAACTGTTACCATTAAAAAGCGAAAAATAAAAAATACTTTAATATTTGTAAATTTTATGTTAGAATATAGGACAGTATTTTGTTATCGCTGCACGATAATGTGAGAGGTAACAGTATTTTAAATATAAGATCGAAGGAGGAGACACAGTTGAGTAGTCCGGTTGATATTAAGGAAAATTCAGAGGAAAAGAAGGAGACAGTATCTCGTAATTTTATTGAAAACATAATAGATAAAGATATTGAGGAGGGACGCTGCAAAAAGGTAGTAACAAGATTTCCACCTGAACCAAATGGTTATCTTCACATTGGACACGCAAAATCTATTATTTTAAATTCAGGCCTTGCAAAAGAATATGGCGGACAGTTTAATCTGCGTTTTGATGATACAAACCCTACAAAAGAAAAATCAGAATTTGTTGATTCAATTCTCGAAGATGTTAAATGGATCTGCGGAGATCTTGATATGGAGCATGTTTTTTATGCATCAGATTATTTTGATATGATGTATGAATGTGCCGTAAAACTTATCAAGAAAGGAAAGGCGTATGTATGTGATCTCTCAGCAGATGAGATAAGAGAGTATCGTGGAACATTAAAGGAGCCGGGAAAGAACAGTCCATATAGAGACAGAACGGTTGAAGAAAACCTTGAGCTTTTTGAGAGAATGAAAAACGGTGAATTTGAGGATGGAAGCAAGGTACTTCGTGCGAAGATAGATATGAGTTCGCCTAATATAAACATGAGAGATCCCGTAATCTACCGTGTTGCAAGAATGAGTCATCACAGAACAGGTGACAAGTGGTGCATTTATCCTATGTACGATTTCGCACATCCTATTGAAGATACGGTTGAGGGAGTTACACATTCTATATGTACACTTGAGTTTGAAGATCACAGACCTTTGTATGACTGGGTAGTAAATGAGATCGACATGGAAAACAAGCCAAGACAGATTGAGTTTGCAAAATTATACCTTACAAATGTTGTGACAGGTAAGCGTTATATAAAGAAGCTTGTTGAAGATGGAATAGTTGACGGATGGGATGATCCAAGACTTGTATCTATAGCAGCACTTAAGAGGCGTGGATTTACACCGGAGTCAATAAGAATGTTTATTGAACTTTCGGGAATATCAAAGGCACAGAGTTCATCTGATTATGCGATGCTTGAGTATTGTATAAGAGAGGACTTAAAGATGAAAAGACCTCGTATGATGGCAGTGCTCGATCCTGTAAAACTTGTTATTACAAATTATCCTGAAAATGAAATAGAGTATCTCGATGTGTCAAACAATCAGGAAAATCCTGAGATGGGCAGCAGAAAGGTTCCTTTTGGCAGAGTTTTATATATTGATAGAGAAGACTTTAAGATTGAACCTCCTAGAAAGTATTTCAGGCTGTATCCAGGCAATGAAGTCCGTCTTATGAATGCATATTTCGTGACTTGTACGGATTATGTGACTGATGAAGACGGAAATGTCACGGAAGTACATTGTACTTATGACCCGGAGACAAAGAGTGGTTCAGGGTTTAATGCAAGAAAAGTTAAGGGTACGATTCACTGGGTTTGTGCTGAAACAGCGGAAAAATGTGAGATAAGGCTGTATGAGAATATTGTAGATGAAGAAAAAGGGGTGTATAATGAAGATGGTTCGATTAATGTTAATCCAAATTCATTGACAGTTCTTGATGATTGTTATGTAGAGCCTGCTCTTGCAGAAGCAGAAGCACTTGACAGTTTCCAGTTTGTAAGACATGGTTATTTCTGTGTTGATTCAAAAGATTCAACAAAAGAGCATATGGTATTTAATCGTATTGTTTCATTAAAAAGTTCATACAAACCAAAGTAAGGGGGATTTATCATGGGATTATTTTCCGGATTAGAGAAAATTGGACTTGGAAAGCTTGACAAGCTTGAAATATTTGAAGAAGATTCCAAGAAAAATGCTGCAAAGCCAGGGCAGCCGGGTACAGCGGCTACACAAAAACATAAGGTGACAGAAGAAGATCTGCTGTTTGATAAATCATATACATGTCCGGTATGTGACAATGAATTTCATTCAAAAATGATAAGAACCGGAAAAGTTAAGCTTTTATCTGCGGATAC
>ENA-ORTF01003255-ORTF01003255.1-human-gut-metagenome-genome-assembly--contig:-NODE-3255-length-14433-cov-6.190152_pt1 | contig 14433 bp, 10 predicted proteins | sample MGYA00241908_ERZ509180 | MGnify/ENA primary metagenome ERZ509180 (study PRJEB26280, sample SAMEA2338814) | human gut metagenome | biome: human gut; feature: human-associated habitat; material: faeces... | reverse complement strand
CGAAGAGCGTTGCTGCCTAGGCTAGCCCCTTGTCACACAAACTACCGAAGCCTCGAAAATGTCGCAAAAGCTCTCGAGGCGGTAAAGGACAAGGCGGAGCAGATCCGCGTGCTTGTGCTTTGCCAGGGTGCCGGCACTTCGACTCTCTTGGCAAATGCTCTTCGCGAAGGTGCCGCTGCTAAGGGTATCGATCTGGTTTCTCAGTCCGGTGCGTACGGAAGCCACTATGAGACGATGGATCAGTACAACGTGATTGTTCTGGCGCCCCAGGCACGCATGTACTATGACGCTATGAAGGCCGATACCGATCGCCTTGGAATTAAACTGCTCACCACAAGGGGCAAGGAGTATATCGACCTTACCAACGATCCCGAAGGTGCAATTGACTGGATCGTTCAGGAGCTGGCCAAATAGTAGATGCACTCCGTCGTTGATTCGTCGGTGTATAGTACGGCCCCGCAGCTTATTTTGAGCTGCGGGGCCGTATTTCGTTGAGTATCTAATTGAGACAATGAGCGCAACCGTCGTGAGATCGCATTGGCGCTCTCCGAGTCACCGACAAGCTGACTTCCATCTATGTGACCAATTCGCTTTCGGCCTTTAGCCTGCTCGAGGCGCGCGAGGGCTGCGACCTGTGCCTGGTAGGCGGCATGTGCCGTCGCCGCACCGCCGCTTTTGTGGGACCAACGGCCGAGGATACCCTGCGTGCGCTGGGCATCGATGCGGCGTTTATCGGCGCCAACGGCATCTTGGACGGTGATGTGTCCACGTCCAACATGGACGAGGGCCGCATCCAGCAGCTCGCCTTTAGCAAGGCCGATACGCGCTATCTGATTGCCGACTCCAGCAGGATCGGCAGGCGATACTTCTGCCCCCCTGCCGGCGCAGGGGTACCGCTTTACAATGACGAGCAAATAACTTTGAGCAACAAGGATGAGGCTATTCTGAGATATGACTAGACTCCGTATTTCGTCTTTATGTCCCTTGAGAATGAATCATAGTCTTCATAGAGTCCCTCTTTGCTTTCATCCTCGGCGTGGTTTACACGTTCAAGGAGCTTATCCTTTGGAGCCTCTTTTGTTATTGCGGCCTCGCCATCGGGTATTGTGGATTGCAAGAATAGTTCTAGAGCATGGACGTCTTTGAGTATGTAGCCCGTCGAACGGCCCGCTCCTGTTTTTTCGATTGCGCTGCAACTAACAAGCTGACCGAGGGTTCGTTTAACGGTTACCTCGCTGATATCGGGGCAGTTGGACCGGATGTCGGATTTCTTAATGACGCCGGGTCTCTGTTGAAATAGAACAGCGATGCGCGCTTGCTTCGACATGGGACGAGTGCTTGATTCAATTAGGGTACGCTGCTCGAGCTGTCGGTAGGCGGCCAGGGTTGTTCCGAGCATGAAACGGATAAAGGGTACTTCGGTGTTTTGATTTTCATTCCATCCAGTGGAGCTTGCAGCGAGAGCGTTGTAGTAAAGCGCTTTGTTGTCTTCAATAAGTCGTTCGATGCTGATGTGACGCGCAACGTCGTATCCAGTCTTTTCGAGCAGCAGCGTTGTAAGGAGCCGGCTCATCCTGCCATTGCCATCGTTGAAGGGATGGATGCTGACAAAATCGAAGATAAAGCGGAGCGATATAAGGAGGGGATCGCAAACTTGGCGAGATAAAGCATCGTTGAGGGACTGGCAGGCTTCTTTAATAAGTCCCGGGGTTGCTAGGGCCGAAGGGGGCCTAAAGCGCACAAATCGATTTCCTTGATCGTCAATGGAGACGATTTCGTTATCGCCATCTTTCCAATGGCCTCCATACGAGATTGCCGTGTGCGCCATGAGGTCACGATGCAACTGCAGAATGACCGATGGCGTTACGGGAATGGAATCGTGTTGCTCGTGAATAAGCGACAGCACATCTCGGTATCCAGCAATTTCTTCCTCTGCGCGGGAGCTTGGCTTGGCGGAATACGCCATGATCGCTTTGAGTCTTTTTTGGGTGGTAACAATTCCTTCAAGTCCGTTGGAGGATCGGGTGCTTTGGATCTTAGCCTCCTCCATTAGGGACGATAGAAGCTCGGGTTTGACTTGACTCAGAGCAAGCTGACGGCCTTTATGCTCGCGTATCGAGAGGAGGAGGTTGGTGATTGGAGTTGCTTCGAGTTCCGCTGGGACTGTGGTGTAATCGAACTGGCGCATGCGGCTCCTTTCGGTATCACGAACATACTTTCGATATCATAATATCATTAAATGATACCGAAAGTATGTTCGTTATACCGAAAACTAGAAACCATGGTTCATAACTGCTTGGAAAGTTCGGATTTGACTATCTTATTGTCTTGATCTGTAGCAGGTAGACGGTCGAAAGTGGGCTACGTGTTACAGATTGAGATCTTTCAGCCCTGGTCGCCCGTTCGTCTAAATCTATAACAGTTAGGATTGAAAATCCCTGCTAAATGTTACAGATCGAGACGAATGATCCGCTCGAGCCCACCAAAAACAAAAAGGCCGCATACGAACCCGTGGGGGATTCGTATGCGGCCGACAGGGGGTATGCGGCAAAAGTTAGGCCATGAGCAGGCCGGTCTCCGCGACGTTCTTGTACCAGTACGCGCTCGCCTTGGGATAGCGCTTCTGGGTCTCGAAGTCGATGTAGAACAGGCCGTAGCGCTTGTTGTAGCCGTTGGTCCAGGAGAACTGGTCCTGCAGCGACCACACAAAGTAACCGTCGACGTTTACGCCGCCGTCGATTGCCTTGAGGACCCATGCGAGATGCTGACGCATGTAGTCGATGCGAGGGGCGTCGTCGATAAATCCGTCCTCGAAGTCGTCCTTATAGCCCATGCCGTTCTCGGTGATGTAGATCTTCTTGTAGTTGGGGTAATCGTTCTTAATGCGGAGCAGTAGGTCGTACAGGCCCTCGGGATAGATGATCCAGTCCCAATCGGTGGTGGGTACGCCTTCGCGCACGCATGACTCGCCCACGCCCTTGAGGAACCAGCGCGAGGAGCCCTTGTCGCCGGTGCCATTGTGGTTGATGTCGTTTTCGCCCTCGGCGGCACGCAGGAACTGGCACTTGTAGGTGTTGACGCCCAGGCAATCGTTGTAGGGGAGCGCGGCGGTCAGCGCAGCGATGTCCTCGTCGCGGACGTCGAGCTCGCCGCCGGCGATATGGGCCAGCTTGGTCGCAGCCTCCATGGTGTCGGCTGCATAGTGGCCGCGGAAAGTGGCGTCGAGCACCCAGCGGTTGTTGATGACGTCGGCCATGCGGGCGGCCTCGCAGTCGGCAGCGCTGTTGGGATCGAGGGGATACTTGGGCTCCAGGTTCTGGACAATGCCGATCTCGCCCTCAAAACCGCCCTCGTGGAAGGCGACGACGGCCTTGGCGTGGGCCACCATCATGTTGTGCATGAGCTGGAAGGCCTTGTCCAGGCGGTACTTCTCGCCGTGCGGCCAGTTGCCGACGATAAAGCTGCCCTCGGCGGTTGCGGGAATCTCGTTAAACGTGAACCAGTGCTTGACCTCGGTGAACTCGGCAAAGCAGAACTTGGCGTACTCGACAAAGGCGTCGATTGTCGTGCGCGTCAGGAAACCCTCGCCGCCGTCCTGGTAAAAGGCCTCGGGCGTATCAAAGTGATCGAGCGTGACATAGGGGATGACGCCGGCTTTGTTGCAGGTAGCAAAGAGCTCATGATAGAAGGCGACGCCCTCGGGGTTAATCTCGCCGGTGCCGTTGGGGAAGATGCGGCTCCAAGCGATGGAGACACGGATACCGTTGATGCCAAAACGCTGGCACAGGTCGATATCGACCGGATATTTGTTGTAGAAGTCGCTTGCAGGATCGGGAGAGAAGCGACCCTGAGCAGCCAGGAAATCGTCCCAGGGCACTTTGCCCTTGCCGTGTGTGCGGGTCTCGCCCTCAACCTGGTAAGCAGCAGTGGCGCCGCCAAACACAAAGCCGTCGGGGAACTGCATGGGGTTGGTCATGAGTCATCCTTTCTGTGGGATACGAATAGGGAGAGGTGCCCGAACTGGGGATCCGGGCACCAACAGAGGGAGGAAACTAGTCGAGGTTCTCGCGGAGCCACTTGATGGCGCCAGCGGGGTCGCGGGTAAGGTCGATATATTCCTTGCCGCGCGGGGCGAGCAGCTTAATGCCCAGACGATCGGTGTCGGCCTTCATGTCGTTGTAGTAGCTACGAACCTGCGGGGCGAGCACGATGACGTCGTACTGATCCATGATGGCAGTGTGCTGGCCATAGGCGCCTGCGGAGGAAGCGATGTTCTCTCCGGTCTGCGCAGCACCTTCCTTGATGGCGTTGGCGAGCATGGCAGAGGTGCCGGCGCCGGCGCACAGGACGAGGACCTTCAGACCATCGACATCCTTCTTGGCGGATGCATCGGCAGCGGTCTCGGGCTGATCGGCGACAGGCTTGCTGTCGGCGGCAGCGGCGGTCGGCTCGACGGAAGCGGCGGTCTGCTCGACAGCGGGCGCAGAGGTGCTGGCGGCGATGGTGGCAGCACCATCGGACTCGAGACCCAGCTCGGCGGCACGCTCGGCCTCCTGGTCGCAGAGCAGCTTATCGTATGCCTTCAAGAACGGCAGGGAGATGATGGCGTCCAGCAAGATGATGATCGCGACAAACACCAGGGCGATAAGCTGGAAGTTCGTGGTGATGAAGATACCGATGGGGGCGGGAGTGGCCCAAGGCACCACGAAGGAGAAGCCGTTCATGCCCACGTTATCGATAAAGAACTTGGCAACACTCACGTTGACGCAGCCGGCGGCAACAAAGGGGATGAGCATGTAGGGGTTAAGGATCATCGGCGCGCCAAAGAGCAGCGGTTCGTTGACGGCGAAGGCAACAGGAACGATCGAGGCCTTACCGACGGCTTTGAGCTGCTTGGACTTCATAAAGAGAATCAGCAGGAGCGGCACGATGAACGTGGCGCCGGTGCCGCCGAACTCACCCACGAGCGACATGTTAAAGGTGAGGGAGTGGGCGGGGTGGCCACCGGCCAGCAGAACCTGCAGGTTCTCGGCCTGGTTGGCAAGACGGATGGGGTCGATGCCCGGCTGGACAATCGAAGGACCATGGACGCCGATGAACCAGAAGAACGCGGTGGCTGCCTGGATAAGGATAAGGCCAGGATAGGTTTCTGCAGCGGTAAAGAGCGGGGAAAGCAGTTTAATAAGCAGCTCGGAGAACGGAACGCCCATGAGGTTGCGCACGACGACATCGATGATGCCGCAGATGATGACGGCGCCGCCAAAGGGGATAATGTCGCGGAAGTTCTGAGCGATGGCGCCCGGGACCTCCTTGGGCAGCTTAATGGTCAGATCGCGCGAGACGCAGAACTTATAGACCCAAACGGTAATGAACGCGGCGATATAGGCCGAGAACAGACCGCGCGTGCCCATGCTGGTGCAATCGAAGACCGAAAGTTCGGAGCCGTTGAACTTGGTGGTGAACTGCGTGACTGCGAGCAGCAGCATGCTGCACTGGGCGGCCACCATGGTGGAACCGTCGTTGAGCACTTTGCCGGCGGGCATGCGACGGTTCATGGAAGCCGTAAAGTTCTTGGCGGTGGTGCCGGCAACCATGATGCCCATGACGCCCATGGTGAAGTTATACAGCTTGTTGCACCAGTCGATGAGCGGCTGGGGCAGCGTGATGCCGACTACGCCGGGAAGGGTGGCGATCAGCAGGAAGATCGAAGAGGTGAGGACGATGGGCATGCACCCAAGGAATCCGTCCTTAATGGCCTGGAGGTAGATGTTCCTCGAGATCTTCTCAAAGAACGGTTGATGCTTCTCGAGCATCTTTACGATGGCGTCCATAGAGCTCCTTTGCTGCTCGATGCGCGATGCATGTGGATGGAACTGGTCGTCGATGGATGGTCAGGACTGCCCGGAAACCTTCCTGATTAAGGAAGGCATTGCGAAATGACAACGTTGTCATTTCGTTAATGACAACGTAAGACATTTTTGGAAGAGCAACAAGGATTTACGGGTGAGTGGTCGATATTGTCCGGTAAACGGTTGATTTATCAGTCAGGCAGGTAGTGTATGCTAGAACGCAAAAAACAAGCGATAGAGGACCGAGTGGAGAAGCAGTGGCAACGATGGACAAGAAAAACGTCTCGATGAACGATGTGGCGATTGCCGCGGGTGTTTCTCTCAAGACGGTGTCGCGCGTGATCAACGAGCCCGATAGCGTGCGCGAGTCGACACGCGATAAGGTCCATTCCGCAATGGAGGCGCTCGGGTTTCGAACCAACTTTGCCGCACGTTCGCTCAAGTTGGGCCGTTATGGTTGCATCGGCGTCGTGCTGTTTCACTTGTCGGGCGGTGCCGTGGACATGATTGACGGTATCGCCGATGCCGCCGAAGAACGCGGCTTTGCGCTCACGATGATTAAGAAGTGCGGAGGCGAGAAGATGACTCTTGCCGATGCGGCGCGCAGAATGTCGCAGCTGCCTGTTGATGGCATGATCTTCAACCTGCGTCAGATGGTCGATGACTTTGATAGCTTTGAGGCGCCGAAAGACCTCAAGACGGTGATTATTACGCCGATGGAGCATCCTACCTGCTCCACCGTCAGTGACGACCAAGAGGGCGGCGCGCGCATGGCGTGCGAGTACTTCTTGAACCACGGGCATAAAAACGTGTACTTCGTCTCTGGTAAGAAAGAGTCGCTGTCGAGCCAGTGCCGTATGAAAGGTTGGCGTGCGGCACTCGAGGCGCGTGGCATTGAGCCGCCCGAGCCTCTGCAAGGCGATTGGAATGCGGATAGTGGCTATGCCGCGGGCCTTGTGCTTGCCGATAAACCCGATTGCACGGCGGTCCTCGCTGCTAACGACTGCATGGCAAACGGCGTGATGATGGCTCTACGTGACAAAGGGCTCAGTGTGCCCAATGATGTGTCCGTGATCGGCTTCGACGATGAGCTCTATAAGACGATTCCCAACTCGATTCTGACGTCGGTGAAGTTTCGCCACCGCGAGCTGGGTGTCCGTGCGCTCAACGAGGTCGTCGCAGGTCTGGAAGCTCCGAGCTCCAGAAGCCGTACGCTTGTCTCGGGTGTGCTGGTCGAGCGTTCCAGCGTGAAGGACCTGCGGGCGTAGACGTGCTCGGCCTGTTCGTCTTAATCTGTAACAGGTAGGGCCGAAATACTCGGCTAGATGTTACAGATTTAGACAATTCGGCCCGGCTTATTCCGTTTGTCTCGATCTGTAACAGTTAGGAGTGAAATGACCAGCCAGGTGTTACAGATCTAGATTGATTGGATTGACCCATCTGTTTGTCTCGATCTGTAACATCTAAGCGGTCAAAAGCGGTCTACATGTTACAGATTGAGATTTTTGGCTTGGCCTGTGCGTTCACCTCGATCTGTAACAGCTGGGACCCAAAAACTCGGCTAGATGTTACAGATTAAGATGAACAGGAGGACGGGTGCGGTCTAAACAAAATGGCCCGCGCATCACGCATCGATGCACGGGCCATTTTTTTTCTGCGAGCGGCAGGTGGCGTCAGCGTCTTATGCCTCGAGGTTTTCCTCGATCCAGGCGACGGCACCCTTGGGATCCTTAGTGAGGTCGATGTACTGTTTGCCCTTGGGCGACAGCAGCGTGATGCCCAGGCGGTCGGTGTCGGCCTTCATCTCGTTGTAATAGGTGCGAACCTGCGGAGCCAGGACGATGACGTTGTACTGGTCCATGATGGCGTAGTGGCTGCCGTAGGCACCGGCGTTGGCGGTAATGTCGATGCCCAGCTCGTCGGCGCCTTCCTTAAGCGCGTTGGCGAGCAGTGCAGAGGTGCCGGCGCCAGCGCACAGAACCAGAACCCTCAGATCCTTGCCCTTAAGGGCGGACGGAGCTGCGGAGGCCTCAGTGGCAGAAGCGGTCTCGACAACAGGAGCCTCAACGGCGGGGGCGGCAGCGGTCTTGACGGCCTTGGTCTCCTCGGCCTCTTCTTCGGCCAGGGTCTCGGCCTCCTGCTTGCACAGGACGTTGTCGTAGGCCTTGCAGAACGGGTAGTAGATCAAGAAGTCAACGACCAGCAGGACGACAACCAGGACCAGAGAGATCGGCTGGAAGTTGGTGTCGATGAAGGTGCCGATCGGTCCGGGGAGTGCCCACGGCATGGCATAGATAAAGCCGTTCATGCCCAAAAAGTCGATGAAGAACTTACCAATGAGGACGTTGGCCACGGGGGCAAACAGGAACGGGATCAGGAAGTACGGGTTGAGGATGATGGGCGCGGCGAACAGCAGCGGCTCGTTGACGGCGAACATCACGGGCACGACAGAGGCTTTGCCGACGGCCTTGAGCTGCTTGGAGCGCATAAAGAGCAGGAAGATGATCGGGACAATGAACGTGGCGCCGGTGCCGCCGAGTTCGCCGATGTAGTTACCGAAGTTTTCGGTCAGGGCGAGGGCGGGGTGACCGCCGGCCTGCAGCGTGGCGAGGTTGGTGGTGATGTTGCCAAAAAGCGCGGCGTTGAGGGCAGGCTTAACGACCGAGGGGCCGTGGATGCCCATGAACCAGAACAGCGGGATCATGAACCAGATGAGGGCGAGGCCGGCGTAGGAATCGGCAGCGGCGAACAGCGGGCTCACCAGCGTGGAGATGACGTTGGCAAACGGGACGGCCAAGCAGGTGCGGCAGATAACGTCGATGACGGCGACAAACAGGATGGAGAAGCTGAAGGCGAAGATGTCGCGGAAGTTCTGGGCGATGGCGCCGGGGACTTCTTTGGGCAGCTTGATGGTGATGTCTCGCTTAATGCAGAAGGCATAGATGTTGACCGTGGCAAATGCGGCGACAAAGGAGCTCAGTAGGCCCTTGGTGCCCATGTTGTCGGTAAAGAACACCGAGACATCGGCGCCGTCGATCTTGGCACTCGTCTGGGTAACGGCCAAGATGAGCATAGCGCACATGGCGGCGACCATGGTGCTCGTGGCGTTGATGGCCTTGCCGGCAGGCATGCGGCGGTTCTTGGAGCCGGTCAGCGCGCTTGCGGTGGTGCCGGCGACCATGATGCCCACGACGCCCATCGTGAAGTTGTAAACCTTGTTGCAGAAGTTCACGACGTCGACGTTCCACCAGTCGGGCAGCGTAAAGCCGCCGACCGTGGCGACAACGCCCGGCAGGGTCGAAATAAGCAGGAAGACAGAAGAAGACAGGATGATGGGCATTGCTGCCAAAAAGCCGTCTTTAATGGCCTGAAGGTAGATGTTCTTAGAGACCTTGTCGAAGTACGGCTGACCTTTCTCCAAGAACTTAACGATCGATTCCATAGTTCACGCTCCTCTTTGCATGAAATCTTAATGGCATGGACGTTGAAAACCTATATGGTCTCCCGCTTGCTAAAAGCCCGGGTGCAGGCGGGGTCGGTCCCAGGGGGAGAGAGGGGAGCGGCTGGGTTTGTATCGCATAGGGCCGCTCCCCTCTCGGGGGAAAGCGAGGCGATGCGCTACTGCGCGTCCGCCATAGTGTCGGCGAGCTCCTTGTACCAGAGTGCCGACTGCTTGATGTAGCGTTTTTGCGTGTCGAAGTCGATGTAGAACAGGCCGTAGCGCTTGTTATAGCCGTTGGCCCACGAGAACTGGTCCTGCAGGCTCCAGATAAAGTAGCCCTGGACGTCGACGCCCTCGGCACGCGCCTGGAGCACCTTCTCCATGTGCTGGTCGACAAAGTCGATGCGCTCGGGATCGGCGACGATGCCGTTTGCGTCGGGCTCGGGGTCCTTGTGGCCCAGGCCGTTTTCGGTGATATAGATGACGGGGAGGTTGGGATAGGTGGCGCTGATGTGCTTGAGCGTGTCGTAGAGGCCTTGCGGGTAGATGAGCCAATCCCAGTCGGTGGTGGGGATACCCGGCATATCGACCTGCTGCCCGACGCCCTTAAACTTAAAGCACGAGGTGCCCTTGTCTCCGGTGCCGTTAAAGCTGTTGGTGGACTCGCCATCGTAGGCGGCGATAAACGCCGACTGATAGTAGTTGAGGCCGAACATATCGTTGCGGGGCGCCGCCTTGGCGAGCTCCTCCATGTCGCTGTCCTCAACCGTAAGTGTGGCGTTGTTGGCACGCAGAATCTCGTTGATGAGTGAGAGGGTGCGCGCGGAGTAGTGGCCCAGGAAGGCGCCGTCCATGATGAAGTCGGTGTAGAAGGCGTTGTACAGGTCGGCGGCGTGCTGGTCGGCGGGCGAGTCGGTGGCAGGATATGCCGGCGTCAGGACGTTGACCATGCCAATGCGGCCGCCCAGGTGCTCGGTCTCGTCAAGATCCTTATACAGGTTGACGGCGCGGGCGTGGGCAACGAGCAAGTTGTGCTGGCTCTGGATGCCGCTCGTCACATCAAAGTGATGGTTGGGCGGGAAGTTGCCTTGGATGTATTGGGAGTGCGAGAGGCTGATGAGCTCGTTGATGGTGAACCAATTCTTGACCTCGCGGAACTCGCGGAAGCAGAACTCGGCATAGCGCACATAGGCGTCGACGGTCTTGCGGTTGAGCCAGTCGCCCTGGTTGAACAGGGCGGCGGGGGAGTCAAAGTGATGCAGGGACACATAGGGCTCGACGCCATACTTTTTGCAGCAGGCGAACAGCTCGTGGTAGTGCTTAACGCCCTCGGCGAGGGGCTCGGCATCGTCGCCGTTGGGGAAGATGCGGGTCCAGGCGATGGACACACGGATGGCGTTGAGCCCATGCTCGGCAGAAAGGCGGATATCCTCCTCGTAGCGGTTGTAGAAATCACTGGCCGGGTCGGGCAAAAAGCGACCCTGGGCGACAAGGTAATCGTCCCACATGGTCTTACCCTTGCCTGCCACCTTCGTGGAACCTTCCGTTTGGTACGCGGCGGTTGCGGCGCCCCAAACAAAGCCCTTCGGCAGCTGCTGTACGCGGTTTAGCAAAGACATATGCATACACCCTCTCGTCTCGCTGTTCGATATTGTGCGTTTGCGCTCAGGAGGCTCCCTGGTTAGCGTTCAGCGGTGAAAAAGCCCGATAAACACTATCTTAAAATAATTAGAACCAAAATGAGCACGTGAACATTTGACAATGAGCACGTTAACATCCGGCTGGGATGTATAGAAACAAAACAACTTCAAACAGCCGCGAACGGTTGTATTTGTTCGGTAAGCGGTTTTGATTGACAGAAGTTTTCATGTTGTGGTATATGGCTCGGGTATCATGAGCACGTTATCAATGTATGTACGATGCGCCATGGGCGCGGGGAATAGTTGGGAAGCAGGTTAGCGTGGAAGGCATGGCTCAGCGGACAAGGAATGGTCGTTCGGCGAGCGCGGCAGAGGTTGCGGCGCTCGCTGGCGTGAGCCGCCAGACTGTGTCTCGCGTGGTCAACGGTATGCCCAACGTGACGGAAAAGACGCGCAAGCGTGTGCTGGCCGCCATGGAAGAGCTGGGCTTTCGTCCCAATTTTGCTGGAACGGCGTTGCGCGGCGGGTCGTATCGTTCTATTGGCCTGTGCATGTACAACATCACACGTGTCGGTAACCTGGCGACGCTCGAGGGTATCATGCAAGCGGCGCGCGAGCATGATTTTGCCGTCACTATGATCGAGATGGGCGGCGACAAGCCCTATACACTTGCCGATGCCTCGCGCCGCATGGTCGAGCGACCCGTCGACGGCATGATTCTCAACATGAACCGCATGGCTCCCGATTTTGAGGAGTTTGTTCCCCAGCCGGGAGTGCGAACGGTCATCCTGTCCATGTATGCGCATCCGCGCTGCACGACGATCGACTCCGACCAGTATGGTTCGTGCGAGCTGTTGACCAATTATCTGCTGGAACATGGTCACTCGAATATGCGGTTTGTGGCGGGTCCGGAAAACTCGATTTCCTCGCGTTTTCGTGAGGCCGGTTGGCGCGATACGCTGGGTCGTGCGCATGTCGATGCCGCTCCGATGCTGCGTGGCGATTGGAGTGCGGACAGTGGGTACGCCATGGGCGAGCGGATTGCGGCCGAGGTGCTTGCCGACGGGTCGCAGGCGCCGACTGCCGTGCTTGCGGCAAATGACCAGATGGCGCTGGGCGTTATCGCCGCGCTCGAGAACGCGGGCCTGTCCGTGCCCGACGACGTGAGCGTGGTTGGTATCGACGACGCACTCGAGGGACTTGTTCCTCACAATCGGCTGACGACGCTGCGATTTGATTTGCGCGGTGTCGGTAAGCTTGCGTTTGAGGCGGCGATTGGAGAGAGCTCGTCTATCGAGGCGATTCATGTGCCGAGTACGCTGGTCGAACGCTCGACTGTTAGGGACATACGGGGTTAGGTCCTACTCCGTTTGTCTCGATTTGTAACAGGTAGACGGTCAAAAGCGGGCTACGTGTTACAGATTTAGATTCTTCGGAAAGAGCAATCCTGTTCGTCTCAATCTGTAACAGCTAGGACCAAAAAACTCGGCTAGATGTTACAGATCGAGACAAACGGCTCCCGACCAGCCCAAAAACAAAAAGACCGGGGGCGGCGCGCCGTGTGACGTGCCGCCCCCGGCTGAGAAATGGGGACAGGTTATGTGGGCAGGCGACCCCGCCAGCCGCTAGTCCAGACGACGGGTCTGCGCCACGTGCTTATACCAGTATGCGCTTGCCTTGGGCGTGCGCTTCTGGGTTTCAAAGTCAACGTAGAAGAAGCCATAGCGCTTGTTGTAGCCATTGGTCCAGGAAAACTGATCCTGCAGGCTCCACAGGAAGTAGCCGCCCACGTTGACGCCCACCTCCATGGCCTTGAGCAACCAGCGCAGGTGCTGCTCGATGTAGTCGATGCGCGGCTGATCGTCCACAAAACCGTCCTTGTAGGGGTCCTTGTAGCCCATGCCGTTCTCGGTGATGAAGATCTGCTTGTAGTTGGGGTAGCGCTGCTTAATGTAGACGAGCAGATCGAACAGGCCCTCGGGATAGATGATCCAGTCCCAGTCGGTGGTGGGGACGCCGGGCTTGTTCACATGCTCGCCAATGCCCTTAACGCGCCAGCGGCCAGTGCCCTTCTCGCCCGTACCGTTGTGGTGCAGTTCGTTCTCGCCATCGTAAGCCTTCAAGAAACGGCACTGATAGTTGTTAACGCCCAGGTGGTCGTTGTAGAGCGCGGCTTCGCGCATAATCTCGAGGTCCTCGTCCAAGATTTCGATGGTGCCGCCCGAGACGGCAGCCAGACGGTTGGCGCACTCGAGGGTGTCGGGCGCGTAGTCGCCGCGGAAGGTGGCGTCGAGCAAGAACTGGTTTTGCAGCACGTGCTCGTTGTTGGCGGCTTTGATGTCGGCGGGGTCGTTCTCGTTGAGCGGATACTTAAACTCCAGCGACTGAATGACGCCGATCTTGCCCTTAAAACCGCCGTTGTGGAAGGCCAGTACTGCCTTGGCGTGGGCGAGCATCATGTTGTGCTCGCACTGGAAGGCCTCGGCCAGATGCGCCTTGACGCCACCGGGGAAGGTGCCCTCGATGTAGGTGTTGGAGGCGTCGGCCCAGATCTCGTTAAAGGTGAACCAGTAGGTCACCTGGTCGGCGTACTCCTTAAAGCAGAAGGTGGCAAAGTCCACAAAGGCATCGATGGTCTCGCGGTTGAGGAAGTCGCCCTTCTCAAAGAGGGGAAGCGGCGTATCGAAGTGATGCAGCGTGACAAACGGCTCAACGTGGTGCTTGTGGCATTCGGCGAAGAGATCGTGATAGAACTGGACACCTTCGGGGTTGATTTCGCCGGTACCGTTGGGGAAGATGCGGCTCCAGGCGATAGAGAGGCGAATGCCGTTGATGCCAAACTCCTCGCACAGCTCCAGATCGACGGGGTACTGGTTGTAGAAGTCCGAAGCGGGATCGGGGGAGAAGCGCCCCTGGGCCTCCAGGAAGTCGTCCCAGGCAACCTTGCCCTTACCGTGAGTGCGGGTCTCGCCCTCTACCTGGTAGGCAGCGGTGGCGCCGCCAAAGACAAAGCCCTCGGGAAACTGCGCAGGCGGGTTGGTGACGCCAGCAGGGTTAACGGACATGATGATCCAATCGTCTAAATCGAAGGGCCAGCCGGTCTTGGCTGGTCGGCTGGCCCTGAGCGTTACTTACTTCGAGAGTTGCTCGCTTACGAAGGCGAGAGACTTATCGCCGTTCTGGGAGAGCTCGATGTACTGTTTACCGCGGCAGGCGACGCACTTGTTGCCCACGCGCTCGCAGTCCTTTTGCAGGTCGGCTAGGTAGCTGGCGGCCTGCGGGGCCAGGACGACCAGGTCAAAGTCGGGGAGCATGTCGACGTGGTTGCCATATGCCTCGGCAGCGGTCTCAAGATCGATGCCGCGCTCCTTGGCAGCCTTGGCCAGTGCGTTGGCGAGCAGGCCCGAGGTACCGCCGCCCTGGCAGAGCACGAGCACGCGCTTGCCGTTGAGGTCGCTGGCGGTCGTTGCCTCGGCAGCGGGTGCTGCGGAAGCGGCGGGGG
>ENA-ORTF01003240-ORTF01003240.1-human-gut-metagenome-genome-assembly--contig:-NODE-3240-length-14516-cov-2.984648_pt1 | contig 14516 bp, 10 predicted proteins | sample MGYA00241908_ERZ509180 | MGnify/ENA primary metagenome ERZ509180 (study PRJEB26280, sample SAMEA2338814) | human gut metagenome | biome: human gut; feature: human-associated habitat; material: faeces... | reverse complement strand
AACTCTCTATTTTTTAACTTTTGTCACGAAATGTCACGGTGTTGGCATTATAATATTCCCGTAAAATACGTTAATTGTTTTACTCTATCCAAAAAATGAATAATGAAAATGGTTTTCCTGCAAAATCAACAGTTTTAAATTTGTTAAATTTAGATATACCAATTTTGGGTTTATTGTGGTATAATAAACTGAATTTTAGTAAGCAAAAACAATTTATACACTTATCCACAGGTTGTGGATAACTTTGTGTACAACTGTTTATAAATATGTTAATTATATGTGAGTTATTCACAATGATATATTAAATTGCTGGTCTTTCCAGACTTATCCACATAAGTTGATAACCTATGATAAAATATACTTGTTAATTATTGTCAACATATTTATTAACAAATTAGAGAAAGGACACATTATGAAATCCATACAGGAATATTGGGACCAAACTCTGCAATGTATGCAGCACGAATTGAATGTATCTGAAATAAAAATAAATGCTTTCTTCCGTTCAATAAAGCCAGTTGATGTAAAAGGTGATACCCTTATTCTTTCTGTTGATATAGGTTTTTACAAGGAAACTATAAAGAAAACTTTTGATTCTAGCCTTAAAGAGGCTTTAACCATTGTTTTTGGTAAGCCTATGAACTATAGAATTTTTACTGAAGCAGAGCTTGAAACTGCTAAGTTTGATGAAATAGAAGAAAAGCCGGTTAAAGAAGAAGTAGAGGATATGACTGGCAACAAAAGCTATGTGCGTGAAAACGGACTTAAGACAAACTATGAATTTGATAATTATATAGTAGGTTCTTCTAATAATTTCGCCTATGCTGCTGCTGTTGGTGTGGCTGAAAACCCTGGTACAGAATACAATCCTTTGTTTCTCTATGGTGGTGCAGGTCTTGGTAAAACTCACCTTATGCACGCCATTGGTAATTACTATTATAGAGAACAGCCTGAGGCTAAAATACTCTACGTTTCTTGCGAAGCCTTTACAAATGAGCTTATAAAGGCTATTCAGGAAAAGAAAACTATTGAATTTAAGGAAAAATACAGACGACTTGATATGCTTTTAATTGATGACGTTCAATTTTTAGCCGGTAAGGAAAGTGTTCAGGAAGAATTTTTCCATACTTTCAATGACCTTGTAAATGCAAATAAACAAATTGTAATTTGTTCTGATAGAAAACCTAATGAAATCGCTACTCTTACAGATAGACTTGTATCCCGTATGCAGTCTGGTATTATAGCCGATATTACTTTCCCTAGTTACGAAACTAGAGCTGCTATTTTGCAGAAAAAGGCTGAACAAATGGGTGTGTTTATACCTGATGATGTTATTGCCCTTATTGCCAACAGCTCTCAGTCTAACATTAGAGAAATGGAAGGTCTTTTAAAGAAGGTTGAAGCATATTCTAAGTTTACTAATAAGGAAATAAATCTTGAACTTGCTGAGGAAGCCTTAAAGGATGTTTTAGAGTCTAATAAGCCTAATATTACTGTTGAGTATATACAGGAAATTGTAGCTGATTATTATAAAACTTCTACTTCTGAACTTTGCTCAAAGAGAAGAACTCAGCCTTTAGCTACTTATAGACAGCTTGCTATGTACCTTTGCCGTAAGTATTTGGAAGACTCCCTTGCCGTAATTGGTGGTAAGTTTGGTGGTCGTGACCACACTACTGTTATGCACAGCTGTGATAAGATTACTGCTATGCTTGAGTCTGATGATAAGTTAAATCAAGACTTGTTTGTAATTGATAAACGTATTAAAGGATAATTTTTGAGTTCCTTAGTTTTTGATGAAGGAACTTTGATATAATATTTCATTTTTGTTTTTGGATAGCTTTTTACACATTTCTAAAAAGTTGAAAAAAATTTTTCACAGGAAATGTGTAATTAAAGTTGTCCATATATTTTCACATTTTGATGTGGAAAAGTGGCTAACTTCTTGTGGATTGTTGTGTGTAAAAATTTGACATTTTTTTGCCTTGTTAAAAAGTTAATAACATGGTAAAAATCCGGTAAGTTATACACATATATATACACAGGAAAAAATCAGGTAAATACTGGGGTTGAATGGGTTTTCAATGTTATCCACCGCCCCTACTACTACTTCTACTACCTTTTTATATATTTATTGTTTATATATATATTCATTAGGTGGGGTGGGTGTGTATATTTGAGGTAGCTTTTCGACATTTTTAACTTTGTTGTTTATTTCTTTTATTTTTTTATTACTTATTAACAGGAGATGTATTTATGAAATTAGAATGTTCTAAAAAATCTTTGCTTAATGCTATTAATATAGTTAGTAAAGCTGTTTCTACTAGAAGTACATTGCCTATACTTAACTGTATTCTTCTTACAGGTGATAGAGAAGGCTTTAGACTTTTAGCTAGTGATAGAGAATTAAGTATTGAAACTGATAATATTGAATCAGATTTGTATGAAAAGGGTTCAGTAGCTATTGATGCAAAAATGTTTGCTGATATTATTAAGGCTTTACCTACTGAAATGGTTACTTTAACTGTTGATGAAAAAAATGTTTGCCATATTAAATCCGGTAAGTCTGAATTTACTATTAATGGTCAGCCAGCTGAACAGTTCCCAGAAGTTCCGGTTGTAAATAAGAGAGAAAACATCGTTTTAAAGTCTGCTGATATTAAAAATATGATTAAACAGACTATTTTTTCTGTTGCAACTGACGAAAGTAAGCCTATTTTAACCGGTGAACTTTTTAAGTTTGATGAAAATTGCTTTAATGCTGTAGCTATTGACGGCTTTAGAGTAAGTTGGAGAAAAACTGTTTGCGAATATGACGGCTATACTGAAATGGTTGTTCCTTCTAAGACTCTTAACGAGCTTGCTAGACTTTTATCTGATGATGAAAACGAAAAAGCTACTATTTACTATTCTTCTAGCTACATTCTTTTTGAAATTAAGGGTTGTACTATTGTTTCAAGACTTTTAGATGGCGAATTTTTAAATTATGAAAACTTATTTGTAGAAAATAGTCTAGTAAAATTGACTGCTAACACTCACGAACTTTTAAGTGCTTTTGAAAGAGCAACTATTGTTTCTGAGGACAATAAGAAAACTCCTGTTATATTGACTATAAAGGAAAATAATTTAAATATCAAAACTACTACTGACAGAGGTTTGGTAAATGAAGATGTGCCTATTACTCTTGATGGAGAAGAACTTGTAATTACATTTAATGCTAGATACATTATTGATATTCTCAAGGTTGTTGAAGAAGAATATGTAACAATGAACTTTAATACTAACAAGAGTCCTTGTATTGTAACCGGTGTTACTAATCACGATTATAAGTACCTTGTATTACCTATTAATCCTAGATAGTTTTTAGAATAAATGTTTGAAAATGGTTGTTTTTGAATAGCAAAAAATCTGTACTAATTGAAACATAGTTTCGATGTAGGCTCTTTTATGTAAGGAGATTTATTATGAATGTTTATATTAAAGATAATTTTATAAAATTACAGCAGGCACTTAAATTGGCTGGTTTTGTTGACCAAGGTTCTGATGCCAAAATGCTTATACAAGATGGTAATGTAAAGGTAAATGGTGCTGTATGCACTATGCGAGGTAAAAAACTTGTAGCCGGCGACAAGGTAGAAATGGACGGCGAAAGTTTTATTATTGCTGAAAAATAGTATTTTTAAGTGTATATTGTTTAATTAGAAAAGTCTGTTTTGCAACAGGCTTTTTTAAGCTGATTTTTTGGGAGATTTTTTATGAAAGTAGACAGATTGTGTTTGAAAAATTATAGAAATATTGATTTAGTAGATATTGAATTTTCTCCTTATGTAAATATACTTTACGGAGATAACGCACAGGGTAAGACTAACATATTGGAGTCTCTTTTTTTGTGTGCTACCGGTAGAAGCCAGAGGACTAGAAATGATAAAGAATTAATACAGTTTGACAATCAATCTGCCCATATTAGCTGTTATGTGAGTAAAGAAAATTATCAGGATAAAATTGATATACACTTAAAAAATGGAGAGAAAAAGGGTATTGCCGTAAACAGTATTCCAATTAGGAGATTAGGTGATTTATTTGGCACAATAAATATTGTACTTTTTTCTCCTGAAGATTTAATGCTTGTAAAAGAGGGTCCGGCTCTTAGACGAAGATATATGGATATAGAGCTTTGTCAGTTAAGTAAGGTCTATTATTTTAATTTACAAAAATACTATAAGATACTAAAAGAACGAAATACACTTCTAAAGAAAATGGCAAAAAATGGCTCATTATTAGAAGATACACTGGATATATGGGATAAGCAACTTTGTGCTTATGGCACAAAGTTAGCTGATGAGAGAAAAAATTTTATTGAGAATTTGAACTTAAAGGCCGAGAGAATACATTGTGATATTTCTGCCAGTAAGGAAAATTTGAAAATAGAGTATAAAGAATCTGTGGACTATAATAATTTTTATGAAAAAATGGTCAAAAACAGAGATAAGGACATTTTTTATGGCAACACCTGCGTTGGTATACACAAAGACGATATGGTTTTTTATATAAATGGCAACAATGCCAGAGATTATGCCTCACAGGGTCAGCAGAGAACAATATGCCTTAGCTTAAAAATGGCAGAAGTGGAATTGATAAAGGAAAAGACCGGAGCTTATCCTGTGCTTTTACTTGATGATGTACTGTCTGAACTAGACAAAAACAGACAGGATTATATACTGAAAAGCATAAATAATATACAGACTATTATTACTTGTACAGGACTTGATGAAATCACCAGAAATATAGGCGATAAAATAAAAATATTTAGGGTTAAAGAGGGAAAAATCCTTTAAATTTTGGTTGAATTGTGGTATAATAGAGGGGTATAGATAAAGGTAAGTTAATGAAATTTAAACTAAAAAACTATGTATTAGAGAATATTTAGTTTTTATATTGTTAATTTTGAAGTATTTTCAATGACTGAAGGTCTTGATTTACATTTTAAATTTCTGCTTGCCCAGTTGGAGGAATAAAAATGGCACAACAGGATTACAATGAAAATCAAATACAGATACTTGAGGGTCTTGAGGCTGTAAGAGTTCGCCCTGGTATGTATATTGGTTCTACCTCTATTAGAGGTCTTCATCATTGTGTTTATGAAATCGTGGATAATGCTGTCGATGAGGCACTTGCAGGCTATTGTACAGATATTGAGATAACAATAAACCCAGATGATACTGTAACTGTATTTGATAATGGTCGAGGAATACCAGTAGGTATTCATCCACAAAAGGGAATACCTGCCGTAGAGGTAGTATTCACAATTCTTCATGCCGGTGGTAAGTTCGGTGGTGGAGGATACAAGGTTTCCGGTGGTCTTCACGGTGTAGGTGCATCTGTTGTAAATGCTTTAAGTGAATGGCTTGTAGTTGATATTTATCACGATGGCAATATTTACAGACAGCATTATGCAAGAGGTAAGGTGCAGGATAAATTGACTATTGTTGGTCAATGTCCAAAGGAACAGACTGGTACTAAAATTACATTTAAGCCAGATGCTGAAATATTTGAAGAAACACATTTTGATTATGCTACTTTAAGAGAACATTTTCAGGAAACAGCCTTCCTTACTAAGGGCGTAAAGATTATTTTCAAAGATGAAAGAGAAGGTCAGCAGGCTGAAAATGTATTCCACTATGAAGGTGGTATTCGTGAGTTTGTAGAGCATATAAACAAAACCAGAGAAACTTCATACGATGAAATATTCTATTGCGAAGGTATGAAAGATGATATTGCTGTTGAAGTTGCTTTCCAGCATTATGACGGATATAACGAAGTTAATTTCTCTTACGTAAACAATATCAATACTGTAGACGGTGGTACTCACGTAATGGGCTTTAGAAGTGCTCTTACAAAGACTATTAACGACTATGGCCGTAAATTTGGTCTTTTAAAGGCTAGTGACAAAAACCTTACAGGTGAAGATATAAGAGAAGGTCTTACTTCTGTTATCAGTGTTAAAATTCCAGACCCACAGTTTGAAGGTCAGACAAAGGGCAAACTTGGTACAAGTGAAGCAACAAGTGCTGTTGCAACTGTATTAAGCGAAAAATTGGAATACTTCCTTGAAGAAAATCCTACAATAGCAAAAGCTATTTTTGAAAAGTCTATGGTTGCATCAAGAGCTAGAGAAGCAGCTAGAAAGGCTAGAGAACTTGTAAGAAGAAAATCTCCTCTTGAGTCAGGTAGACTTCCTGGTAAATTGACAGACTGTTCATCTAATGACCCGTCTGAAAGCGAAATTTACATCGTAGAGGGTAATTCTGCCGGTGGTTCTGCTGTTGGTGCAAGAAACCCTAGAGTACAGGCTGTATTGCCTTTAAGAGGTAAAATACTAAACGTAGAAAAAGCAAGACTTGATAGAATACTTGGTAATGAAGAAATTAGAGCAATGATAACAGCCTTTGGTACTGGTATTCACGAAGATTTTGATATATCTAAACTTAGATACCACAAAATTATTCTTATGACCGATGCCGATGTTGATGGTGCTCATATTGCAACATTACTTTTGACATTTATATTCAGATTTATGCCTGACCTTATTAAAGAGGGTTATGTGTACTTAGCACAACCACCACTTTATAAGTTAGAGAAGAATAGAAAAGCTTACTATGCTTATTCAGATGAAGAAAGAGATAGTATTATTTCTGAAATCGGTTCTGACGGTATGAGTCCTATTCAGAGATATAAGGGTCTTGGTGAAATGGACCCTGAACAGCTTTGGGACACTACTATGAACCCAGAAAATCGTATTCTTGTAAAGGTTACTATTGATGATGCCAGAGTGGCAGATGCAATTTTTGACCAGCTTATGGGCGATAATGTTGAGCCTAGACGTGAATTTATACAGGAAAACGCAAAATATGTTACTAATCTTGATGTTTAGTATACAGTAAAGGATTGAAATTATGGATGAAAACAATGTAACCTATGATAAAATTGTAGACGTTGAAATATCTGACAAAATGAAAAGTGCATACATAGACTATGCAATGAGTGTTATTGTATCAAGAGCTTTACCAGACGTTAGAGATGGTTTAAAGCCTGTTCATAGACGTATTTTGTTTGATATGAACGAACTCCACCTTGACCCATCAAAGGGCTACAAGAAGTCTGCTCGTATTGTTGGTGATACAATGGGTAAATATCACCCTCACGGTGATTCATCAATATACGATGCTTTAGTTCGTCTTGCTCAGGATTTCTCTATGAGATACCCTCTTGTTGACGGTCATGGTAACTTTGGTTCGATTGATGGTTTTCAGGCTGCGGCTTCAAGATATACAGAAGCTAAAATGGCTAAAATCACAGTTGAAATGCTTAGAGATATTGATAAAAATACTGTTGATTTTATGGACAACTATGACGGCGAGTACAAAGAACCTACTGTACTTCCATCAAGATTTCCAAACCTTCTTGTAAATGGTTCAAATGGTATTGCCGTAGGTATGGCAACTAATATACCACCACACAACCTTACAGAAGTAATCAATGCTGCTGTCAAAATGATTGACAACAAAATTGAAGAAAATAGAGATACAGAAATTGATGAAATAATGGACATCATAAAGGGTCCGGACTTCCCAACAGGTGCTAATATCTTAGGTAGAGCAGGTATTGAATCTGCTTACAGAACAGGTAGAGGCAGAATTAGAATGAGAGCTCAATGCGAAATTAGACCTCTTTCTAATGGCAAGGAAGAAATTGTTGTAACTGAAATTCCTTATCAGGTAAACAAGTCCAGAATGATAAGTGGTATTGCTGACCTTGTAAAGGATAAGAAAATTGAAGGTATTGCCGATATTAAGGACCATTCAGACAGAAATGGTATTAATATTACTATTGAGTGTAAAAAGGATTACAGTGCTCAGATTATACTTAATCAGCTTTATAAATACTCACAGTTACAGGAAACTTACAGCGTAAACTTCCTTACAATAGTTGACGGTGTTCCTAGAACACTTAACTTAAAGGAAATGCTTTCTTATTACCTTGAATTTCAGGAAGAAGTTGTTACAAGAAGAACACAGTTTGACTTGGACAAGGCTCTTGCAAGAATGCACATTGTAGAAGGTCTTTTAAAGGCTCTCGACAATATTGACGAGGTAATTAATATTCTCAGAAGTTCTAAAACTAGAGATGAGGCTAAGACTAGATTAATGGATAGATTTGGATTTACTGAAATTCAGGTTAATGCTATTTGTGATATGCGTCTTATCCGTTTAATCGGTTTGGAAAGAGAAAAACTTGAAACTGAAAAGAATGACTTGACTGCATTTATTGCTGAAATGAGAGCAATTCTTGCTGATAAGAATAAGCTTATTACAGTTATTAAAAACGAACTTATTGAAATCAGAGATAAGTATGGTGATGCAAGAAGAACTCGTTTCGTAGCTGATATGGGCGAAATAAATTACGAAGACTTAATTGCCGATGATATGAGTGTTATTACAATGACACAGATGAATTATGTAAAGAGAATTGGTCTTGATACTTACAGAATTCAGAACAGAGGTGGTAAGGGTATAAAGGGTATGCAGACTAGAGAGGAAGACGTTGTAACTAAGTTGTTCCTTAGCTCTAACCATAGCTATCTCCTTTACTTTACTGATATGGGTCGAGTTTATAGAACAAAGACTTACAACATTCCTGAGGCAGGCAGAACTGCTAAGGGTACTCCTGTTGTAAATATTATTGAAAAGTCTCCGGAAGAAAAGATTAGCGAAATTATACCGGTTAAGGAATTTTCAGATAACGAATACCTTGTTATGGTAACAAAGAATGGTATTATAAAGAAAACTCCGGCTAGTGAATACGAAAGTATTAGAAAGAGTGGTAAGATTGCCATTACTCTTAAAGAGGGTGACGAACTTATTTCTATATTCAAGACTACTGGTAACGACAATATTTTCCTTGCTACAAGAAATGGTATGGCAATTTGCTTTAATGAAAATGATGCAAGAGCTGTTGGTCGTACAGCATCTGGTGTAAAGGCTATTGACCTTGCCGATGGCGATTATGTTGTAGGTGCTGAACCGGTTAGAGAGGACAGCAAGGTCCTTCTTGTAACTGACGGTGGTTATGGTAAGTGTACTGACCTTACAAGTTTCCGTATACAGCACAGAGGTGGTAAGGGCTTAAAGGCTTACAAGATTACAGAAAAGACCGGTAATATTATAGGTATTTCAATGGTTAATGACAGCGAAGAACTTATAATGGTTACAAGTGAAGGTGTTGTAATCAGAATTAGAATTAAAGACATTGCAACTACTACCGGTAGAATTACACAGGGTGTAAGATTAATAAACCTTGATGATGGCGTAACAGTTGTTAGTATGGATAAGATTTCAGCTGAAGATGCAGTTGAAGAAGAATCAGAAGAAAACAACACAGAAGTTACTACTGAAACAACTGAAGAATAAAATGGTTAAAGTCCTAAGGAGATAATCTTTAGGGCTTTTTTCTATAGTGGCAATATTGTGCTAACGGAATTTCCCAAAGGTTAAAAATAAAAACCCCAACTATTTTCAGTTGGGATGATAGTATGTAGACAATAACTGTCTTTTAATATTCAATACCTTTTCTAGCCTTAATACCTCTTTTATAAGGGTGTTTTACAGGATTTATTTCACTTACGTAGTCAGCTAGGTCTACTAAGTAATCCGGGGCATTTCTGCCGGTCATAACTACTTCTGTGTTGTTATGATTTTTTAAATAGTTTAAGAGAATATCTTTATCTAAATATCCATAGTTTACAGCACCTATTACTTCATCAAGTATAAGCATATCCGGCTGAGTTTCTATGGCAGACAAAAGCATTTCATTGTGAGTTTCTCTTAAAAGAGGAATATTGTCATAGTCAAAAGAGGTTGCTCTGTTACATCTTATAATTTCCACGTTTTCCAGCTTTTCAAGAGTCTTTACTTCTCCGGTAGGTGTTCCTTTCAAAAATTGAACAAATGTCACTTTAAGGCCGTTTCCTAAGGCTCTGACAGCCATTCCTGTTGCAGATGTGGTCTTGCCTTTTCCGTTGCCTGTTAAAATATGAATCAAACCTGTCATATATATCTCCTAAAAAGAAAAGGGCTGAATTAATCAGCCCTTATATTATATTATCTTTCAGTTATTGTAACAGTAAAGTCGTAAGAGTCTTCTTCTTTGCTATTATCACCCTGTGCAATAACAGTAAATGTCTTACGTCCTGTCTTAGTAGGGTTAAAGTCGATGTTCCAAGTATATTCGTCATCGTCTTCGTCATCAGGTGACTTATAAACCTTAGAAATTCTATCGCCGGCGCTATCTTCAACCCAAACCTTCTGAGCACTGTTTGAAGTAATAACTTCAACTTCAATGCTATCATCAAGTGAGAATGAAGTACCGTCAACATTTACCTTAGAAATCTTAATAGGGTCTGAATTGTCACCATTAATTGTAAGGGCATATTCATTACCTGCACCACCGTCAGAGCTATATGCGTGAACATAGTAAGTATCTCTGATTTCTTCTACCTTAAAGCTAAGGTCGAAAGATTTAGTATCGCCACCAGAGTTCTTAGAACCACTTGAGTTCTTATCAAGGGCAGAAGAACTGCTACCTCTTGTTATTGTTACATAACTTGTACCATAAGAAGCAGTAACTCTAAATTTAGCAGTATCGCCAGTTTCAATGTTTGATGACCTCTGTTCTACATTAAGGATAAGAGGAGAGCCTTTGCTCCAGTTCTTAGCATTAAATGAGAAGTCATAAGTTTCTGAATTGTCATCGCTGTCATAAGCATATACAGTATAGTTATGCTTACCACTAGACTTAACTGTCATATTTACATTCCAAGTAATTTTGTTACTTGTTTTAGAAGTATAGAAGCCAGAAGATGCAACAACTCTGTCATCATCATCTCTAATTTCTACTTTCTTAGCACCAGTGCCAGTGTAGATTGTAACAGTTGATTCTACATCAGTGTAAATGTAGTTACTTGGAGTTACAACATCACTAATATCAAGGCTGCTGCTACTAGAGCTTGAAGAAGAATCTACGTCAATAGTAACAGTTTCGTAAGAGTCTTCGTAACCTTCACCCTTTACGTAAAGGTAAACATAGAGTTTAGAAGTACCCTTTGAGCTCATTTTTACTTTACCGGTAAATACTCTGTTGCTACCATCTTCATCGTAGTCAGAAACAACAACGTCTTCATCATTAAAGTTATTAGTAATCTTAACTTTAGAAATATCAGACTTAGTTGTAATAGTAAGTTTAGCATAGTCATTCTTGCTTAATGATGTACTAGCTGTCTTTAATTTAACCATATAGTCAGACTTGTAAGATGAGCTACTAGAGCTTGAATTACTTGAGTTTGAGTTATCATTACTTGAGCTACTAGCAGTCTTAACAATAATAGATGCTGACTTTGAAGAATTAGCATTATTAGAGAAGGCTGTTCCGTTACCAGGCTGAGCCTTTACTGTAGCTACAGTTTCTGATGAACCGGAATTAGTAAATGTATGACGGCATTGGAATGTTCTTGTACCGTCTGAGTTAGATGTATATTCATTTACATCTTCGTAAACATTACCCGTTGAGGCATCAGCAAATCTAACAACTGCTGTATTAGCATCAGCAACTGCTGTAAATGTAACAGCATTACCGGAATCAACAACACTTGTGTTTACAGCTAGTGAAGATACTGTAAGGTTATCTGCTGATGTTGTTGTGCTAGTGTTAGTATTAGTATTTGTGTTAGTGTTAGTGTTAGTGTTAGTATTGCTTGAGCTGTTATTAGTTGTAGAGCTTGTTGTAATATGTACACTTCTTGTGTCATTATCCCAAGTTACAGTAGCACCAATAGATTCAGCAAGCATACGAATAGGCATTAATGTTCTGTTGTTTTTATTAATAGAAGCAGTATCGAAAGTCTGCTTAACACCATTAATATAAACTATCTTAGAACGCATTGTATGAGCAATAGTAACGCCTTCTCTTGTGAATGTAAGTGTTTCAGTTTTTGAGTTCCAATCAATAGTAAGACCCAAAGCATCACAAGTTGTACGAATAGGCACGTAAGTTCTATTCTGGAAAATCTGTGGCTGGGCATCATTAGCTGCAAAAGTAATAGCCTTGTTGTTAAGGTAAACAGGGACTACTTCTGTTGCTCCAAAGGATATTGATGGGAAGCAAAGTGTAGTTACCATCATTAAAAACGAAAGTAACAACCCAGTTAATCTTTTCATAAAAATTCCTCCCTGAAAAAAGATTATTGAATAGTTTCAATCTCTGTTATTATACCATAAATTTAGGTGCTTTTCCAATTTTGCATTACGTTTTAATAAATTTGTAATACTGAAAAATTTTGGTACTTTATGTAATATTTTGTGAACTTTATTACTAATGTGTTAAATAAAAAAGTCCCAGAGATAGTACCTCTAGGACTTTTTTATTTCTTAGATAATTGTGTTTAATATTATCATATTTTGCCTAGAGCAAATGTAATAATAAATGTAAGTATGTATTAGATACCGTAAGTTTCTCTGTACTTCTTCATAGCTTCAAGGTGTTCCTTGCCGTCAATAGTACCGTCTTCAATAGCTTCAATAATATCAACTACTGTAACAATAGGGTAAACTCTGATACCAAATTCATCATAAACTTCCTGTACTGCTGACTTTTCGCCCTTACCCTTTTCCATTCTATCAACAGAAATAATAACAGCATTTACGTTTACATCAGCTGTAGCCTTAAGGAGTGGGAGAGTTTCTCTGATTGCTGTACCGGCAGTAATAACGTCTTCAATAATAGTTACGTTATCGCCGTCCTTCATCTTGTAACCTACCATTACGCCACCTTCGCCGTGGTCCTTAGCTTCTTTTCTGTTAAAGCAGTAGTTCATAGAACGGCCAGTTTCGTTGTAAACAGCAATAGCAACACTTACAGCAAGAGGAATACCCTTGTATGCCGGACCGTAAAGAACGTCAGAGTCAATACTGTTTTCAGCAAGACACTGAGCATAGAATTCGCCTAACTTAGCAATATGTTCGCCAGTCTTGTAGTTACCAGTGTTAATGAAGTAAGGAGCTTTTCTGCCACTTTTAAGAGTGAATTCACCAAAAGTAAGAACTCCGGCATCACACATAAACTTAATAAAATCTTTCTTATAACTCATTTTTTTACCTCCGAAAAAAATATATATTTTGATATTTTGAATATACCATATTTTTAAGGCTATTTCAAGGAAATAGGGGAATTATTAATTGTAAAAAATATTTAATATTTATTGGTGAGGAGAATTATTGTTTGATTTATTTGTATGTGGTAAAATATAAGTACGAATTAAAAAGTGAATAAGGAGGCAGTTTATATGAAAAAAATCGCTTTATTTCTCTGCTTTGTAATGCTTTTTACAGCAAGTACATTTGCAGCATCTACAAACAGTGTTTCAAGAGAAGGAGGAGCTTACAAGGAGTATACACCTTTGGGATTTATGACATTTAATATTCGTCCTTTAGATGAAGTTACAACAGGTTCTTCTATTATTCTTACTTTTGAAACAGCAAAAGTTTTTGACCAGTCAGTTATTGATGGTACATCAACTGATACAAATGCTCTTGGCTACAACTCAACAGGTTACCAGTACAGTTACTATGACTGGAACAGTACACAGGGCTTTTATGATGTAATGCCACAGGTAAGCACTAATCAGTTGCCTTACAAGATTAGAAGAATAAACGATAATCAGATTGAAGTAAATCTTATTAATGTACCTAGTAATTATGCCGGTGGCAATCTTTTAGACATTAATGGTGTAAATAATGAGCCTTACTACAGAATTCCTTGTGTTGTATATACTTATGGCACTGGTGATGTAAAGGTTACTATTGACTCTAATTCAAGTACAATTACCGGTGGTATTATATTAAGTGGTAGTACAAATTCTGGTAAGAAAGATACTACAACTACAGTAACTACTAATGAATCTACCACTGAAACAACTACAGAAACTGTTTCTGAAACTACAACAGAAAGCAATGTAACCAAATTTACAAATACTGTAAAGGCTACAGTAGGTAGCAATATTTTAGTTGTAAATAACTCTAACTATACCATTGATACAGCTCCTTTCATACAAAAGAGCAGTAGTTCTACTCTTATTCCTTTAAGAGCTGTAACAACATCTTTAACAGGTAAAGATGAAAATAGTGATATTGTAACTTGGGATGCAGAAACAAAAACTGCAACAATTAATTATGGTGGAAATAAAATTCAGTTCACTGCCGGTTCTGAATATGTAACAATAAATGGAAAATCTCAAAAAATGGCTTACGGTGTTTATGCTGAAATAAAGGATAGCCGTATGTTTGTACCATTTAGAACTCTTGGAGAGGCTGTTGGTGCTAAGGTAGATTGGGACGCAGAAACAAAGACTGCTATATTTAATTAAGCTATTTGTAAAATAAGTACAAAATATTAAATAATAATATATT
>ENA-ORTF01003232-ORTF01003232.1-human-gut-metagenome-genome-assembly--contig:-NODE-3232-length-14532-cov-10.592595_pt1 | contig 14532 bp, 17 predicted proteins | sample MGYA00241908_ERZ509180 | MGnify/ENA primary metagenome ERZ509180 (study PRJEB26280, sample SAMEA2338814) | human gut metagenome | biome: human gut; feature: human-associated habitat; material: faeces... | reverse complement strand
CCTGCGCGGGCGCAGAACTGGGGGCCGGGGCGGCAATATTGCCGGAGAAGCCCGTGCCCGCGGCCAGTCCCTTGCCGACTTTGTCCTTCAATTCCAGCGTGATGCGCTGGGCCAGCTTCGGCCCGACGCCCGCGGCCTTGGTGAATGCTTTGTGGTCGCCGCTGGACGCGGCCAGCGCGATTTTTTCCGGCGTCATGATGGACAGGATGGACAGCGCGGCCTTGGGGCCGACGCCGGTGACGCCGGTCAGCATCTTAAAGCAGTCGCGCTGCTCCTCGGCAGCAAAGCCGTAGAGCGAGACGTCGTTTTCGGTGACGTTCATAATCGTATAAACGGTCCCCTCCTGCCCGGCGGGGGGCAGGGCCTCGCCGGTGGTGGCGGGGATCTGGACAAAATAGCCGACCCCGCCGCAGCTGATGACGACGGAATCCAGCGTTTTCCTGATGATTTTTCCGGTAAGGCAGTAGATCATGGTGTGTCCTTCTTTTGTATGATGGAAAGCCTTCCCCCTTGGGGGGGAAGGCGCCCGAGGGGCAGCTTGTCGGGTACCGCACGCAAATGGGTGATTGCGGAAACCTCATCCCTCATCCGGCCCTGCGGGGCCACCTTCCCCCACTTGGGGGAAGGCAAGAGATTATCTCACCGGTGTCCCCATCAACCGGCTGCGGCTGCAATGGCAGTGGGCAATCGCCATGCCGAGGGCGTCGGCGGTATCGTCGGGCTTGGGGACGGACTCGAGGTGCAGCATTATGCGGGTCATCTCCTGAATCTGCTTCTTCACGGCCTTGCCGTAGCCGGTGATGGCCTGCTTGACCTGCATGGGTGTGTATTCGTAGATCGGCACGCCGCACTGCGCCGCGGCCAGCAGAATGACGCCGCGGGCCTCGGCCACGCCGATGACGGTGGTCTGGTTGTGCTGGTAGTACAGCTTTTCGATGGAGAGGGCCTCGGGCTGGTAGCGCTTGCAGATGTCGAATACGCTCTCATAAATTTCAACGAGGCGCTGTTCAAAGGGCGTGTCCTTCTCGGTGATGACCGCCCCGTAGCCGATGGGTGCAAAGCGGTTGCTGATGTACTCCACAACGCCCCAGCCCACAATGGCATACCCCGGGTCGATGCCCAAAACGCGCATAGTCCTATACCTCCCCACTTTAACCGATATAGTATACCATAAAATTGCAGTTACGTCCATAGGTTGTAAATAAAAAAGCCTCCCTTTCGTGTGAAAGAGAGACTTTTGGGAACGAGCGGCTTCCCCCTCGGGGGAAGCTGTCAGCGGCCCCGCCCGCTGACTGATGAGGGCAAGGCCTGCGGTAGTTGCCTGTTAAGGGTCTGCAATGGCAAACCGGTCCCTCATCCGGCCCTGCGGGGCCACCTCCCCCGAGGGGGAAAGCTGCGCGGTAGTTATTATATATGGGTACCGGGAAAAATGCAAGTGGGGGTGGCCGCGTTGCAGGGGGCGGCGTCCCCGACGCCCCGCCGTGGCCTTCCGCAGCAGCCCATGGATGGGGAAGCCACGCAGACAGCGGCGGCATGAGGGCATGCCGCCCTACATGCTCTTACCCCTCCAGCTGCTCCTTATGATATTGCAGTGTGTACAGCTGGTAATATCTGCCGTGCTTCGCCAGAAGCTCCTGATGGTTCCCCTGCTCGAGGATCTTGCCGTGGGACAGCACAATAATGTTGTCCGCGTGCTGGATGGTGGACAGCCGGTGCGCGACGATCAGCATCGTGCCGACGGACCGCATCTTTTCCAGCGAATCCTGAATCAAAAGCTCGGTCTCGGTGTCAATATTCGCCGTGGCTTCGTCCAGAATCATAACGCTTGGCTTGTGGATGATCGTCCGCGCAAAGCTCAACAGCTGGCGCTGCCCGGCGGAGAAGTTGTTCCCGCGCTCGCGGACCTCCTCGTCCAGACCGTGGTCCAGCTTGTCAATGAACTTGTCGGCGTTGACATAGCGGCAGACCTGTAGGATCTCCTCGTCGGAGATGCCCTCCTCCCGCAGGACGATATTGCTGCGGATCGTGCCCGAGAAAAGGAACACGTCCTGCAGCATCTGCCCGAAGTGACGGCGCAGCGAAGAAATTTTGATTTTGCGGATGTCGATGCCGTCAATCAGGATCTCGCCCTTCTGAAACTCGTAGTTGCGGCAGATCAGCGAGAGAATCGTGCTCTTGCCCGAGCCCGTCGAGCCGACAAACGCCACGGTCTGGTGTGGGTCAATGTGGAAGGACACGCCCTGCAGCACCCACTCGCCCGGAAGATAGCTGAACCAGACGTCGCGGAACTCGATTTCGCCCTTTACCTCGTCCAACTCGATGGCGTCGGGGGCGTCCACCATTTTGGGCGCAATGTCCATGATGGAGAACACCTTCTCCGACGAGGCCAGCGCCGACTGCAGCCAATTGAACTGCTCGGCCAGATTCTGGATGGGCGTGAAGAATTTGGAAATGTACATGTAGAACGTGACGATGGTGCCGCCCGTGATGGTCTGGCCCAGAAACGGCACGCCGTTCAGATGCCCCATGCCGCCGAGATAAAAAAGACACAGGATCGAGCAGATATACAGCATGTAGACCAGAGGACGAAACACGCCGAACACAAAGATCTGCTCCCGGTTCGCGCGGGCGAGGCGCTGGCTTTTCTCGCGGAACTCCGCCATCTTCTCGTCCTCGCGGCCAAAGATCTGCGTGACCTTGATGCCGGACAGATTCTCCGACAGGTAGGTGTTGATGTCGGTGGTCGCGTCCTTGACCTTGCGGTAGGCCCGGCGGGAGAACTTGCGGAAGATGACCGTAAAAATCACGATGAACGGCACAAAGCAGAGCACCATCAGCGTCAGCTCATAGTTGAGCGCCAGCATGGCGACCAGGATGCCGAGGATGACAAAGATGTTCTTGGTCAGCGTGACCAGCAGGTTCGTGAACATCATCGAGATGGCGTTCGTATCGTTCGTCACGCGGGTGACGAGCTTGCCGACGGGAATCTCGTTCAGCTGCTCGTGGGACAGCGACTCAATGTGGGTGAATAGGTCCTCGCGCAGGTCGGAGATGATGCGCTGGCCGACACGCTGCAGAATGACGGCCTGGAAGTAGGTGCTGGCCATCGAGAAAACGAGCACGCCCGCATAGACGGTGACGCCCGCGAACAGCCGCGGCAGCTCGAACTCGCCTGAGACCAGCTCCTCCAGTGCGCCGACGATCAGCGGCGAGATGATGTCATAGGCAATGGAGAACAGCATTAAAAACAGCACAACGACGAATTTCGCCAGGTACGGCTTGGCGTACCCGGCCAGGCGGCGCAGAATCTCGCCGTCGTTCATCGTGCGCTCAAAGCCCATCGTCTCCTTTTTGTCCTTGACGAGGGCGTAGGCCAGCACCAGCAGCGCCGTGACGACACCGATGACTGCGCCTACCAGCAACAGCGGATTTACGTTAGCCATGGCTGCCGCCTCCTTCCTCGTCCTCGAGCTTCTGCAGATCGACCATGCGGCGGTATTCGGCGCAGCTGCGATACAATTTATCGTGCGGGCCAACGGCCTCTACCCTGCCGTCCTCGATAAAGACGATCTTGTCCAGCTGCTCCACCGTCGAAATGCGGTGGGCGATGAGCAGCGTTGTCTTGCCCGTGCGGCTGGTCTTGAGGTTGTCGAGGATGATTTTCTCGGTGCGGGTATCGACAGCCGAGACAGAGTCGTCCAGAATCAGGATCGGCGCGTTTTTCAGCAGGGCACGCGCAATCGAGATGCGCTGCTTCTGTCCGCCGGAGACGGTCACGCCGCGCTCACCGAGTACGGTCTCGTAGCCGTCCTTGAAGTCCACGATGTTGTCCCGCACATCGGCCAGCGCGGCGGCGCGGTCAATGTCGGCCTGGCTGGCGTCGTCCACGCCGAAGCCGATGTTGTGGGCAATCGTGTCCGAGAACAGGAAGTTGTCCTGCGGCACGTAGGCGCAGGCGTCGCGCACCGAATGGATGGACACGGCGTTCACGTCCTGCCCGTCCACAAACAGCGTGCCGTCGGGCACATTGTAGGTGCGCAGCAAAAGGTCCACCAGCGCGGTCTTGCCTGCGCCGGTCTTGCCGACGATGCCGACGCTCTCGCCGGGCTTGATGGTGAACGATACGTCCTTCAGCACGTCGTACTCGCCGTCTGGGTAGCGGAACGTCAGATGGCGGAACTCAATGCCGCCGTGCGGATCGCGCAGGTCGGCGACGCCGTCGCGGTCCGCCACGTCGATGGGCGCATCCAGAAGCTCGGTAATGCGGTTCAGCGATGCCTTGCCGCGGGAGGTCTTTTCAATCAGCATCGAGATGGCCATGATGGGCCAGACGATGGCCTCAAAGTAGCCGATGTACTCCACAAGCTGACCTGCGTTGAACTGCCCGCGCCAGACGAGCCAGCCGCCGTAGCCCAAAATCACGCAGATGACCGACTCGACGAACAGCGTGACCAGCACCTCGAGCAGTGTTGCAATCTTGGTGTAGGCGACGTTGACCTCCTCGTTCTCCTTGTTGAGCCTGCGGAAGGCAATCAGCTCCTTGAGCTCCTTCACAAACGCCTTGATGACCGCAATGCCGGAAAAGTTCTCCTGCGCAAAGTCGGACAGGTCGGAGAACGCCTGCTGGCGCTCCTCCCACCGTCTGGTCATGACTTGGCTCATGACGGTGCCGAGTACGAACATGACCGCCGCCGGGATCAGCGCCAGAAGTGTTAATTTACAGTCCATCCGCCACATCTTGACCAGCGCCATAATGCCCAGCACGGCGGCGTCAAAGAACATCAAAATGCCGTCGCCGAAGCACTCCTGAATGGTGTCGAGGTCGTTGGTGTAGAGGCTCATCAGGTTGCCGACCTTGTTGACCTGATAGTACTGCTGGGACAGGCGGCGGCTGTGGTCAAACATCCGCTCCCGCAAATCGGCGGCCACGCTGACCGCTGACCCGAAGAAACAGACGCGCCACAGGAACCGCCCGATGACCATGAGCACGACGATCCAGATCATTGGCAGGCAGATGTGCTGAAACAGCACCTCCCTGGTAAAGGGCAGCGTCTGGCCGTCCACGACCACCTGCCCCAGATTTACGCCGTTGATGACCAGCCGGTACAGCTCCGGGATGAGCAGCTGAATGTAGTCCACCGTCAGCAGCGACAGAATGCCCAGCAGCAGCACCGGCGCGTGCTTGAGATAGTATCGGTTGATCGCTTTGCCGAAAATCACGGCGATCCTCCCTCCTTTTCCTATTTCTGCTTTGAACAAAGTACGACAAAATGCCGTAAAATATAAGTATATCGTACCAGCGCAGGTTCGTCAATGGGGACACAAAAGTGCGTTGTAGGGCCTAGAGTTTTATAATCGTGACAAAGGCCGGAAGGCCTTGAACCTGACCGAAAAGTACAAAAATAAGAGAGCTGGCAATGAAGAAAACAAGCCCAGCGGAAAGAGAGCAAGAAAATGTTGTATCAGGTTATTGGCGTTGAGCGCAAAACTGGCGATTTCACCCCGCGCGATGGTTCCAACCGTCAGATTCACTATGACAACCTCGTGTTGCACAGTGTGACCCTCAAGCGTCTGGTTGGCTGTGCCGGACAGAAAGCGGAACAGTGCTCCATCAAAGTAGTGGATTCTGCCGATCTGCTCGAGTCTGTCGGCGCTATGGATGACTTTTCCAAGGTCATCGGCCATCAGTTCGACTTTGAGACCAGCTACGGGAAGATTAAGAGTTGGGAGTTGGTTAAGTAATGCTCCCCGCTCCACCAGAGAACGCCCGGCCGCCACCATGTAAGTAACTGCCGTGGGGCGGTGTTTGATATGCGTTTGCCAGTCCTGATGATTCCTCCAACTATCAAAAGGCCAGTAATCAAGGTAAGTGCATATCAAAGACCGCCCCACATATCATGTCAGCCGCAAGGCTGACACTCCAAAGGCGCTACGTCCTTTGGAGTGTCAGTGTCAGTGCCAAGACACAAGACAAAAATGACAGTAAATAGGATGGTAGAACATGGGCGACACAAAAGCTCCACCACGTTTGCGCAGTAGGCAGTGCATGTTTGTACTATACCCCGAGAGCCAGCAAGCATCAATCGACTATTGTAAACAAAACCTGCCCTGCGCGTGGGCGCTGCATGACAAAGACGTGTACTCGCAAGCGGCGTTCGACGCCTACGTGAAAAAGCACGAGGGCACACTCCCGGATTGGATGCCGGGCGACCTCAAAAAACCGCACGTTCACTTTGTGTGCAGCTTTCCCAACGCCCGGTATTTCTCCGGCATTGCAAAAGAAATTGGCGTTGAGGTCAACGTCATCCGCAAGGTGAACAACCTTTATAAGGCGTATGTCTATCTGTGGCATTTGCTCGACCCCGACAAGTACCAGTACAGTAAGGATATCGTGGGCACTCACGAATTTGAAGAACCCAGCGAACACGCCGGTATGTCCCAGATGGAAGATGACCAAGTTCAGATCCTGCTGGACATGCCCACCTTCGATACCTTCAACGAACTGTGCCGGTGGGCGTATGAACAAGGCTGTTGGGCGACGTTCAAAAGCAACTATGCCATGTGGCGTGACCAGTTCTTAGAGCGGCAACGCCTGCGGGATATGGCCCAGTCCGCTGACGAACGTCAAGCGGTCAACGCCCGCCTGGCCGAGCTGGGCAACAATCAGAAAGTCATTGATTCGGATGACTTCGGCATTATGCCCGACGATTTGAAGGGAAACTTCTAATGAGAATCACACAAAAAACTTTGTACGATTACGGCGAACTTCTGCCGGAGATTTGCCAGGCATCTAAGGACGAAAACCTTGAATTTCTTCTGCTGCTGATTGCCGCGAAAACCGATATCGAACGAGCATACGCCAGCCAGTGCAACAACTATTCCGTGCTGGTTATCTGCTTTGAAGATGAACCGGACGATTACAAAATCGTTCCGCACGATTACCAGTTGTAACGCAAGCCCCCAAAAGCAAGCGATTACATACAAAATTTTGAGGAAAGGAGACGCAACCATGAACACTGTTATGCTTGCCGCTGGTACGGAGGCTGGTGCAGAGGTTGCAAAGAGCGCTATGGCAACCGTTATCGCCGCAATGGCCGATGTGTTTACCCTGTCCGGCACCGTTGTTACCGAGATCACCAAGCAGCCCATCCTGCTGTTCTGTCTCGCCGCTGGTCTGGTTCCTGTGGGTATTGGCATCTTCGCCCGCCTGAAGAACGCCGCTCGCGCCTGATTCAGACAAGCCCCTGCGGGGCCGGAAAGCTCCGGCCCCGCTATTTTTGTTTCAACTCGAAAGAGGGTTTATATATGTTCGCTACTATTGATGCGTTTGTGATGTGGCTTGCAAAACAACCGTCTGTACCGTTCTGGGTCGGTTACATTGGTGCTATGGTGTTCATACGCATTTTCGATGCGCTCCTGTCGCCTGGCTGTGACGATTATGACGAGAACGAAAACACCGACGACAACTAAAAAAGCCGCCATTACTGGCGGCAGGTCTTACTTGTTCAAATCTTTAAACCATTGTTTTGTTGTTTTGTTGCCTTTATAAGAAATCCATATTCGGTCTGCTATCCACGCAATAAGTGCAATAGGAATTATCAGGTTTAGCAGGTTGTTGAAAATCGTTGTTATAATGTCCATTTTCTTCACCTCAATATTATTATATCGTTTTACAGTCGTAAATTCAAGGGGCGTTGTTATGTTTAAAAGAATATTATGTGTTTTTTGTTCTGTTGTGATGGTTTTCAGCATGATTTCTCCTGCGGTTTACGCTGATGATGAAATTATGAATCATGAACATAACTGGGTTGATGTTCCTGTTTCTCTCAAAGGTGAAGTGTTTGGAATGGAATATCAAGTTTCAATAAAGCATTGTACGATTTGTAATTTATATGACCATACAATTAGCCTAGCTGGTTATTCTTATGAGTATTTTGCTATGACTGCTGCTCCGGGTGTAGAGGGAGTTATTCAAAATCTTGCAATAAAATTATACTGTTCGATTTTTGGTGAAAACGCTACCGCCACAAAATTCACCCCGGGCGGCGGCTCCACTTCTGGCGGCGGCGTAGGCCGTCCCAAAGGTTACGCCGATGATAGCGGTACACCATCAATTAACTCTCAAGGACAGCTTATTGTTGTTCCGGAATTTAATTATTACCGGATTTATTTTTATAATTCTTCTACTCTTTTTGCTGTTGGTAATTATACAGGGTCGGTGTCAAATAAAAAATATTATGATGTTGTTACTGATATAACTTCCGAACATTGTAATATTTTGGCATATACATCTTCTTCATATACTGGTACGTGTCTTGAGATTTCGTATAAGGTAGTTGCTCCTGTAAATGGATATTATACTGTTCCGAAACAGTCTATCGGATATAATGATGTTCAAGATAATTATTTGAATAAAATGTATAGCGTTCAACGTACAATTTCAAGCGACAGAAAATATTATTCTAAAGGGCAGACGATTACATTAAGCATTTCTGGTGATGCAGGTGATAACTTTAATTGTGGATATTCGGAAGTTTTAGCCTATTTTATATATCCGAAAATTATTTGTGAGCCTATTGAAACTACTGTAAATCAGTACAATAAATTATCTATTAACAACAACACATGGAACGGTAATATCTACGTTGACAACTCCAACAATCTAACCTACATCTACCCCCAGTACACCACCGTCAACGAGAAGAACGAAACCGTAACCAACATTTCTAATACGCCCATCATCTACAACAACGAGACAAAGCAGTATTACACCTACGACCAGACCACGAAAAATTACTACTACATAACCTATAACGAAAATCCCACCACACCTACCCCCTCGCCGTCTCCTACACCTGACCCCGACAATCCCAGCGTTACACCCACGCCCACCCCGACGCCGGGCGGCGACACTGGTGACACAACGGGTATTCTGGCCTTGCTGGTTGAAATCCGTGACAACATGATTCAAGGCTTCTTGGATATTAAAGCGGCTTTTGTTGCTGGCTTTGCCGAACTCTCCGCAAACTTTACTCTTGCAATAGAGAATCTAACACTTAATATTCAGAACTTTTTCTTTAAAGGAATGTCCGGTTCACCTGTTGACCCGAATATTCCGGGCGGTGGCTCTATCTCCACACCCGAGACAGGCGGCAGTGATAGTAGCAGCGGCAGCGGTTGGAATTGGAATCCCTTGAAATGGTTGACTGACCTGCTCAAGGATATTGTAGAGGGCATTATAAAAACCATCTGGAAACTTGTCACCTCGTTGTTCGGTTTCCTGCTCTGGCTGCTCTCCCTCGTCGGAAAGCTATTCCCGTTTATTCCCGGTCAAGCCGTCCTCGCGGTAACCTCCGCGGTGGTCATCGTGGCAGTTATCCGCATTATCAAGTTTATTACAGGCAGGTGATACCATGAAAAAAATATGTGCTCTGCTGGCGCTTCTCTGCGTATTGGTCTGCACGGCCTGCCCGGTATTCGCGGATGAAGTTACCAGCGACATCAGCACCGCCGAAACAGCACAAGCCGGTGACGATATGGCCGGTGCAACTACAGATTCCGCAAACGCCCTTACAAACCTTATGAACGGAGTAAAAGAAAAATGGGAAGAACTTTTCGGCGGTTTAGAAGGCGTCCTAGAATTTACTACCGTCTGCGTCGGCGGTGCTATCGGTTGTTTACCTTCGTCCTTCGCGCTGTATCTCATTATGTTGTCAGTCTGTGTCGCGGTGGTCGCTATCTTTAAAGCCTTGGGTGGAAAGGACAAATAGAAATGTTTGTAGCAGTTATGACAGAAATTGCAAAATTTTTGCAAATCAAAATGGACATATACGGCGCTGTATTCTCGTTTTGGGATTTCATGCTCTGGACGATGGTTGCCGCGCTGGTCGTCTGGGTAGTAAAGGAGATGCTGTGGTAATGAGCGATAATTTCAATAAATTCTGCGGCGTTCTCATCCTGCTGTTGCTCGGTCTTTCCACGCTCTTCACGCTCCGGGCCAGCGCCGAGGAATACACCCCGCCCGCTGAGGACAGCACCCAGACCGTGACCGATTCCGAGGAAACGCACGAGGTTGTGCAAGTTCAGGGCGTGCAAACCTACGACCCGACTTTGTATGAAAAGCTGGACACCCTGCAAGAATCCCTCAATAAATTGATTGATATAATGACCCCTGCCGAGACCGGCACGGAAGATACACAGTCTGGTGAACTGGCGCAGGATTACACGGCCCAGCTGGAGACGATCTCCGGCCAGCTTGTAGACCTGCGGACGGCTGCAGAAATGGCTACTGCCGAGACGGCCCAGCCCGCAGCGTTTGAAAAGCCTTTTGCAGATTACAATGTTGAAGAAGTGCTTTTGTTGGCTCTGATAGCTGTGGTCTTGGGTGCAATCGTGCTCGGTCTGGTTCGTGGATCTTAAGTAAAAGGCGGCAAGCGCGTGTTGGGGCGCGGGGGCTTTTGCCCCCGCCCCGCGCGCGCCTTGCCGGACAAGTGAGGTGTAAAACATGGTACAGATATTTTATGACCTGCTGGCGTTCTTCGGCATTACTGCAGACGCTCCGCAGAATCTCTCCGAGTTCTTCCCCTGGTTTTTGGCTATCCTTGTAGGTTTTGCGCTGTTCCTGTTCGTGTTCGGCATTATCAAGGACTTCACCCACACATTTGCCCGCGGGGGTCGCTTCTGATGAACGGATATATGGTGCTCCTTCTGGTCGCCGTGCTCATTACGCTGGGTGTCTCCCGCATTGCACGGCAGATTGTGTTTCATCCTTTCCAGACCGGCTTCAATGCCGTCAAAGACCTGTACTATTACCAACTGCACCGCGGCTGGCATAACTGCCCTGTCGGTGCGCTGGATATTTACTGCGGCTATTTCGGCTCCGGTAAAACGCTGTCTCTGGTACATAAAGTAGTGGGCCTGTACAACCGCTACAATGATAAAGTCGTGTGGTGCCCGCGGCGTAAAAAGTTTGTGGTGCAGAAAATCAATATCCTGTCCAACGTTGACCTCTGTGTACCGTACACAAAGTTAGAAAGTCTCGCGCAGGTCGTCAAGGCCAGCAAGACCACGCAGGCTATAGACGATGAGGAAGAAACGTTGACGGTTACAATCGTGGCAATGGATGAACTTTCCGTTCAGATGAACTCGCGCAGCTTTAAGGATAACTTCAATGCCTATTTCCTCAATACGCTGCTGTGCTGCCGGCACTATCACATCAGCTTTTACGGCTCTGCCCAGCGATTCCAGCACGTGGACAAGCTGCTCCGGGATGTTACCCATACCGTCATTCAGTGTAATAAGGTCTGGCGTTTTCAGCTCTGGGCCAGCTATGACGCATGGGAAATGGAGAACGCCACAAACGCCGAGATGATACGCCCGCTCCGCCGCGGCCTGTGGTTCGTGCGAGACCGCGATTATAACGCCTACGACACACTCGCCGTGGTGGACAACCTGCAAAAGAAGTTCGAGGAAGGCGACATTCTGCCCGAAGCGGAAATTATCAGCAACCAAGCCCCGGCCGGACCGCTGGGTCTGGAAGTGGCAAGCAAGCCCACGAAAAAGGCCCAGCGCCGGATGTCGGGACAAATCAAGAGGTAAAGGATATGAAACAAGTATGCCGGATGGACAAAACCAATAAGCGGCCCTACTGTCTGCGCAAGCCGTGTTCGTATCGGCTGGACGGCACCTGCTCCGGGCCTGTGGTGGCGGTGAAGGACTATTACTCTTTCTACACCTGCCCGCAGGATGCCGACCCGGGCGAGCACGTCAACTGCGGTCAGTATGCAGAGTGTGCCTATTGTCGAGACCGAAACAACATTTCTCACGATTAGCCAAGAGCGCGACCCACGTATGGACGCGCACACAGAACGGTGCTATACTTAAAAAGCCGTCTGCAACTTTCCGGGTGTTCGGCCCACCCAATTTCTTAAAGTGGGCCGGATTGGCGGGCATGGGGCGCCTAGCCCCATATTGGCAGCGCCTGCGCGGCGCTCACCTTCCCACGCCTGCAACTGAAATCGCGCAAAGGCAAGAGTAGGAACTTTCCGGAGCCCGGAATTTTCCTCTTATTGGCCCAAGCGCCAGACCGCCAGTCTTGCCCGGCCAGCAACGTGAAACGGCGCAAGAGTGCGAGAGCTTTTCCCGGCGTCAGTTTGTCCAACTGTCGAACCCTGACGGGACGTGCAGAGCCTAACCGGTACGAAGTCCCAGGCCCCGCCCTGGGACATTAAAAGATTCCTTAGACGCGCAAGCCCGCGCACGCGGGCACTGTGCATTTTTGAAAAGCCGAACCCCAATTTATAAAGGTTCGGCGTCTGAGCGGCACAAGCGCCGCAGGCACCTTCTTATTTGCAAGCCAGCGTAGGCCGTGTGCAGCTGGCGCGTAGCGTCTGCGGAACGCGGCAGAAGCGGACGAGACAACAAAGTAAAAAATAAAAACTGCCGTTGCGGCCCCCAAGGGACGCGGCGGCAGTTTTTGCGCGAGGTGTGACCATGTACGAACAGCAACGCAAAAAAGGCCGACCATTGACCGGCACAGAACGCAGCTTAATAGAACACCTGTACAGGCTCGGTTTCACGCAGACCGCGATTGCAAAAGAGGTCGGCGTCTGGCCGTCCACCATCTGCCGCGAGCTCCGTCGCGGCATGGTGGACCAGTTGAACGGCGACACATGGGAATATTATCGCATCTACTCCCCGCAAAAGGCACAGAGCCGCGCTGACTATATGAAAAGTGCCCACGGCCCTGACCTGAAAATTGGTAATCGTGCGGACTATCTGGCCGCGCTGGAAGCGCACATCTTGACCGGATCCAGTCCGCAGGATGCAATAGCGAAGATTGGCAATGACTACGGCGTGACCATCAGCAAGACCACCTGCTACCGATACATACAAATGAAGCTGTTTCCCAGCCTGCGCTATAAGCATCTGCCACATGGTCACCCAAAGAAAGGCAAGAGCACCGTATCCCATGCCAACGTGTCCCACCCAAAACACCGCAGTATTGAACACCGCGCAAATAGTATTCGAAACCGTGAAGAAGTCGGACATTGGGAACTGGATAGTGTCATAGGCAAGGCCGAAGGAACCGGCGAGAGTTGCCTTGTAATGACTGACCGTAAAACCAGAGGTGAAATCATCATCAAGGCTCGGAGTAAAACTGCCGCCGATACAGTCCATGCCCTGCAATGGCTTAAATGTCAGATTGGCCGCGATTGGAAGTTGATATTCCACACCATCACGAACGACAACGGCTCCGAGTTTGCCGACCAAGACGGTATAGACGCGCTGGGCGTGACAACATTCTATTGCCATCCGCAAAGCCCCCACGAGCGCGGTACAAATGAGGTCACAAACAAATTGGTGCGCCGCAAACTGCCTAAAGGTAAAAGCATGGCAAAAGTAACGCAGAAACAGGCTACCGAGGTGCAGCATTGGGTGAACCACTATACTCGGCCCATGTTCGGCGGTAAATCTGCCGCCGATATGCTAAAAGAGGAATTAGACAAACTGCCCCTATACAACCGCGAAAAGGTATACCGCTTCTTTGACCTGCTCTAGCAGCGGGCCACAATATGCCCCACCAGCCCGTCGCAACGCGACGGGCTAAAGGTGTTGCAAAAAGCAGAGAATCCCGGTGCAGATTTGCGCAAGCAAATTCCGCACCGGGATTTTTCACCACAAAAGCAACAATTATCTATTGACACCTTTGTGCAAATCGTCTAATTTTGTCACAAACTCTTGACAGTAGCAAGTGCGTTGTAGGGCGTTGTAGGGGCGGGGGCGCAGCACGCCCGGCCCTGCGGCAGTCGTTCAGCTCCTGGGTCGATGACGAGCATCGACCCCTACATGCAGAAGCGGATGCTTGCATCCGCGGAAACAAAAGAAAAGCCCCTTGCCGAACGTATCGGCAAGGGGCTTTCTCTGGTGCGCGGTACAGGACTCGAACCTGTGACCTCCTGCACGTCAAGCAGATGCTCTACCAGCTGAGCTAACCGCGCATATACGTCGCTGCATTTCAGCGACGTATGTTATTATAGCATACTGCTTTGCGGAATGCAAGCCCTTTTTGCAAAAAAATCAGTCCAGAATCCGCCCGTCGGTGGAGATCGTTACGACCTGCCACGGAATGAACTTGCCGGACGCCTGCAAGGCGCGCTTGGCAGCATTTTCCAGCCCGCCGCAGCAGGGCACCTCCATGCGCACAACGATGACCTCTTGAATGTCGTTGCTGCGGATGATGGCGGTCAGCTTCTCACTGTAATCGACGTCGTCCAGCTTGGGGCAGCCCACCAGCGTGATGTGCCCGCGGATGAACCGCTCGTGGAACGCGGCGTAGGCGTAGGCCGTGCAGTCGGCAGCGATCAGCAGCCGCGCACCGTCAAAGTAGGGTGCGTTCACAGGCACCAGCTTGATCTGCACGGGCCACTGGCACAGCTGGCTGGGGGCCGTCGTCGGGGCGCTCTCCCCTGCCTCGGCGGGGTGCAGGGCCTTGGCCATGCTGCCCGGGCAGACGTGCATCGCCTTGGGCGC
>ENA-ORTF01003230-ORTF01003230.1-human-gut-metagenome-genome-assembly--contig:-NODE-3230-length-14536-cov-3.282025_pt1 | contig 14536 bp, 10 predicted proteins | sample MGYA00241908_ERZ509180 | MGnify/ENA primary metagenome ERZ509180 (study PRJEB26280, sample SAMEA2338814) | human gut metagenome | biome: human gut; feature: human-associated habitat; material: faeces... | reverse complement strand
AAGTCGAACGTCCGTGAGACTTGGCGCGTGATTCTGGTCAGCGAAGCTGACATATTCCTATCAGAATCACTGCGCATCCTCGCGGAGCATTTATCTCAGTCGGAGACCCAACTCCCACTGAGATAAATTTGCTGTTACTCACATTACGCCAATATTATTTTTCTTAAATTTTCCCAAAATCCAAGCAACCTACAGCAGCCCAATCGCCTCCCGCACATTTGCCACCCCTTCCAACCGGATATCCGACCTTGGTTTCAATTTACTGACATTGACCATCGGAAGAATGCATCTTGTAAATCCCATCTTGACTGCCTCATGGACTCTCTGCTCTGCCATCGAGACGGCGCGCACCTCGCCAGAGAGTCCGACCTCGCCAAATACGATCGTTTTCTCATCCAGAGGACGGTCTTTATAGCTGGAAATCAGCGCCATCACGATCGCAAGGTCAAGCGCCGGCTCGTTCATCTTCATGCCGCCTGCAATGTTGACATACGCATCGTACCCGGACAGAGCATAACGACATCGTTTTTCCAACACTGCCATGAGCAGGTTCACACGGTTGTAATCGACGCCCGCTGCCGTCCGCCGCGGCAGTCCGAAATTCGTCTTTGACACCAGCGCCTGCACTTCCAGAAGAATCGGGCGGGTTCCCTCCATCGAGCAGGCAGTCACCGCACCGGATGCCTCCGCCGGGCGCCCTTCCAGCATAAATTCGGATGGATTCGGCACCTCCGCCAGTCCTTCCTCCCGCATCTCAAACACGCCGATCTCATTGGTCGAACCGAAACGGTTCTTCACTCCCCGCAGAATCCGGTAGGACGCATGGCGATCGCCCTCAAAATATAGCACTGTATCGACCATATGTTCCAGCATACGCGGTCCCGCCACAACGCCCTCTTTCGTCACATGACCGACGATAAAGACTGTCACGCCCAGTCCTTTTGCGAGCTGCATCAGGACGCCGGTGCACTCTCTTACCTGGCTGACACTGCCCGGTGCAGAACCTGCCGCCTCGATAAACATGGTCTGGATCGAGTCGATCACGACCACATCCGGGCGTACCTCCCGGATCACCTCCGCGATCGTATCCAGGTTCGTCTCACTCAAGAACGAAAGTGGTCCGCGCACCGTCCCGATCCGGCTTGCCCGCAGTTTGATCTGTTTTAATGACTCCTCGCCGGAGACGTATAAAACCTTTTGTTCCTGTCCTGCCAGGTTCCGGCAGACCTGCAGAAGCAGGGTTGATTTTCCGATTCCCGGATCTCCGCCGACCAGCACCAGGGAGCCACGCACCACGCCGCTTCCAAGCACCCGGTCAAGTTCTGCAAATCCGGTTCTCGTCCGATCCGTATCGGAAAGCTCAATTTCATCTAAGCTAACCGGCTTTGCCTGCGCGCCAACCCGTTTTCCCGGTGCCGCCGTCAGCGAAGCCGCTGCCGCATACCGCCCTGCTGCCGTACCGGATGATGCTGGTGCGGACGGCGCTTCCACCATCGTATTCCACGCCTTGCACGCCGGGCACTGCCCCATCCATTTGGAAGATTCATAACCGCATTCCCTGCAGAAAAATCCCGTTGATTTTGCCTTTGCCATGCTGATTCCTTTCCAAACACTTCTTCTCATATTCCTTATTACACAAAAAGCTGCTGCATGGCGGAAACCGGCTTCCGGCGCACACGCCCGCCATTCCTGCCATGCAGCAGCTTTCATCTCACGCATTGTAATTTGTACGTAACGTTTTGTTTTTCTTTTCCTTATCTGGCTTCAATCCGGATTGCGGTTGCCTTGCCCGGGTTCAGCTCCACGCTCAGTACCAGTTTGCCGCTGACGTTGGTCTTCATGCCACCAACCGATACGCCGTCTACATATACCTCATACTCACGCTCATCCTCTAACTGAATGGTAATCTGAGCATCCTTCTCGCCCTCAACCGAAAACTGTACGGAAGTATCTCCCGCCTGGAAATGATTGACTGCCGTGCCCGGTACCGACTCATATACGAACATTCCGTTGCGCTCCAGCTTGGTAATCTCGCCGAATGTTTTTACCTTATAAAGATCGCCCTGAAATTCAAAATCCTGCAGCTTGGACTTTGCTGCTAACATATAATTGCCAAAACTGATGGTTCCGTCATCCTCGATGCGGATTAACTCGCTAACTACTGGCATAATGCTTTATCCTCCTAGTATCCTTTTAATCAATATCGCAACTGCTCCGCACTTACACAGTTACTCAGTAGTATCATTTTAACACACTTCGACCGGGTTTACCAGTCTTTTCGCTTCCAGCCCTTTAGACCGTCTCAAATTTCAGCTGATCGCCATCTTTTTCAATCCGAACCTCTGTTTTTTTCCGGATCGTGCCTTCCAGGATCTTCTCAGAAAGCTGATCCTCGATCTGCGTCTGGATCGTCCGGCGCAACGGTCTTGCACCATATTTGGAATCATATCCCTTATCTGCCAGGAAATCGATCGCATCATCTGTGATCGTGAGCGTCATTCCAAGCTGATCCTCCGTCCTTTTCTTGATGCCGCGCAGCAGAATGCCCGCGATCGTCTTGATATTCTCCTTCGTCAGAGGATGGAATACTAAAATCTCATCGATTCGGTTTAAAAACTCCGGCTTAAACATCCGGCGCACTTCCTCCATCACGCGCTCTTTCATAAACGCATAATCCGCTTTCTCACCGCTCTCCGACGAGAATCCAAGCCGCTTCGGGGAAATAATATTTTCAGCGCCCGCATTGGAGGTCATAATCAGAATCGTGTTCTTGAAATCCACCTTCCGTCCCTGTGCGTCCGTAATGTGTCCGTCATCGAGGATCTGCAGCAGAATGTTAAATACATCCGGATGCGCTTTTTCAATCTCATCAAAAAGAATAACCGAATATGGATTGCGACGCACCTTCTCGCTGAGCTGTCCGCCCTCCTCGTAGCCAACATATCCTGGCGGCGAACCGATCATCTTGGAAACGCTGTGTTTCTCCATGTACTCCGACATATCAACGCGGATCATCGCATTTTCCGTGCCAAACATCGCCTCCGAGAGTGCCTTGGAAAGCTCTGTTTTTCCGACACCCGTCGGCCCCAGGAACAGAAACGAACCGATCGGCCGCTTCGGATCCTTGAGTCCCACACGACCACGGCGGATCGCACGCGCCACGGCGGATACAGCCTCCTCCTGTCCGACCACGCGCTCATGCAGAATGGACTCCAGTTTCAACAGCCGCTCTGACTCTTCTTCTGCCAGCTTGCGAACCGGGATCTTCGTCCAGTCAGAAACAATGTCCGCAATCTCATTTTCACCGACCACTAACTTGCGTGAATTTTTCTCTTTTTCCCATTTTTCACGAATCTTTTCAATCTTTTCCTGCTTTTTCTGCTGCTTCTTCTTGATCTCACCGGCTTTCTCATAGGCTTCAGCCTTGATCGCCTCTTCCTTCTGACCTTCGAGTTTTTTGATCTCCGCTTCGAGCTTTTTGATCTCCTCCGGCTCCGTATATACAGTCAGACGCAGCTTCGAGGATGCTTCATCGATCAGATCGATCGCCTTGTCCGGCAGAAAACGGTCATTGATATAGCGGGCAGACAGGCGCACCGCTGCCACCAGTGCCTCATCCTGGATCGTCACCTTGTGATGTTCCTCATAGCGGCTACGAAGCCCCTTCAAAATCTCAATGGATTCCGCCTCCGTCGGCTCATCCACCATAACCGGCTGAAACCGGCGTTCCAAGGCCGCATCTTTTTCGATGTATTTGCGGTATTCTTCCAGCGTCGTCGCACCAATGAGCTGAATCTCGCCCCTCGCCAGCGACGGTTTCAGGATATTAGAGGCATCGATCGCGCCCTCCGCGCCGCCTGCGCCGATGATCGTGTGAATCTCGTCAATAAACAAGAGCACATTTCCACTCTCCCGCACCTCGGCAAGTACCTTCTTAATCCGCTCTTCGAACTCACCGCGGTACTTGGATCCTGCGACCATGCCGGACAAATCGAGGCTGACAACCCGCTTTTTCGCGATCGTCTCCGGTACATTGCCGGAAACAATGAACTGTGCCAGACCTTCCACAACCGCCGTCTTTCCGACGCCTGGTTCCCCGATCAGGCACGGATTATTCTTCGTCCGGCGGCTTAAAATCTGAATAACACGTTTCATTTCCCGTTCCCTGCCGATGACTGGATCGAGCTTTCCGTCCCGCGCCATCTGGGTCAGATCCCGGCTGAAATTGTCCAGATTCGGTGTATTGCCTTTCTCCGGGCGCACCCGTCCTGCTGCCGCATCTTCCGCTGCCTCGGACGGCGCATCATCACCCATAGCCCCCATCAGATCCACATATAATTTCTGAATATTAACATTCATTGTATTGAGTAAACGGCACGCAGTTGATTTTCCATCCTTGATGATGGCAATCAGGATGTGCTCCGTTCCAATCAGAGGCGCTTTAAAAAAAACCGCCTCATCATAACTCGCCTGCAGCACGGCGCGCGCCCCCGGCGTATACTCAATCTGTCCCTCTACCTGAGTCGCCACTGCCGGGCTTATCAGACGCTCCATCAGTTCCATGACACGCTCTTCTGTCACATCATGTTCTGCCAGAACCGCTGCCGCCACGCCAGTTTCCTCTTTTATCAGTCCTAAAAGCAGATGCTCCGTCCCCACATAGCCGTGTTCCAGCTCCTGCGCTGTCTCGACTGCCAGACGGATCGCTTCTCTGGCCTTCTGAGTAAAACGATCGATCATTTTACTGTTCCTCCTGTTTCTTTTTACTTTACACCAGCTTCGGCAGTTCCTCCCGCAGATACCGAGCCCGCTCTGCCTCCAATTCCTCACGTCCCAGCGGCTTGCTCGAACGTTTCTGTAAGTTTGCCGGCTGGATGCCGATCATCAGGCGGTAAATGCTCACAAATTCCGCCGGTTTTAACAGCCCGTCCGCGATGCCCGCCCAGACATGAGATAGAAATGTCATCGCTTCCTTGAGCGTCATCCGGCGCGCATATTTCAGAACGCCGTAGGACTTGTACGCCTCATCCTCCCGCTCCAGGCGGTGCCTCGACAAAGAGACCTCGCGGAACTGATTTTCCTGCGCCGAGAGCTGCCCCGCCACGTTGGCCACCAGCTCCAGAATCTCTTGTTCGGTGATGCCGAGTGTCTTCTGATTGACTACCTCGTACAGATCGCCGTAGTTTTCATTGCCTCTGCCATAAACGCCGCGCACGGTCGTGCCGAAACGTCCCATATCGCCCAGAAGTTCCTGAAATTTCTTATTCATTGTCAGAGACGGCAGATGCACGACCACGGACGCCTTCATTGCTGTTCCGACATTCGTCGGATAGGACGTCAGATATCCATATTTCTCATTAAATGCATACGGAATCTTCTCGTTGATATAATCATCCAGCGCATCCGCTTTTGCATAACATTCTTGCAGATCGAGTCCCGATGCCAGCACCTGTAAACGGATATGATCGTCCGCATTTAATACCATGCTGACCCGCTCATCCTCCGAACAGAGAATCCCGCCCGGCGTCGTCTTCTCCGCCAGCGTGCGGTTTAAAAGCCGCCGTTCCCGCAATGCGGTGCGGTCAAGCTTCTCCATCAATTCCAGATCTTCATATTCATAAAACTGACCGTCCCGGTCACCCAGATCGCGGAAATTCTGTTTTAAACGGGCAATCATCGTCCGCGCCTCATCCGGCTCCAGACGGCTCGGAAATTTATATTCTTCCCAGTTCCGAGACAGACGCACCCGGCTGGAAACGATATTGGACGCATCATTCGCCACTTCCTCAAACCATTTCGTCATGTCTCATCTCTCCTTCCAGACTGTGTATCTTATCCCGGCAGGCAGCAGCCGTCTCATAGTCTTCTTCCTGCAACGCCGCTTCCAGCCTGCGTTTCAGCTGCTTAATCTGCTCTTCCGGGCTGAATTCCAGTTCTCCTTTCTTCGTCACCTCTGCAGCCGCCTGACTGCGCGGCTGGATCTTCGGATGTTTGCCGGTATGGCTCGAATTTTCCTGCAATTTCTTAATTTTCTCTCCAAGCAACGGATCAAACACATGATAACAGTCCGCGCAGCCGAAACGGCTGTTCTTGATAAATTCTTCATACGTTGTGCCGCAGGTCGGGCATACCACATCCTCTTTCGGTGCCTGGCTGGCAGACGCATCCGTCAGTCCCAAAAGGCTCGAAAGCAGTTTTCCAAGCGGAAATTCTCCCTCAATCAGTGCCGAGTACGGTCCCAGATCCATCTCTTTCGCGCACTGGGCGCAGAGATTATGCTCTGTCTTGACGCCGTTAAACACTTCTGTATATTTAATATTCGCTTCGCGAATCCCACATTTCTCACACAGCATAATTTATCCTCCCAACATACACATCCCGCAACGGTTCCAATACACAAAAACCATCGCCCGCAGCCGGAACCTGCTATTCCGCTGTAAATGCGTCATAAATGGAATCCACCAGATTGTGAACCTCCTCGCGGCTCACATTTTTACAGACACCTCTTGCCAGAATCACACTGAGATCCCGGCGCATCTCCGAGATCGTCCGCATCTTATCCGTATCAAGTGCAATCACTGCCCCGCGGCGGCGGTCCACACGCAGAAAACCTTCCTGTTTCAGTACAGAATATGCCTTGTTGACCGTGTGCATGTTAATTCCGATGTTATCCGCTAACTGGCGCACGGATGGTAGCGTATCGCCCTCCCGGATCTGGTCGGTCGCAATCCCGATGATGATCTGGTTTATGAGCTGAATATAAAGCGCTTCCTCACTGTTAAAATCAATCTCTACAATCATACTCCACCATCTTTCATTCTGACGGCAAACCCCGTTTCTAAATACAGTCAGCCGCCTGTTTTATCATTTGTTATATAGATTGTATAACAAACAGGTGTTTTCGTCAACTGTAAAACTGTGTTAATTGTGTGAACTTGTTACAAAAAATCGATATAAAAGAAAAGACAGATACCCACCAGAAATCTCCTGGACAGATATCCATCTTTTCCTCTTTTATTTACTGCGGATCGTCGATATACTCAAATCCATCCTCATCACGCCGATCCCGCTCTAACCGGGCTTTTGCCTCGCGGGCGCGTCTGGATCGCTCTGATTCCGACTCATATCTCGTTGGGCGATCACCGTATTCCTCCCGTTCCAGCGTGTAGTAAAGCTCCGAGCGGGATGCCGGGCGCACATAAATCGCCGGGCGTGCATTCCGGCGTTCTCCCGATGCTGCAGACTCTTTCGCCGCACGATGCGCCGATGCCGGCGTGTAATCGCGCTGCAGGCGGCTTTCTTTTGCTGAAACGGCACGTTCCCGTTCTGTGCGTCGGCTTTCTGCCACTGCCTGGCGTTCCCGCTCTGCGCGGCTTCCGTCTGCCGAAGTTCTGCGCGGACGCTCTGAACGGCTTTCCTCTGCCGCATCTCTGCGGGTGCGCTGCAGACGTTCTTCTTCTGATGCCTCTCTGCGGACACAAGCCGGACTGCTTTCTTCTGGCATTTCTCTACGGACGCGTTCGGAACGATTTTCGCTTTCTGCTTCCCGGCGGCGTCTTTCCTCCGGCATCCGTTTTGCGCGGTCTGCCGATGCTGCTGCCTCCATACTCCGCTCCCGGCGAACCGGCTGGGAGACGTGCTCCTCATCCCTTGTCCGGCGGGCCGGAGGCGTCTCGCGCTTCTCTTCCCGCTCCCGGCGAACCGGTCTTGTCTCCAGCGTCTCTTGGGTTCGGCGCGCACTCCGACGCCCTTCCTCTATCCGCTCTGCGGACGGGCGGCGTCTGTCATCCGCTGCCATGCGCTCCTTCTCACTCCGTGCTGCCGGTCTTGCCGGCGTCATTTCCCCATCTTCTCTCTTGTCGCGCCCAGTGCCTCGTTTCACCCGTGCGTCTGCCGCCGGTCGTGCATTCGGCGATGACGGACGACGCTTGGACCTCTGTCTGCCTCCGGCTGCCTGCGCTTCCTCTCTCCACTCTTTCCGCTTGAGCAGAAGATTGATCACGATAAAGAACAAGATTACACACGCTACGCCCAGAACCGCAAGCATGACAAAGCGAATATTATAATCCCTGCAAAGTGCGTTGTACTTATCTACAATCTCTTCCACTTGTGCATCATCGTATTTAGTTGCCAGAGACGGGTCTTCAAAATACCGTTGGAAGGTCTTTTCTGCAATATCATACCGGTACAGCGACTTCTCGCCGCTCTCATTCATACCATATACGACACAATACTTCTGCTGTTCATCGCTCTTCCACACCCAGCCCTGCACTTTATACGTGCCGTTTAACTGAATGGTCGTCTCCATAAATCCATCCGGAATCTGAACCGACTCATCCGGTGGAAGCACCAGAATCGACTTTGCTGTCACATCGATCGTCACATACGGCGATAACACACCGGATTCCGGTATATAAATATAAAACGCACCATTTCCATCGGCCCCCTGCAAATACAGAAGCGTCAGGTCATTGCCATTTCCACACTGGACCTCTGAACCGCCATAAGTACAGGTAGACTGCGTATATCCTTCCGGAAGCAGGGAGGCATCAAATTCCGTCGCCACCGTATAGGAAACGCCGTCTATTTCCACATCCAGCCCGTTTGTCACAACCGGCGTTGTCCCAACTGCCTCTGTTTCAGCCCCTGTCTCTGCCTCTGACGGCACATCGACCGTATCTAGCTTATTGACTGTGATCGTGTAGCTCTTAGTTGTCTGTCCATCCTCCGCCGTCACCTTGCAGACAACGATATTAGCACCTACCTTTAAGCCGGAATCACCGCTGACAAGGACTTTCGCCTTGCTGTCCTTCGCACTCGCGCTGACCGCCAGCTTATCGACGCTGGCTCCTACCTGCGCCGTATAGGAAGTCACATTTGGCGAAAATGCAGGGGAAAGTGTTCCTGGAGAAATCTTTAAGGACGAAAGCGCCGCTTCCGCCGAGGAGGTTGCCGGTGCTTTTACTTTGACACTCGCCGTCCCCGTTTTAGAAACTGTGACTGCCTGTGCATCTGAGTCATAGACTTCATAACTTCCCACAGAGATCGAAGTATTTCCCGCCTGCACTGCCTTGAATTTCAGCGTATAGGAAAATGCCTTCGTCGAATTGGAATCCATCGTTCCAACCAGGCGGACGGAACCTGCACCGCCGCTTGCGTTATTTCCGCTCACAAACTCAATGACCGACGGATCATAGGAAAGTACCACGTCGGATGCCCCTAGATTTCCATCCTGAGAGGAGATCTTCACATTGACGCTGAACTCCTGACCCACCGTCGCACTCGGATCGGAAAATGAAATTTTTGCGCTGGATGCATAGGCGCTGATCCCGCCAACCGGCGCCGCCACCGTCAGCATACCTGCCGCAAGTATACCTAATATGATATTTTTAAACCTTTTCATTCAACTGCCCTGTCCTATATTCTTTATTGGGAACGATCCCCTATCTGCACCGTTCCCTTTCTTTACAAATTTTCACGTACCCGCTGCCACCTCTCAAGACCAGCCGCAGGTACGTGAAATATCCCTACAGTCCCAGAATCTTCTTCTGCATCAGAAGAATATCCAAAATATCTACTTTTCCATTTCCATTGAGGTCGGCGCGCGCGATTTCTTCCGCTCTTAACTTTCCAAGTCCCAGTATCGACCGCTGTGCCAGCAGGACATCCATGATGTTCAGCTTACCGTCGCCGTTGACATCCCCGCGCACCGACGATGCCGTATGCGTTCCCGATGTGGACTGGGATGGTGCCGCCGCGCTGGTCGGCGACTGGCTCCCCTGCGGACTTCCGGCGCTCCCGACAGACTCCCCATTTGGCGCAATCAGGGTTCCGGAACTGCCGCTCCCAAATCCATTCACATTCGATCCCGGTGCGGACTGCCCGGAAGGAGAACTTCCCGAAGAGGTCGGACCGACAATCTGCACATCCGAACCGCCGGAGGAAGAATTTCCTGAACTGCCTCCTGAAGACATGCCCGGTCCCGTCGCCGGACCGCTAGAGCTGCTTCCAGAGGAAACGCCGCTTCCAATCGAGCTTGAGTAGGTCGGACCGCCCGACTGGCGCACTACGTGAAGGACGTAATTTCGCAGATTTCCATTTGCCGCTTTGACCGTCACGGTGATCTCATTGACACCGCTCTGCAGATCGACCGTTCCCGTTCCGGCAATCGTTGCCTTGGAATCAATCGCACTCGCTGCTACCGTCACGCTTGCCACCGATGGATCCACGATCAGATCGTAGGACTCTGTATCTCGGTTAAAGGTCGGTGTTAGCGCAAATCCATCGACACCCAGCGCCGACAGCTTGTTGTTCGGGCTGCCGTCCAGCGTCGGTTTGACGCAGGCGCCCGCCGGCATATTTTTATACACCGGAATCGAGAACTCAAGTGTTGTATTTGCCAATGCCGTGATCTTCGAAAGCGTCAGTCCTTCGGCAGCTGCCGCCTGCACGTTCGTCATGTACTGGTGTTTATAAAGGTTGCTGCCCTGCACATTAAATTTCTTTAAGTACAGCGTATCCTGCCCTTTTTTTACATAATTCTCACCATAATAAACCGAACCGCCGCGGATCGATTTCTCGATGCTGTTCCACGGGCGCAGATAGCTTCCCGACTGGGATGCCCACCAGAGTCCGCGTTCTACCGCACTCATCGATCCGGACTGATATGCCTCTATATTAAAGAAGTTATAATATCCCTGATAGCCGGACACCGTTCCGGAAATACTGCGTCCGGTTCCCTGGCTGCCCTGTTCCTGCAGAATCATCGACGCCAGAATATATGGATTGACTCCCGATTCGGATGCCGCATTCATGATGATATCTACATAGGAAGTACCGATTGCAGACTGCTGCGCCACTCCCGTGGAAGTTCCCGAACTGCTGGAAGTGCCACTTCCCGGTGCACTTGTTCTTCCGCTGCTGGTTGAACCAGAAGTTGTTCCAGTTGTGCTGCTTCCCGGTGCGCTTGTACTGCCACTGGTGGTTCCAGCCGTGCTGCTGGTTGTCCCCGATGACTTATTCGATGTGCCGCTGCTGACCGGCGCCGTCTCCCCGTCTGCATTGTTGGAAGAAAATCCATCTCCCGCCATGCCTGGTCCATTGGTCGCTGCCACCCGCTCCGTCTTATGATCGCTGATCGAAGCAATCGGAGACGACAGACCGGCGCTGCTTCCGCTCGAACCTGACGAACTTCCCGGTCCCGTCGCTGAACCGGAAGAAGAGCTTCCAGAACTGCTTCCCGTACCGGCCGATACCGACGAGCCGCCCGACACCGTGCCGGAAAGGAAGGTTCCGCTCACCATGTTCTGCAGCCCCGTCTTCGTGTGAAGCGAACTGTCATACGACTGTTTCATGAACTGGTAAATATATTTATCATTTAAGAAATTCCGCGGATCCATATAATAGGCGATAATATCCGAAGACGCCTGTACCCAGGAGCTTCCGTCAAAGCCCGGCCAGGTTCCGGTTCCCCAGTCATACGCGCCTGTCTCGGTCGATTTCCAGGACGAAATGCTGCTGCTCGCAACCAGGTTCCGCCCGATCACGCTTTCATTTTTCAACGCTGTGTTCCAATCCAGATTCGTCTGGAACGCCGTGAACGTCCAATTCGGATATTGTGCATGCAATTCCCGGAGCCCCTGTTTATAGCTCTCCGGAAATCCCTGCTTTGTCAGATAGCTTTCAAAATCCGAATCCGATTTGATCGCAGTCGGAAACTTTATGTATTTGCTCGAAACATAACCCGTCTGCTCACCGCCGCTTCCGCTATATCGTATCTGATACCATACGACGCCATCCGTTCCCGTCTGCTCACCAAGTACTGTAACTGGTGCGCCCTTGGACAGCTTCGCTAGTGCCTGATACGAAGTGCCCGGACCACTCCGGACATTCAGGTTTGTCGCATTGACCGACGCGGTTCTCTCTTCCGCATAGCTGACGATCCCCAGCAAAGACTCTGCTGCAGTACCTGCCAGCCCTGGGTTGACCGCCATCACAGCGCCCAACAGAAACGCCGCCGCCCGTTTCCCCAATAACTTCCATTTTTTCATCCGTCTATCTCCTCATTCTGTTGCGTTTTCTGCAATTCATCCCCCGCAACGGAATTCTTATTCTGTCTGCCGCCGTATTTCCAGACAGCCGCTCGACTGTTTTCCATCTTTTTCACGTTTTTACAATCGTATCTATTATAATGAAAAAAGACCATATGTGTCAACCTTACCGAAAAAACTTCGCAAAATTTGGGGCTTTTGCGTGAAATTGTAAGATTTTCTTAATTTTTAGAAGCAGTATAAATTGGCTTCGAAATGTTTTCCAGATGCATGATTTTTGAATGCATGACCGCATGAAAAAGAATGTGCCTTGGCACATTCTCGCGCCGAGCGCGGTCGCTTGCGATATGTTTCTGCTTCGCGCGAGTGCGCATCCTCGCGGAGCGTTTTTTTGTTTCATAGGACGTAATTTCCTATGAAATAAAAAAGGAGTGCCAATCCGGTACACTCTACCGATTCTGGCACTCCTTTTGGCTCAAAATCCTTAAATTCTTTTTAGCTTAGATCTGGTAAGACTCGCTTTTTCTTCCAGCCCAGGTATTGATGCCGTTTCCATCCATCTCCTCAGTGGACACCGGTGCTTTCTTTACTTCCGGCGCAGCCGCTTTCAGGATCTCGCGTTTCTCAACCGGCGGTTTCTTTGCCGGACGGGACTCGAAGAACTCTTTTGCTACCTGTGGGAACAGTGCATAAGTCAGGACATCCTCATCCTGCTGCTTCCACTGCTTCATCTCCGCCTCAATCTTCTCAAGCTGCGGCTCGATCAGATCTGCCGGACGACAGGTGATCGGTTTTGCATCGCCGATTGCTTTCTTCTGAACTTCTTTGTCGAACGGCTTTACAGTCTGTCCGAACTCGCCCATCAGAAGTTTCTTGGATTCCTTTGTGAACATCTTGTAGCGCTCGCCCATCAGGACATTGAATACAGCCTGTGTACCAACGATCTGGGAAGACGGAGTAACTAACGGCGGCTCACCGAAGTCTTTGCGGACTCTCGGGATCTCTTTCAGTACATCGTAGTATTTATCCTCTGCGCGCGCTTCTTTCAGCTGGGAAACCAGGTTGGAAAGCATACCGCCCGGAACCTGATAACGCAGGGTATTGATGTCAACGCCCAGAACCTTGGTATTCATCAGACCACTCTTTAACGCTTCCTCACGCATCGGGCGGAAGTAATCTGCGATCTCCGCCAGTTTTTCCTGATCCAGTCCGGTATCATACGGAGTACCTTTGAAGGTCTCAACCATAACCTCGGTCGCCGGCTGGCTCGTTCCCATCGAAAATGGGGACATCGCGGTATCGATCATGTCAGCGCCCGCTTCCACTGCCTTTAAGTACGTCATGGATGCGACGCCGGAGGTGTAATGCGTATGGATATCAATCGGAAGATCAACTGCTTCTTTCAGCGCTTTCACAAGGATCTCTGCATTGTACGGGGTCAGAAGACCTGCCATATCCTTGATACACAGGGAATCAGCACCCATATCCTCGATTCTCTTTGCAATGTCTTTCCAATAATCCAGTGTATATGCATCACCCAGTGTATAGCTCAGCGCTATCTGTGCGTGTGCTTTTTCTTTGTTGGCTGCCTTTACCGCTGTCTCCAGGTTGCGGATATCATTTAAACAGTCAAAAATACGGATAATATCAATACCATTGGCAACTGATTTCTGTACGAAATATTCTACCACATCATCTGCGTATGGACGATATCCTAAGATGTTCTGTCCACGGAATAACATCTGAAGTTTTGTATTTTTGAATCCATCACGGAATTTACGAAGTCTTTCCCATGGATCTTCTTTTAAGAAACGAAGAGATGCATCAAAGGTAGCTCCACCCCAGCACTCTACGGAATGATATCCAACCTTGTCCATCTTATCAACGATCGGGAGCATCTGCTCTGTTGTCATACGGGTTGCGATCAGAGACTGATGCGCATCACGCAGGATCGTTTCTGTAATCTCTACAGGTTTTTTTACTATATCTGCCATTTTATTTCCTCCTAATTATATATCGCTTAAATTCCTACGCCAAAGATCGCCATGAATGTTCCGGCAGCTACGGCTGTACCGATAACACCCGCAACGTTTGGTCCCATAGCATGCATCAGAAGGAAGTTTGTCGGATCTGCCTCAGCTCCGACCTTCTGTGATACTCTGGCTGCCATTGGAACTGCAGATACACCGGCAGAACCAATCAGTGGATTAACCTTACCATGTGTTGCAACACACATCAGTTTACCGAACAGTACACCTGCGGCTGTACCGAATGCGAATGCAATCAGACCGAGAATTACGATCTTGATCGTATCCATATTAAGGAATGCCTCGGCACTCGTTGTTGCTCCTACGGATGTTCCCAGCAGGATAACTACGATGTACATCATTGCATTGGAAGCTGTCTCTGTTAACTGTCTTACAACTCCGGACTCACGGAACAGGTTACCAAGCATTAACATACCAACCAGTGGTGCTGTTATAGGA
>ENA-ORTF01003227-ORTF01003227.1-human-gut-metagenome-genome-assembly--contig:-NODE-3227-length-14551-cov-9.659699_pt1 | contig 14551 bp, 13 predicted proteins | sample MGYA00241908_ERZ509180 | MGnify/ENA primary metagenome ERZ509180 (study PRJEB26280, sample SAMEA2338814) | human gut metagenome | biome: human gut; feature: human-associated habitat; material: faeces... | reverse complement strand
TACTAAGTTTTAATCGAATGTAGAGACTGTTAGACTGTTCGCCTAAATGAACAGTAGAAGCTATGCGTCTTAAGACGTGTAGAGGTTCACATGCTCGTAGAGCGCTTTTATTTACGTTTTAAGAGCTTTTATTGTAAACGTGATAACCATTCATCATTTAGTCTAAAATTGATTTTAGACGTGTTCTGATGCGTTGTGGAGCATATTGTTACCAGTCGAATGAGAATGGATTTGTCAAAAACATGTTTCCGAACAAATCAGTGCTTTTGATTTTGTAGGAACCATCTTCTTTACGCAGTTCAAACGTTGCATATACACGAGATTTATCGTTATCACCATAGGATGTTTCGACTTTTGCTTTCCAGCATATTTCATCTGATGCATAAATACAATTATCATCGTTTTCGGCATCGGGCTGCAAGTCTGAGATTTTGAAGTTTGCATTGCCTGATAATATGTTTTTGAGCTGTTCAACGTATTCACTTGAATTATCATCTGTAAAATAGTCTTCAAATGATGTTTCCGATGTTTTTCCAAGATTGATGGCATTCATGGCACCTTCGATATCATCCATGACATCGTTTTTGATATCTCGTTGAGTTTCTGAATCAAGTTTGATGTCTGTGAACAGTTCTTTTGTTGGATAATCGTATTTTTCATCTTCATCATATTTGATGGTATGATTGAATGTGCCAATATCAGTTTCCATTTTGATTTTCAAATCTGTTTTTGGTACGTTGATTTCATATGCGTCAGCATCATATGTATTGGCATATCTATCTTCGGTTGCGAGCTTGTTGTCAAGTTTCGTACCGTTTACAGTAATTTTGGCATTCTTTGGCGCGCAAAATTTTACAGTGTGGAATATTCCGCCCAGAGAGTCCATAGAATAGGAACCATCTTCTTTGAGATTGAATGCAATGGTGACTGGAGAACTTCCATTTACGCTGATATTTTCAACAACGGCACGTTTGCCGGATTTGATTTTTTCAACTTTGATGTTATCAGCTTTGATAAATGGTTTTAGTTCTGTTGTGTTGATGTATTCTTCCAGGTCTTCTTCATTACAGATAGTATTTTCTGGAAGATTCATCATGTTTAAAATGTCTTCATAATTTGCTGTTTTCAGGTCATTGTTGAACTGCTGTGCAATTTCAGGTGTTTTCTTTCCACATCCTGATACAAAGGTTGCGATGAGCATGAATAACAGACATGTTTTTAACAGGTTACTGTGTTTTTTCATAATTTTTAGTTTCCTCCTATTTCATTATCGATGAGCGTGATGAGACCTTCTTCAATCATGTTCATAGTATTAACATCGTTTGGTGGCAATGTTAAGGTGTTTTTGTAAATGAACCAATCATGATTTTCAGGCTTACAAAGATAGTTAAGTCTTTGTTTTTCTTGCTGTGACAATGAACCAAATGGTTTTGCTTTTAATTGAGCCAAATATTCACCCATTGCTTTACTGAATAAAATGATGGATTTTAAATGGTCATGTGTGATGTTCATTGGTTCTTTGTCAAATATTTCATCAAGTGACGGTTTATCATCATTTGGTGTTTCTGATTGATTGTCAGATGTATTGTTTTCGTTTTGTTTTGTCAATTCGTTTATTTTATTGACATCCTCATCAGTTACATCAGACCCTGTACTTAATTCTGCAATTTGTGATGCAGAAAGATTGTCTGCATCTGTTGTAAATAGTGTAGGTGCAGACTGTTCTGGTACAGGTATGCTTTCTGATTTATCAGTGTTGTTATCTATGTCAGATTGTTCGTCGATGATTTCGTCATCATCGGGAATGTTCGGTAGCATATCGTCTAAAAAGTTTTCAAGCGGAATGTCCGGTGGTTCTGATAAGTCTTCCATGTCATCCGGTGATGGAATATTAGGCTCTGTTAATTCAAGTTCATCAGCTTCTGAAAAATCGTCGCAAGTGTAATCATCTAATTGCTGATTTGTATTTTCTGACAGGTTTGGTTCTTCAGAAGGATTGTCAGCAGGATTGCTGACTTCTTCTTGAATTTCAATTCTTACAGTGGGTGTTGGTTCAATAATGTTTTCAACATTCATTGAAGATGATATTTTTTGTATTGGACCAGGCTTGATGAGCTTGTAATTGTTTGGAAGAATCGGACTGCTGTAATAAGTTCGATTCGGAAGTGGCATGCCATAATCCTGTAGGTTTAATTCAACTTTGTCATTTACAGATGGTGTTGTACCTGTCGTAAGGGTCATTGGAAGATGATTGTGAGCAATGACAAGAGCATCTTTTTCATTCAATGCTGAGATGATGAATTCCTGTCTGTATTGTTCTTTTGTATCTCCGTTTTGTTCAGTCCATGATGCAACGGCTCTGTATAAGCGTACATGTTCTTCTTTTTTTATGTCAGGTATGCGAAAGGGCATGAGTGATTCTCCTTTCTTTCTGTATTACATATATTTTGATAATACAGGTGGATTTTTTATATTCTGTATAGACTGTGGCACGTCAATGATTCTTTGGTTTTCACTTCCTCGAAATTCAAGCATGATGTTTCGTTTATCAAGTTGATATTCACCATCTACAAGAATGTCTATATTGTTTAAGATATCCAGTGTTTTATCTGTAAAACAGATGGATTCTTTTTGACCAGTGAGTTCTTCCCATAAGTATCCTGAATACATCCAGATTGTTTTGGTTGGATGTGATTTTCTTATCTGAATGATAAGATTTAGGATTTCTGGCTGATTTTCTGGTTCAAATGGTTCACCACCTAAGATGGAAATCCCATCAATGTATGCTGGTGAGAGAGAAGTGACAATTTTGTCAGCAATTTCTGGTGTAAAAGTCTGTCCGAAATTGAAGTTCCATGTTTCGCTGTTGAAACATTCTTTGCAGTGATGTCTGCAACCGGATACGAATAGGACTGTTCTACAGCCAATGCCGTTTGCTGTGTCACAGTATAAAATTTTTCCATAATTCATAATAATACAATCCTTTCTGATGGATGCTATTATCACTTCTGTATTTTATCAGATTTGAGTGACAATGTCCATATTTCAACTGATATATGAATAGAAAAACAGGGTTGACATGTGTAAATGGCAACCCTGTTATGATTGGTTATTCAGCAGATGTTGTATCTGTTTCTGGTGGAGTAGACTCGTCTTCGACTGCTACGTGTAATACACGTTCTGCAATTTCCTGAGTTCTACCCTGATTCCAGTACTGAGTTCCGATGTATCCACATGTACGACGAGCAACATGCATTTTATTTTGGTCAGTGCAGCCACACTGTGGGCACTGCCATGCACGTTTTCCATCTTTGTGGATAATCTTGATTTCGCCATCATAGCCACAGTTTTCACAGTGGTCAGATTTTGTGTTTAACTCCGCATATAAGATAGTTTCGTAGATGTGCTGCATGATAGCAAGTACAGCTGGGATGTTTCCCTGCATATTAGGTACTTCAACATAACTGATGGCTCCGCCTGGAGACAGTTTCTGGAATTCAGATTCTTTTGTCAGTTTGCTGAAAGCATCAATATGTTCTGTTACATGTACGTGATAAGAGTTTGTAATGTAATTCTTATCTGTTACATGCGGAATTTTGCCGAAACGGCGCTGTAAACATTTTGCAAATTTGTAAGTTGTGGATTCTAAAGGAGTCCCATATACCGAATAATCGATATTTTCTTCAGATTTCCATTTATTACATGCGTCATTTAATGCTTGCATTACTCTTAAACCGAATTCTTTTCCTTTGTCGGAAGTGTGTGATACGTGTTTCATGTAGTAAACACATTCGGCAAGTCCTGCATAGCCAAGTGAGATAGTAGAGTAACCATTGAATAACAATGGGTCAATGACTTCTCCCGGTTTTAAGCGTGCAAGTGCTCCGTACTGCCACTGGATTGGTGCAACATCACTTGGTGTACCAAGCAAACGTTCGTGTTTTGAACGAAGTGCTTTGTGACATAACTCAAGACGTTCTGTCATGAGTTTCCAGAATGTTTCTTCATCACCGTGAGATGAGCAGGCTACATCGACTAAGTTAAGTGTTACAACACCCTGATTGAAACGTCCATAGTATTTGTGCTTACCTGGTACGTAGTTTAATGCATTGGCAATGTTTCCGATACCAGCGTCTGTAAAGCGGTCTGGTGTAAGGAATGAACGACATCCCATACATGGATACACATCCCCTTTTAATTCAAGCATTTTCTTTTCAGAGATGTAGTCTGGAACCATACGTTTTGCTGTACATTTTGCAGCAAGTACTGTCAAGTACCAGTATGGTGTTCCTTCATGAATATTGTCTTCTTGCAAACAGTAAATCAGTTTAGGAAATGCTGGTGTAATGTAAGCACCAGATGCGTCTTTAACACCCTTCATACGCTGTTTCAGCATGACTTCAATCAACATTGCAAGGTCTTTCTTTTCCTGTTCGTTACGAGCTTCATTCAAATACATGAATACTGTTACGAATGGAGCCTGACCGTTTGTTGTCTGAAGTGTGATAAGCTGATACTGAATTGTCTGACATCCGCTTTCAACTTCTTTTCTGACTTCAGCTTCGACATAGTCGTTTAACTGTTCTTCAGTAAATGGAATGTTGAGTTTCTTCCATTCAGCACTGAAACGCTTTCTAAGTTTTTGTCTTGATACATCAACGAATGGCGCAAGATGAGCTAAGCTGATTGTCTGACCACCGTACTGTTGTGATGCAACCTGGGCAATGATTTGACTGGCAACTGTGGTTGCTGTCGAGAATGACTTCGGTGTATCAATCCATGTACCTGAGATACATGTTCCATTTTGAAGCATGTCTTCAAGGTTGATGAGACAGCAATTGTGTTCGGGTTGAGCTTGATAGTCTGTGTCATGTACGTGAATGATACCAAGGTCGTGCGCTGTCATTACTTCAGGTGGTAACAGGTGTTTACGAGTGTAGTCTCGTGACCATTCACCAGCCATGTAATCACGCTGTACAGATAAGACTTTCGTGTCTTTGTTACTGTTTTCCTGGTTGACTTCTTCATTACCACCACTGACAGTACCGTCTTTGTTGACTTTTACATTGATAATACCTTCGATTTTTTTATCAAGTGTTGATTTCTTACGGGCTTCATTGTGTTTGTAACGGTATGTGATATATGCTCGTGCAAGTTCACATTTACCGGAAACCATAATCAAGTCTTCAACTTTGTCCTGAATTTCTTCGACAGAAAGGTCTCTGTCAAGTGCTTGAGCCTGCTTGAAGATTGACTCAGCAATATCACTGATACCTGTCGATGACAGTTTATCAATTGGATTTGCCATTTCGGAATTTGCTTTCGAAATAGCGTTGATAATTTTTCTAATGTCAAATGGAACACGTTCACCGGACCTTTTCATGATGAAAAGTTTAGTGCCCATGCTTTCATTCCATTCGTCATCATAGCGTTCTTCTGTTTTTACATCCATAATGCTATTGTCCTCCTTATGTTATACATATTTTTGGACGATTGTGTTTACATAGTCGTCCATCAATTCTAAGAAGTGATTGTCAGACTTCAGTTCTTCTTTTACTTTAGCTGCAATCTCTTCTGAATTTTCGTGTTTCTGGTCGTTGACAAGATTGTCAACATAGTCTGCAAATGTTGCAGACAGAATATTGTCATCTTTCTTGATATGTTTCTTTAAGATTTTTTCATCAAGAGATGCATATTCTTTTAAACAGATGCCAAGTCCCGTGTCATCGGACATAAGCAGTGCTGCAAATCGTTTATCTGAATAATGGTCTTCCGTGCCATCTTTCATGATGACTCTGATATTTCCCACATCATCTGTAAGAAGTGTTTTTGTTTCTTTCAGAGTCGCGATGATTGGTTCTAATCTTTCAGCAAGGGTTTTGTGTCTGTTTAAAGCCAAAGCATCGTTTTTCATGCCGTCTTCAGAATAATCATTGGTGAGTGTAATGGCAAGCATGCAGTTTGGTTTTACAAAGCTGCCGTTATCAAGTGATTCTTCGAATGCTGAAAATTGTTCGTTTTCATCGTTGTATCGTTTGTCATATGTTTCAGCGGCTCCAGGTTTACCTTTTGCACGTTCAATTGCCATTTCACGAGCTTTTTCATCATTATCTGCTTTGATGTAGATGATTTCAAAGTCTTCTTCAGGCATGTTTTTCAGTAATACGTCAACCCCTTTTGGGTCGATAATGTACGCATCGGCTTCTTCAACTTGCTGTCTGGTTGCAAAGTATTCATCTGGTTCATTGTCACCATTTTTGATAAATGTTACTGCAACCTTGTCTTCCTGTGGAATAGCGGCTGCTTCGTCTTTTGTGATAAATACATGAGTGTCTTCACCTTCAAAGCGGGGTTTGCGAGTTGTTGTGGAAAGTACGAATTTCCATCCGAACATGTTCTGCAACAGTTCTTTGAGATAATCTTTGCCTCTTCCAGTTCTACCTACAATAAGATATTTCATTCTATTAATTAACGCAAGACACTCCCACTTCAAACACTGTTAAGTAGTGAGAGGAATGCGTTTCTCTTTTCTTAATAGTCAAATGAGCGTGTTTAGATGCGGTAAGCCAGCACACGCTCGGAAGCTGTAAGCAACCTTCGCTAATGTTAATAAGAGGTTTTGAGTATGCAACACTGTTCCTACCCATCAGAACTGTTTAATTACATACCGTAGAGCTGAGAGCTAGGTTGAATACTCTCAGGTACCTGTACATTCTCTTTTAACGTAGTATCTCTTGCGGAGATACTGAAGCTAGTCAATAAGTGCTTTTGCAAGCTCCAACTTCATAACACATAGTGTTTAAGTTGTGGGTTATTGACGGTTTTGGTCTCCTTTATAGTTTATATTATACACCGGGTTGGCTATTTTTCTGGATGACATGACCCACATGTTTTATAGCATTCATTGAGTAAGTCACTCAATGAACCCGTGTATGTCTTTTTGTTAGATTCTGACATTTTGTCAACAGAAGAACAAGTCGGTTTGTGAACAACCTTGTTCTTTGTATTTAAGATGTATGTATCAGAGGTGATGTTCACATCATCATCTTTTGTAGATATGTCTGTTGATAAATGGCTTTCTCCAGTTGTATAGTCAATGGTGATACCAGGCTGGTTATTGTAACAATATACACAGAATTTGATTCCTTCTCCATTATCTTCTACGGAGTATGCTTCTATTAGAACACCACGGCAAACAAGTTCTTTACCAATGAACATTGGCGTGACTCGATACATAACGTGGTTTCCTGTATCATCAATATATGCTCTTACAAGATTTTCGTAAGGTAGCATACCTGATACATTCATGTATCTGGTTCCCGTTGCAAGGTTCTTTTCATTTGCATCTTCTCCGGCAAGTTCATGTGCAATTAGGTGACATCTGTTGTAAAGATAGCCACCATCTTTGATAGTGTCGTATTTTTTTTGTTTCCATCCGGTTGGTGTTACAGAGTTTATGTCACCACGAGAAGATGTTGGAAGTGTTTCTTCACCAAGACAAGCCATCGCTGTTTGTACACGACCAAGATTGTCAAGGTCAGCATAGTTTTCATATGCTTTGCTTGTGATTTCATCGGAAGTGAAGAGCGGCTTGTTGTCGTTGTACTCATAGATAGGAGAGTTGTTGAACTCAGGAATCTTACTGAGGTCAAACCCTGTTGTTGTTATGAGTGAACCGTCTGACGATGTATTGTTATCAGATTTATCTGATGAAGACGGTTTGTCAGACGGTGACTCTGTTGTTGCACTGTACTTATCATTGATTTTGTTTGCCATATCATTGATGCTTGTGTTATTGCATCCAGTCATGGCAAAGACTGTGATAAGCATTGTGCACAGGATTGTCAACAATCTGATATGTTTATGCTGTTTCATAAATTGTTATGACTCCTTTCCTTTATCCTTTTTAGGAGATATCGGATGAGGATTGAAGTGCTGGATGATTGGCATAACATATTTATCGTCATTGATATTAACAATATTGTATTTGTCAGATGTATGGTCATATTTGAGTACTGTAATCTCTTCATCATGAGATTCAGGATACATAATGTTTATACATCGTGGAACAATGGCGATGTATGGATATGCTCCAGCTTCATTGATGTCAGCCATATTTGCTTTGGCATATTCAATAGCGGTGTCTTTGTCAATAAAGTAAGCAGCATTGAAATTATCAATGTCATAAAGCTGTCCCCAGCCGGATTCGAATTCTTTATATTCTTCCAATGATTTCTTTCTCCAAAGAGGATGCTGGATTTTACAGATTTCGAATAATTCCTGCCATCGTTTTTCATTACGTTTGTGAATATCAATGGCAGAAAGGATGAAAATTTTTGAATTTTCCATAGAAATTATCTCCTTTATGTGGATTTTTTTTGTATTTTTTTTGTATTTTCATTGTATCACATATTGGGTGGTTTTGGAAGTTATATGTTTCGTGTTAGATAGATTTTAAGGTCTTTGAAATCGTATTCGCAGCTGTCATGTTCCAAATCCATATCTGCTAAGATGTTACCGATATATTCACGGAATTCATCTTCATTGTCGTGATTTAATGTGACAAGTTTGTCAAAACCGGATGGTGTGATGAATCCCATAGCGGAACTTTCAGCACCTGTGTTGTAGATTTCCATTGGAAATCCTTCTTCCTGATTCAACAGGTCATATATTTTTGTAATGTCATTGACAGTAAGACCTGACATACATTCTTTTTCAATAAATACAGCATCGTATTTCATTATAAAATTCATTCCTTTCTTTCTTAAAAAGAAGCAGTCGTGATATTTTTTATCACGACTGCTTGCAGCATAGCTAATCGCCATGATGGTTATTTGGTTTGTTACCATAAGTGTCATATTGCGCTTTATGGTCGTAGTAATCTTTGACAATCATCTGGTGATATTTAATATGGTTCTGTTCAAAGCTGTTATCACCAGGCTGATAATATTGATGGTCTTTGACATCATCAGGAAGATATTCCTGCGGATACCAGTGGTTTGGATACTGATGGGGCCATATATAGTCTTTTGTGTGAGCATGTTGCAAGTAATATGGTATTACACTACCTTTTCCAGCTTTTACATCTTCAAGTGCTGCACTATATGATGCACCAGCAGTACAAGCTTTTCTGGATAATGCGAGATAGAGAACAGCATTTGTAAGGACTTGAGGAGCTTCAGGCATACCAAGTTCTTTTGCCATTTGTACACATGCATAAGTGAATGGAATAGCATCTGGATTTGCAAGTCCAATATCTTCTCCGGCAATGACCATGAGTCTTCGACATGTAGCTTCAAGGTCTCCGCCTTCAAGCAATCTACATAGATAGAAGACTGCTGCGTTTGGGTCGGAGCCTCGTATAGATTTCTGAAGTCCTGACTTCAAGGAATAATGGTCATCACCGTTTTTATCATAATGTGCCATACGGATGGACGGTAGAACAGTTTCTACATCGTCTGATGTGATGATATGAGGTGTTCCATCATCATTGTTTTCAGGACATTGTATGAATACAGATTCAAGTAAATTTGTTGCACGTCTTACATCACCAGCCGTGTTGCCTGCAATGAATGTAAGTGCAAAATCGTCAATCTGTCGATTGGATGATTTACAAATGTGTTTCAAGTATTCTTTGATGTCCTGTTCATCTACAGGTTTAAATTCGATGATTGCACATCTTGATACAAGTGCTTTATCTACTTCGAAGAATGGATTTTCTGCAGTAGATGCAATCATGATAAAATCGCCATTTTCTGTGTATGGTAAAAACAACTGTTGCTGTTTCTTGTTCAGATACTGAATTTCGTCTACATACAGAATGAATGTCTGTTCTTGATTTTTTTTACTTGTTGTTACAAGTGATTTCAAGATGTCAGATAAAGACATTTTCTTTTCTGGTAGGGAACCGTCTACCTGAAAGTTTGTGCAGTTGATGGTATGGAATGGTAAGCCAAATTCTTTTGCAAGGATTGTGGCAGCTGTTGTTTTTCCGGTACCTGGATTACCATGAAAAATACAGGATTTCAGTTGTTTGTATTTGAGCATGTTTGTTAGTATGCCGTTTGGTCCGACAAGATGCTGTTGTCCGACCATTTCGTCTAATGACGAAGGTCGGAATGTTTTTGTGAGTTCAAGCATATTGAAAAACCTCCTTAGTTCGATTCTTCATAAGCATATGCTTTGTCATAAACATCTTCAAGCGATACAGCATCATTTCCAATATCTTTTGGTGAAGATTTTGTAATCGGTTCGGCTGTATAAGAACCACTTCGGATGTATAGTGTGTCGAACTGTTCAAACAGAGCTTCACGCAATCCATTTGCAAACGATTCGAACATCTGTGACTGTAAGCCACCGTTTCCATCAGGATTGTTGATAAGTTCAACGGCAATTGACCATGTGTTATCTTCGATAACAACACTGTATAAAGTGTTGCAAGCAATGACACGGCGTGACTGACTCTTATTGAGATAGGTGTCCTTTACAGGCTGCATACTTGGAAAGTGTGCACACAATGCATCTGAAAGTTTCTTTCTGATAGCATCGTAGTGTACCTGAGTCATCGATAGGTCAAATTCGTAATCATCTTCTTTACCTTCTGGAATCTGTGATTCTGTTACGAATTTGTTCGGGTCATTTTTGTCTTTGTACATGTATATATCATTGTAGTTTACATAGTACAAAGCTTCGTTGTAGTTTACTGCAACATTCATTTTCACTTTAGCCATAATTTTTGTTCTCCTTTTTTGAATTTGAATTTGTAAATTTTTAGCATAATAAAAGCCGATACTGTGTGGAGTATCGACTTTTGATTATTCATTGAATTCCTCAGGATGAGCGTCTTTGTATAAAGATAGCAGTTTGTCAAAATTTTCTTGATTGAATCTATTTGATTTCGATTTGCTATCGAGATATTGGATGACGCCATCACCATTTTTGGTTATATATACACCCGCCGGAACTTCTTTGATTGGATATTTTTCCAATAGTTTCTTTCCCTGTTCAGAGCGAGTGGATACCCAATAGATATTTTTGATTTTGGATGCGGCTATCCGTTCTTTTGGATATACAGCATCACAGTCTGGGCAAGAATATCTGTAAAAAAGTATGATAGAAGTAGTTAGGTCAGATTCTTTTTCTGGCAGTTTACTTTCTTCTGGTGTACTTTCATTATATTCAAGTATTTTTTCCCATGTCATGGTGTCTTGATACAATCCATGTTTCTTGGCTATATAAACAGTAGTCATTCCTTCTACAAAGTAGAGTAGTGAGAGAATAAGTGTTGTTCCAAGAATGATTTGTATTGCAAGTGTTTTCTTGCTCCATGAAGTGTCAATAGGCTTTTTTCTTAAAGCCTGAATAATTGGGTTTGTCTTACATTCAATGAGAATGAAGAGTAGTAGTGCTGTGAAAAATAATACAGAAGCTATTATCAGACAGGGTCTGTAAGTGAGTTTAGCTGTGAGTTTTAGCATGTCTGTATTGATACTTGTCAGGGTTTGACTGACAAATGGAGTTTTGTACATATGTATAAACCTCCTTTAATGATTTTTTGGTTTATCGTTGTCAGTCTTTGCCATGACATCCTGCACAAGATATCCAAGCCATGGTAATTTCTGGTTGTTCTTGGTGTATCTATAAGTATCATGTTTTTCACGATGCGGGAGCATTTCTTTGATGACTGTATACAGGAAGTATGCTTTTTCATCATCTGTATATTCATGCTCAGCGGCGATGAACTGTACAGCGAGAATGCTTGAAAGTTTCCAGTTGAGATATGCAATGTACGCCCATTCATATCTTGACATGTCGTTTTCTCCAGGAGACTTATCTTTCTTGAAGTCTTCAGGCTTCTTTTTGTAATCATGAGCTGACATTCTAAGCATGTCTAAAATCTTGTCTGCATATTCTGTGTCTGGTTTTTCTTCAATAGACTGCACATTCACGTCTCGTTTCACAGAGATATCTCTTGCTTCAGTTGCAAGTTCTTTGTAAATATCATTGAAATCGGTTGTTGGATTGTCCTGCAAAGGAATCATATTTCCTGTAAATGTGCAGAATTGGTTTAACAGGATTTCATAATATTTGTTTGCGTGTTTCAATGATTTTTTAGCATAGGCATTAGGGTACTGTAAGAAGCATTTTGGTTCTTTGAATACAAGATGGTATCCTTTACCGGATAAAGAAACTTCTCCATAAATGTAGTCTGTTTGTAAAAGTTTCTGTTTCAATTCATCGGGACAGCTTGGTTCTACATCTAATACCATGAAGTGGTCTGTCATTACATCGAGAAAATATGCATGATTGGTTGCAATCTGGTTGAGTTTTGAAAAGTAATCATCGATTTCAGGTAATGTGACAAGGGACCTTTCATCATGAAAGTGAGCACCTTTGATTTTTGTTTCGTCAAATAGAATATGCATGTCTAAAGGCATTTTATTGCTATCTGATATAGTCCATTTCGGATTGTCTTGAATAGACTGAATGAATGGATTTTGTCTAAATTCATTATATGTTTGATGGTTCATGATAATTTCCTTTCTTCTTAATAAAGTATCGCAACAGTTTAATCTGTATGTGACTAAAGTGCGCTCGCACTTTGATTGTTAGTTCTGTTTTTATTTTACTACAATGTGGTAGTTCTTGAAATAAAAACTTTGATTTATCAGCAAAAAAAATAATGCTCCGTCTTGCTGACGGAGCATTATCTATATATATATATATAACGGAGAACAAAAAACATTGAGTTTTCTGTGTCAATCCCGAACATTAGGATTGTGGTTGCGGAGGTTGGATTTGAACCAACGACCTCTTGGTTATGAGCCAAGCGAGCTTCCAGACTGCTCTACTCCGCTGGCGACTCCGACGGGATTTGAACCCGTGACCTCTGCCGTGACAGGGCAGCGTTCTAACCAACTGAACCACGAAGCCAGAATGCGGATAAACCGCATTTGTAAGATTTGTAACATCTTTGTAACAACGTTTTTTGTGCAACAGATAAGTGTCATCTGTGAGTTCTTTTTCTGTTGCTGAATTTTTGTGAGAATAGGCTGAGATTTTTGACCTACAACGTTACCATCTATCATCGTTGGAAATGATTAATCACACAGCCGATTAAGCTGTAGGTAACAACGACACTGATTTTGAGAAAATCAGCAAAATCTTACAATGAGGTATTATAGATTTCCTTTCTGCACATCGTCCCTTGCGAGGTTCATAGATTGCGGTCTATTACGGTTGCACATATTTGTACTTTCTTACGTGTCACCTTGCGAGTTTCACGCATGTTCATATTGCAGAACAATAAGTCGTTTTTTTCCTCAAAGTCGTACACACTTTTGCTTTTTGTAATATCTGATATAATCTTTTTTATCATCGGATGTTTTCAAATAATTTGACTATCTGTCAAATACAGAAAGTATGTACAAATTATGGATGACGAGGTATACGTTTTACCATCTGTATCTTTTGGATACAGCCCAGTAATCGCCACCCTGCTTATCTTGTTATCGATTCGCTTTTCAATAAGCCACCTATCTTTCGATTTAAGATGCAACTTGTTGAAATATATACAGCACTTATCCTTACGGGATTTGCACCATATATCAACTTTGCGTCCACTCATTTCTGAGATTGGGATTTTAGAGCTTTTTTCATAGCTCCTATCCGTCCGTAATCCTCCGACAGATGTCTCTTGGATTGTAGGAAGGACATATGCAAATATTGGTTTTCCGGTGCACTAATATACAAGGTATATTAGTGGCAAGTGTCTTTGTAGGACATCATGCTTTATACGTATCACTACGCTTATCTATAGACCCGAAACCAGCCTATAATTGCACGTTTCGTTTAGCAATTGATTTTATTACGCTATTTTCTTTTGTTTTAGCTTCGATGCGAATTCTCAATGAGGGGAAACGTATCAAAATACGGACAATAAAGAAATAGTAAGAAAATACCCGTTTGGTCGGGGCGACACGATTCGAACGTGCGACCTCATGGTCCCAAACCATGCGTTCTAGCCAAGCTGAACTACGCCCCGGAGGGGTTCAATGAATCGTGCTTTGTACCATCGGTCACATTATAGATGGAGTTTGTTGACATGTCTTTAGACCCAGTTTTTATCACGTTTGGAAGAATGATTTCTTCGTAATGTCAAGGTTGCGTTTCTCTTGACCGATTCATTGGATAGCAGACTATTGCGAACTTGCCATCTGCAATGGCGACTCATTTAATTTCTCTCTAACAGTCGAACTTGACGTTGAGATACGGCACGATGCCATAACCGTGCAAGTAAAAACCGATAGTAGCAGTGCTAGAATCGGATTCCGTAACCAATCGTGTTGGTACGGGAGTGCAGGAGACCGGATTCGAACCAATCTAATAGTCATACTCTTTCTTGTTCAGAGTTTGTGTTTTCAGCTTATTCCTATTTCGGCTTAAATTATCACAAATCTTACTGGAGATACCATTTGACCCTTTCTCAGATGCCCCTTCATTCTTTTAATTAACGCAAGACACTCCCACTTCAAACACTGTTAAGTAGTGA
>ENA-ORTF01003220-ORTF01003220.1-human-gut-metagenome-genome-assembly--contig:-NODE-3220-length-14572-cov-2.683406_pt1 | contig 14572 bp, 10 predicted proteins | sample MGYA00241908_ERZ509180 | MGnify/ENA primary metagenome ERZ509180 (study PRJEB26280, sample SAMEA2338814) | human gut metagenome | biome: human gut; feature: human-associated habitat; material: faeces... | reverse complement strand
GAGCTAGGTTTATAATCGAACTCAAGGCATCGCCTCCTTCTTATACCCTTCGATCCCAAAGGAGATACCATGGTCGATGAAACCAATTCATTAGAAGAGATCCGCGCATACTTCGCTCAGGATAAATTCGCAGCTCAAGCGCAGTGCAGCATCATCGAGGCCGCACCGAATCACGCCATCTGCGAAATGCCCATCACCGAAAACCACCTGAACGCCAACGGCACCGTCATGGGTGGCGCGATGTTCACGCTGGCAGATTTCACCATGGCCATCATCTCGAACATGGACAACAAACCTACCGTTGCTATCGACTGCACGATCCGCTTCTTCTCCCCCGCCAAGGGCGAGAAGCTCATCGCTACGGGCAGTGCGAACAAGGCAGGCCGAACCGTAGGTTTCTACACCGTCGACATCACCGACGACCTGGGAACCAACGTTGCGCAGTTCGTCTGCACCGCGCATCGCAGCTAGACCTTCGTTCTTTCATCCTGGAATAGCGCCCCGAACGCAAAACCACCTGCGCGCCTCACTGCCGCAGGTGGTTCTCTTTTCCATTCGCACGAAAACCCTGTCGAAGTACGCCGAAGGGGCGTAAAATCGAACTGCATCCGCACATCAGTCCTATACGCATACGCAAGAAAAGAGTCGCATGAACTTCACCGAACGCTGGCATACCTTCTTCGATCGCTCCGCCCCGAACATGATCTTGCGTTTTGCGGTCATGTTCTTCGGTCTTGCACTGGTTGCTGCTTCGGTCGCACTCACTCGCGCTTCAGGGCTCGGCACCTCACCCATCTCGTGCATCCCCGCAGTCTTGAGCTTTACCACGGCCTGGACCATCGGCACGTGGACCTTTGTAGTGAACGTACTGTTCGTACTCATCCAGATAATCTTGTTGCGCAGCGATTTCAACCCGATCCAGTTCTTGCAGATAGCTTTCGTGTTCGTCTTCTCAGCGATGATCGATTTCTTCGTTCCGTTTTGCGAACTCATCCCCATGCCGAACTACGGCTTTGAACTCTTCTACACCATACTGGGCGTATTCATGACAGGCTTTGGCATCTTCCTGCAGGTGAAAGCCTCGCTCATCACGCTTCCTGGTGAAGGGATCGTGCTGGCAGTTTCGAAGGTGACCAAGATCGCATTCCCTAAATGCAAGGTAGCGTTCGACACGTCCCAAGGCGTTATCGGCGTGATCATCTCGCTCATCGCGATGGGTGGTCTATTCGGTGTGCGTGAAGGCACCATCCTCTCGGCACTGTTCGTAGGCGTGGTCGTGAATCTCTGCAACAAGCTGCTTCCGAACTTCGAAAAAGCCGTTCCGCTCGCTGGACACCGGACGCTCACCGCAACCACTCTCGAGGCGCCCTCAAATGCAAGCGCGCCCCAAGAAGTCCCCGCTACCGATGCGGCTCCCGAAGCAGCACTCGAAGCAACAGACGCTTCTTACTCTCTTGAACGCGACTAGTACGAATTGCGGCAGATCTGCTCGCTTAACAACAAGGAAGACCCCTCCCAAGCACAAGCTATCTGGCGAACCACCTACTCCTCTTTCTCTGACGAGAAGAAAGACAATAGGAATTCCTGCACCGCAGTGAGCGTGGTTCCATCTTCGCTCTCTCCCACCACGCGCATCGGCACGATGAGCTTCTTCTTGTCCGCCAAGTAACGCCCTGCTTTCTTGCGGAGCGCGGATGCCTGCTTCTTCGAGATGGTGATAGGCTCGACGATGAGCTTGCCGCCCGTCACCGATATCTGCGCGATGTTGTGCTCGTTCGCGAACGCTTTCAAACGCGCTTTCTGGAATTGGTTAACCGTAGCTGGCGGCATTTCGCCATGCTTCTCCATGATCTCGCGCGCTAGCTCGTCCACGAATTCAATCGTATCGGCGCTGGCCAGTTTGCGGTAGAAGAGCACACGTTCATCAGCATCAGGCACATATTCTTCAGGGATATACGTGTGATCGGGCACATTGATCACGATGTCGGAAAGCGCTTCTGGGAGATAGTTGTCGGATATGCTCTCCCCCTCACGCGTAAGATTCACTGCCTGCGAGAGCATCTGCGCATAAAGATCGAAGCCCACTGCCGACATGTTGCCGCTCTGCTCCGCGCCAAGGATGCTGCCTGCACCACGAATCTCAAGATCCTTCATAGCGATACGCATGCCGCTTCCCAGATCGGCATTCTCGTCGATCGCGGTCAGGCGATCGCGCGCTTCTTCGGTAAGAGGAACGTTATCGGGGAACAGGAAGTAAGCATATGCCTGCGTGGAAGAGCGCCCGACACGTCCTTTGAGCTGGTACATCTGCGCGAGACCCAAGCGCTGCGCGTCTTCGATGATGAGCGTGTTCGTATGCGGGTTGTCGATACCGCTCTCGATGATGGTAGTTGCCACGAGCACATCGATCTCGCCTGCGGAGAAATCTTCCATCACGATCTCGAGCTCTTCTTTTGACATCTTACCGTGCGCTACCCCGATGCGCGCTTCACCTGCCGCTTCACGCACGCGCTTCACCGCATCATCGATCGAGCGCACGCGATTGCTCACGTAGTACACCTGCCCCTTGCGATCGAGTTCGCGCGCGATGGCGTCGGCGACCACATCAGGGTCCCACTCGCCCACGTGCACTTCCACGGGGCGGCGATCATCGGGCGGCGTCATGATCAGGCTCATGTCGCGCACACCAGAAAGCCCCATCTGCATCGTACGCGGAATGGGTGTTGCTGAAAGCGTGAGGATATCGATCGATTCACGCATGTTCTTCAGCTGCTCTTTGTGCCCCACGCCGAAGCGCTGTTCCTCGTCGATGATCACAAGCCCTAGGTCTTTCGGATTCACATCGCGCGAGAGCAGGCGATGCGTACCCACGAGCACCTGTACCTCCCCGTTGGCGAAATCTTCAAGGGTCCTTTTTTGCTGCGCAGGCGTACGGAAACGCGAGAGCACTTCGACGCGCACCCCGAAAGGCTCGAAGCGTTCTTTGAACGTGGTGTAGTGCTGCTGCGCCAAGATGGTGGTCGGGCAGAGCACCATCACCTGCTTCTTATCCTGCGTTGCCTTGAACGCCGCGCGCAATGCCACCTCAGTCTTGCCGAAGCCCACATCGCCGCACACGAGCCGATCCATCGGATGGATCGATTGCATGTCGGTCTTGATGTCCGCAATAGCCGCAAGCTGATCAGGGGTTTCTTGGTAAGGAAACGCTTCTTCCATCTCGCGCTGCCAGGGCGTGTCCTCTCTATATTGATAGCCCTTTGTCGCGCTACGACGCGTATGCACATCCACCAAGTCGAACGCAAGCTGCTTCGTAGCCTTGCGCGCACGCCCTATCGCGCGTGACCAGTCCGACGTATTGAGGCGCGTTAGACGCGGAGATGCTCCTTCAGGGCCAACATAGCGCGTTACGCGATCGAACTGCTCGACCGGCACGTAGAGCTTATCGCCTTCAGCGTATTCCAAAAGCAAGTAGTCGCGCTCGATCCCGCCCACATCACGGCGCACAAGGTCACGGAAGAATGCCACGCCATGATGTGCATGCACCACATAATCACCGGGCTTGTAAGGAAAGGTGATGTCGGTGATGTCGACGCGCTTCGTGGTGCGCACCGACATGGAACCTTGCGTATCGGCAAGCGAAACAAGAGCGAGCTTCGCCGCAGGGAAGATCATGCCGAGCGGAATGTTCACATCGACGATGTTCACCACACCACGGCGCAGCTTGCGCGCGCGGTGAGCAGTATCTGAAGACGCGGGCGCGGTCTCGCCTTCCGCAGGGCGAGCAGACGAAGATGAAGATACGCCTTCGCCCTCGTCATCGGGGACTGCCAGCACATCGAGCTCCTCCTTGATCGGGATCCCCCGATCGACCAGTTCGAGCTTCATCTCCTGACGCGCGCGGAAATGCGGCACCGAGAACACCACGGTGAAGCCCTGCTGCGTGAGCGAATGGAGCTTGCCGAAGAGCTTATCGGCATCTCCCGCCACATCCACACGCTTGACCACCAATTCATCATCGAGCTCCACGCCCACCCGCATGATCGATACGTAGGTTGCGCGCTGATTCTTCCCAAAATCGAGCGCTTGCGGGGCGAAGAAGAGCTCGTCTGCCAAAAGCAGCGAAGCGTTCGTCTTCTTCATGAGCTCATCGCGATAGTGAAGCGCATCATCGACCAAGCTTCGAGGCTCGACCACCACCGTAAGAGCATCATCCGGAAGGTAATTGCCCACGGTATCAAGCTCTTCATACACATAGGGCAAGAGCGCCTGTGGCGTGAATATCTCGGTCTGATCGAGCGCATCGAGCAGTTCGCGATAGAGCGGCGTGGTGCTCGACTGCGGCACCAACCGCGAACGCGCCTGAGCGATACCGCGCGAAGTGATAGGAAATTCCTGCACGGGAAAGATCTCGACCGACGCGCGCGAAGAGATGGTCTGCCCTGTTCCGGGGAGCAAGCTGCGGATCTCTTCCAGTTCATCGCCGAAGAAGTCGAGTCGCACCGGATTGACCAGATTGCCCGCGAACACATCGATCGTGCCGCCCTGCGCGCTGAAGGTCCCTGGTCCATCGAGCTTACCGGTATTCTCATAGCCGAGCTCCACCAGGTGCTCGACCAGACCCTCGTAGTCCTCGACACCTGAAATGCCCATCTCATCGAGCTCTTTTCCTGCTTCGAGCACAAGCGGGCGTGCAACCTCAGCGCGCGCGGGTGCCACCTTGCGCAAGAGCGCTCGAGCGGATGCTACTACCAAACATGACCTTCCGCTCTGAAGTGCCCAAAGCGCTTCGAGACGACGCGCCGACTGGCGTGCGCGCGCCTGGTACTCCTTCGCGTTCGCAGGAGGATCGAGGATGAACGGATTCTCTTCGCGTTCTCGATAGAGATAGACCTTCTCATCGCCCACGTAGGCACCGAGCATACGCGCGAACGTTTCGGCAGTCTCTTCGCCGGGAACCACCACGAGCGTAGGCTGCGGGCGCTTCGCAAAGCGCGCTGCTACCAAGAACGGGCGTGCCGAAGAAGCGACACCGATCGTGGCATCGGCACCAGCATCCAGTTTGCCCCAGAAGTTCTCAAGTGCACCCGAGCGTTCGAGCGTCTGCGAAAGAAGATCTATCAGCATCTGCGTCCCTTTCTTGCGCCTGCGAAGGCAGCTAAACCAAACACGAAAAGCCGCTTTTCGCGGCAACAGTGAAGATAAGTCTACCAATTCACTCGTCCGTTCGCTTGCCAGCGCACCGCTCTTCACGCACTCACCACAGGCGCGCTACCATCGTGTAACCCTGCTACAATACGAGAACAGAGATACAGCGAAGGGACAGCTATGGCACGAGAGAAGAAAGCGGATAAACTTGCTCGCGCGCTCGAAGTCGAGCGCCGCATGGGTGAACACTATCCCGAGCCCGAATGCGCGCTTCATTACCGAACACCCTTCGAACTCACGATCGCGGTCGCTCTTTCCGCACAGACCACCGACGTGAACGTGAATAAGGTAACCCCTACCCTGTTCGCACGCTTCGGAACACCCGAGGCCATGGCACAAGCGAATGTGGAAGAGGTTGCCGATGTCATCCATTCGCTCGGATTCTTCCGCAATAAGGCGAAGAATTGCGTTGCATGCGCTCAGATGATCATGAGCGATTTCGGTGGCGAGGTACCCCGTGACATGAAAAGCCTTCAAAAGCTTCCTGGGGTGGGCAGGAAGACGGCGAACATCGTACTGAACGAAGGGTTCGGCATCGTCGAAGGCATCGCAGTCGATACACACGTGTTCCGCATTGCGCACCGCTTGAAGTTCTCCAATGCCGACACTCCCTTACAAACCGAACAAGATCTGCTCAAGCTCTACCCCCGTGAATGCTGGGGGCCGATCAATCACCAATGGGTGTTGTTCGGACGCGAAACCTGCATCGCGCGCAAACCGAAATGCGCCGAATGCTTCTTGAACGACCTCTGCCCCTCCGCCTTCAAACAAGGCTGATGACAAACTACCCGGTCGTTCGTCATCTTTCATGCAGGTTTCCATTATTCTGCTTCGATGGAGCGGATCTCGAGTTCGCGGCCACGAAGAAGTTCCGTGTCTTCACTGTGGCAGTAGGGACAGATACGGCCATGCTCGACCGTACCATAGGTCTTCCCGCAGGCGTTGCAAACGGTAACAGCGGGCACGGTGCACACTTCAAGCTCCGCGCCCTCCGTGAGCTTGTTCTTGTTCGCCGCCCATGTCCAAGCATCCTCGAAGAAATCCGTGACGATGCCCGACACTTCGCCCAGGTCCACCGTCACTTTCTGAATATGCGCAAGGTGTTGCTCTTTCGCCACATCTTCAAGCTGGTCGATCATGGCGAAGACGATACCTAGTTCGTGCATGTTCGCTCCCCTTTGCGCCTAATCCTTCTTGCCAGGAACGATGCGCTTGACGAGCATCTTCGCTGCATTAGGGAGGATCTTCTTGATCTTGTCTTCGCTCGGCACCATGGTCGAACATTCAGGATGCTCACGCGAAAGACTGATCGCGTCGAATTCGCAGCGCGTCGTGCACAGGCCGCAACCGATGCATTTGTTCGGATCGACCACGCTCGCGCCACAGGAAAGGCAACGAGCAGTTTCCGTCCGGATCTGCTCTTCAGTGAATGCGGGGCGCTCACCTGGAGAGATGCGCGTCTCTCCACTCGTAAAGGTACAACCCGGCACCTGACGACCCGCATGATCGTACTTGCCAGGATTGAGCGCGATATTGCTCTTATCCAGCTCAACATAGTGAAGCTGATTGCGCCCAGTAGTGAGCGAACTTCCCTTCTGAACGAAACGATGCAAACTGGTTGCTGCCTCATGACCTGCCGCGATAGCATCGATCACGAAGCGCGGACCCGTGAAGGCATCACCGCCTACGAACACATCGTCTTGTGCGGTCTGATAGGTGAACCCATCTGCCACCGCCGTATTCCCACGACCGAGCTCGACCGCGCTCCCCTCGAGCAGACTGCCCCACTCGATGGATTGCCCGATAGCCAACACGACCTGCTTGCAATCGATCGTGCGGGTGTCGGCATCATCGTATTCAGGGGCAAAACGCCCTTCGCTATCGAAGACCCGCGTGCAACGGCGAAGCGTGATGGATTCAACTTGTCCGTTCGCATCGGCGTTGATCTTCGCCGGACCCCAGCCACAATCGAGCTTCACACCATCAGCAAGCGCTTCTTCTATCTCATCGGGGCTTGCAGGCATCTCCTCGCGCTGCTCGATGCTCACCATGGTAACGTTCTTCGCCCCACTTCGGAGCGCCATGCACGCGGCATCCACGGCCACGTTGCCGCCGCCCACGACCACGACCTCGTCAGCAACATCGCAGGCATTGCCCACTACATCGGCCTCGATAGTCTCACGCAAGAACGAGAGCGCTCCGCTCACGCCTTGTGCATCTTCGCCTTCAACACCGAGCGGTCGGCTCCCTTGCGCACCGATAGCCAGATAGAACGCCTTGAATCCCTCATCGCGCAGGCTATCGAGCGTGACATCCTTGCCCACATCAACACCGCAGCGGATCTCCACCCCCAGCTCACGTAAGATATCGATCTCAGCCTCGACCACATCGCGCGGAAGCTTATAAGCCGGAATACCATAGGCCATCATGCCACCAGGCTTTTCTTCGCGCTCGAATACGGTAGGCGCGTACCCCATAGTGGCAAGATAGTACGCACACGTAAGACCTGCCGGCCCCGCGCCCACGATAGCGATCTTCTCAGGGAATCCGCCGCGCGTGGTGGGAGGAATGACCTCCGGCACGTAGCGATACTCAGCCTCGAGATCCTTCTCGGCGATGAAGCGCTTCACATCATCGATCGCCACTGGCTCATCGATCGTGCCACGCGTGCACGCTGCCTCGCAGCGCTTGTTGCAGATGCGTCCGCATACCGCTGGGAAGGGATTCTTCTGCTTGATGAGCGCGAGCGCATCGCGATAACGCCCTTCAGCCGCCATGCGCAGATAGCCCTGCACCGAAATATGCGCAGGACAGGCCACCTTACACGGAGCCGTGCCAGTCTCATGGCACTCGATGCGGCTCGTATTCTTGTAATCGGGGTCCCAATCTTTCTCGCTCCAGGAAAGCGTGGGCAACGGCTGTTGCGGATAAGAAACTGGGCCATCTTCGGTAAGGAGCTTCTGGCCGAGCTTCACCGCGCCTGCGGGGCACACTTCCACGCATCCCGCACATGCCACGCACTTTTCGCCGTCGACTTGCGCAACATAGGCAGACCTGCTCATGTTTGGCGTGTTGAACAGCTGCGACGTACGCAGTGCATAGCAGACGTTCACATCGCAATTGCAGATGGCGAAGATCTTATCGGATCCATCGATGTTGGTGATCTGGTGAACATAACCATTGCGCTCGGCAAGGATGAGGATATCCATGACCTCGTCGTAGGTTGCGTAATGGCCCTTGCCCGTCTCCACGCAGTAGTCGGCCATATCACCGAGGCCGATGCACCAGTTCTGTGGATCGGATCCTGCATTACCACCACGCACGCGCTCGGCTGCACGACATGAGCATGCGCCCACGGAGAAGCGATCGTATTTCTTCAACCAGTGCGAGATGCGCTCGACATCAGCTGCCTCGTTCTCGTATTCGATCGCGCGCTCGACAGGGATAACATGCATGCCGATGCCTGCACCACCGGGCGGCACCATCTTTGTGACCTTCGTAAGCGGCAGAAACGCCATGCGCTCGAAGAACGTGCCGATCTCGGGGTGCTCTTCAAGCTGCTGTTGGTTCATGACGGTGAACTCCGCCGAACCGGGCACGAACATAGGAAGCAGATAGCGCTTCTCATGATTCGGATTCTTGCCATCGAGGTTCTCCCAGTTGTACTCGATGATCCCCTTGATGGAAAGATCGTCCAGGAGTTGCTGAAGCTTCTCGCTCTCAAGCTCACTCGCGCTTTTGAGCTGCTCGAACGTGAGCGGCTTGCGCACCTTCATGTGTGCAGTGAGCGCTGCCTCTTCTTCGGTCATCACGCTCGCAAGTCCCCAATAATCGGGGTCAGTCGGAGCTACCTTCACGCCAATGCGGTCGGTGATCTTCTGGCCTTCACGCAATACGCCTTCTTTAAGGAGCTCGTGCGCAGCAGGACCAGGATCGTTCGGCGCATCAGGTTTATATGGAACGAACGTATCGTTTTCAGAATAGAGCTCTTCAGCGATGATGCGATGCGGTTCGCCTGCCGGATTCGTTTCTGGAATGGTATTGCGAGCCTTCAGCTCCTCCTCGGTAAGACCGCGGCTCATGGCCGCCTTGCGCTCTTTTACCGTCGAACCACCATAGGGCTTCTCTATCTTCGTTATTTTTCCGTTTTCGGCCTTCTTCGCCATAGGATCCCCCTCGCGCTATAAAACTAAAAAGCGCTGCGCCCCCACGCATGCGCTTTTATATTCGCATTACAGCAGATTATACGTGATTGCCGCATTTTGTCCCGAAGAGCTGCGATTCTACCCAAAATGCGTACCATCAAAACGGAAGGTCTCCATATTTATCCGAGCCAAAAGAATACGCGTCATAAGAGGCGGAGCCTGTGGGGTGGTTGGACGACTCTGAGTCCACTTCCTTAATTCGTAATAGGCTGTTCGAAGGAGCGAAGTGCACGAGATAGCCTGCAAGATATTGCAGGCTATCGAGCAACGAAAGCGAGTCGGCCCAACCACCCCTCAGGCGTAAGCCCCTTGTGGCAACGAGCGAGGAATTTCGTGTTAGATGCTATCGGCGCGCAACGCCTCGACCACGTTATCAGCCTTGCAGCGATGCATACCATACGCCACAGAAGCCGCCATCGCCACCGCAGTCATGCCGATCGCGAGCGCCACATACCCCCACGGAAGCGTGAAGGTGAGTCCCCCGAGCGATTCTCCGACCACAAGATAGAGCAGATAGGATATACCAGCCGATACGATCAGGCCAGGGATCAGCCCTGTGATGCCGAAGCTCATGCATTCGTTCATGATCATGCGCCTGAACTGCTTGTTCGACATGCCGATCGACTTCATCACCGCAAATTCCCGACGGCGCAAGATGAGCGAATTGGTAATGGTATTGAACACATTCGCCAGCGCGATCAGTGCCAAGATCACCGTGAAGAGCAAGCAGAACACGTTAACGATCGTTGCCATCATCTGAACCGATTCACGCTCTTCGATGTGATCGTTATACGACGAGAAGGCCAAGTCGTACGGGCATTCTTCGCTGAAGAATGCAGTGCTGCTCTTTGTAAGCTCCTCGAGCAATGCTGCATGGTCTCCGTCACGCGAATCGAACTCGCCGGTAAATGTCGGACCAGCCAACCCGAATGCTTGACCCTGAGCAAGCGAGACCGGCATGATCAAACACAGGTAATCGCCCACCTTGCCCAAAACTGCAGGAGGTTCTTCGGCGAGTGCCGCAATATCCAGGCCCGTCGAGGCATAGTCGACCTCATCGAGCGTGAGCATCTTTCCTTCTATATCATCATCTGCAGCAGAAGACGCAACTGCACCGATACTCCACTTCGCTAGCTCGTTATTGCTCGTCGCTCCTGGCTGTATCGTTATGTGCGCAGGATAACGATTCTGATAGACAGCGCTACTGAGCACTTGAGTTTCCCCTGTGCCTTGCAAAGCTTCCATCAATTGATAACGAGAACCATCGTTGCCATAGCAGCGAGAAACACCGATCGCTCGTGGATGTTCGGGATCATAATACTCAGATGGATCAAGACCTAAGCTGCGGGCGTACTCATCGAAGGAGGCATCATCGATATAGGCCATCAGAGCATAGAGCGCATAGTCGCCATCAGAAAGCTCTCCGCCCGTGTGCACATCTTCCGAACGATACATGCTTCCCGCAATGCTATGAGGAACGATAAGTGGTGCAGAATTGGTGGAAATGTAAATTTTCCCGATGGAGTATATCCGCTTTATTTTGTTTACCACGGAAAAAATAGTATACAAATAAAAAGCTTTGATTTTATTGGAGGCTAAAAAAATGAAAGAATATTTTGAAAACATAGGAAAAATTCAGTATGAGGGAAAGGAAAGCACCAATCCGCTTGCATTCAAGTACTACAATGCTGATGAGGTAATTTGTGGTAAGACCATGAAAGAACAGCTGAAATTCGCTTTATCATGGTGGCATACAATGGGCGGCGACGGTACTGATATGTTCGGCTGCGGAACCACTGACAAAACCTGGGGCGAAACAGATAGCGTAAAACGTTCAATTGCAAAAGTTGATGCAGCTTTTGAAATCATGACAAAACTCGGAATAGAATATTTCTGTTTCCATGACAGAGATCTTTCACCTGAATATGGCTCACTTGCAGAAACTAACGCAAAGCTTGATGAAATTACAGATTATATTGCAGAGAAGATGAAATCTGATCCATCAAAGAAGCTTTTATGGGGAACTGCAAAGTGCTTCGACCATCCACGCTATATGCACGGTGCTGCAACATCTCCTTCAGCAGATGTATTTGCATATACTGCTGCACAGGTAAAAAAAGCCGTTGAAACAACTGTAAAACTTGGCGGAAAAGGATATGTTTTCTGGGGTGGCCGAGAAGGTTATGAAACACTTCTTAATACAAATATGGGACTCGAGCTTGACAATATGGCAAGACTTATGAAGATGACTGTTGACTATGCCCGTTCAATCGGCTATACAGGTGATTTCTATATCGAGCCAAAGCCGAAAGAACCAACCAAACATCAATATGATTTTGATACAGCTACAGTACTCGGATTTTTAAGAAAATATGGTCTTGAAAATGATTTCAAAATGAATATAGAGGCAAATCATGCAACCCTTGCACAGCACACATTCCAGCATGAACTCAGAGTAGCAAGAGAAAACGGTGTATTCGGTTCAATTGACGCAAATCAAGGTGATCCGCTTCTTGGTTGGGATACTGATCAGTTTCCAACAAATGTATATGACGCAACATTTTGTATGTATGAAGTGCTGAAAGCAGGTGGATTTACAAATGGCGGTTTGAACTTTGATGCTAAGGCAAGAAGAGGTTCTTATACTCCTGAAGATATTTTCTACAGCTATATCGCCGGTATGGATTCATTTGCTCTTGGTCTTAGAATTGCCGCAAAGATAATTGAAGATGGCAGAATAGATGCATTTATTGCAAACAGATATGCTTCATGGACAAGCGGAATCGGAAAAGAAATCATTGATGGAAAAGTTTCTATGGCTGACCTTGAAGAATATGCACTTGAAAAGGGAGAAGTAACAGGCAGTCTTTCAAGTGGCAGACAGGAAATGCTTGAATCAATTGTAAACAACATAATGTTTAATTTATAATTTTTCGGCAGAGAGGTGTTTTTTATGGCTTATGTTATAGGCATTGACTGTGGAACAGGAAGTACAAAAACAGTTCTTTTTGATGAAAACGGCAATGTTATATCCTCGGCTTCTGCGGAATATCCGCTTTATCAGCCCAAAAACGGTTATGCAGAACAAAACCCTGCTGACTGGAAAAATGCTATGCTGGATACTTTGAAAAAAGTTATCTCTACAAGCGGGGTTGATAAAAAGAAAATTAAGGGCATAGGCATATCAGGGCAAATGCACGGACTTGTTATGCTCGATAAAGATAATAATGTCATCAGAAATTCTATTATCTGGTGTGACCAGAGAACTTCGGCAGAGGTTGCACAGATGAACCGTATAGTCGGACATGAAAAGTTTATGGAGATTACTGCTAACCCTGCTCTTACAGGTTGGACCGCCGCAAAAATTTTATGGGTAAGAAACAATGAACCTGAAAACTATAAAAAGTGCTGCCATATACTTCTTCCAAAAGATTATCTCAGATTTATTCTTACAGGTGAATATGCAACGGATGTTTCAGATGCTTCCGGAATGCAGCTGTTAAATGTTTCAAAAAGATGCTGGAGTAAAGAAATATGCGATTTGCTTGAAATAGATATGGAAATGCTTCCGAAAGTATATGAATCCTGTGAAGTAACAGGAACTCTCAGAAAAGAAATCGCTGAAATGTTAGGGCTTGAACAATCTGTTGTTGTTGCAGGCGGAGCAGGTGATAATGCAGCTGCAGCTCTGGGAACAGGAGTTTGTGAAGACGGAAAGGCATTCACAACAATCGGTACATCAGGCGTTGTATTTGCACATACTTCAAAACCTGTAATTGACCCAAAAGGAAGAGTGCATACATGCTGTGCGGCTGTACCTGATTGCTGGCATGTTATGGGTGTTACACAGTCAGCAGGTCTTTCGCTGAAATGGTTCAGAGATAATTTCTGTATAGCTGAAAAAGAAACCGCAGCACTTCTTGATAAAGATGCTTATTATATTATGGATAAGGAAGCGGAATCAATTGCAATAGGTGCAGAAAAACTGATATATCTTCCTTATCTTATGGGGGAAAGAACACCTCATCTTGACTCTTATGCAAGAGGAGTATTTTTCGGGTTATCCCCTATTCACACTAAAAAGCATATGATTAGAGCAGTAATGGAGGGTGTTTCTTATTCACTTCGTGACTGTATTGAGGTATTCAGAGAAATGCGTATTGATATATCAGATATGGCAGCTTGCGGCGGAGGCGGAACATCTCAGCTGTGGCGTTCAATGCTTGCGGATATATATGGTTGTACTGTAAGTACTGTTGATTCAAAAGAAGGTGCGGCACTTGGTTCAGCAATTCTCGCTATGGTTGCTTGTGAAATGTACGCAAGTGTGACTGATGCGTGCAAGGCTGTTGTCAGAACAGATAAGGTTCAATATCCGAATAAAAAAAATTCCAGAGAATATGAAAAATATTACTCGCTTTATAAAAAATTATATCCTTTACTTAAATCGGGATATAGAGCCCTTTCTTTAATATAATTTTTAAAAGTGTTTTCATATATACAAATGTAAAACACCTTTCAAGAATCTTCACAACCTCTGCAAAGATCTTTTCCTGAATACCGTTTTTCTCAAGAAGATTTCTGAATCTACCGATGGTATCTCCATCCGGCACTTCATCCGGCACTTCATCCGGCGATGTTACTCCGCAAAACTCTGAGAACGCACGGCTGTCAATGACTTCCGTCATAACGCGCATATCTGCAAGATCATAAAGATTTTACAGCAGAAAGATTCTCAGCATCAGTTCCAGCGGATATGGTTTATTGCCGCACTCTCCTTTGTAATAGCACGGCTCGATGATTCCTACGAATGTATCCCACGGTATGATGCTTTCAATTTTATCCAGAAATTCTTTTTTGCTGGTTCTGGCCTGTCCCAGCTCATCGTTCATCATGGCCAGTTTCAGTTGTGTTTCCATACTCCTATTATACCATGTTTTTCACTGCTTTGCAATTGTGCGGTGTTGCCTTAATGTAATTGATTGTGCTTTATGAAGCAGAAGCTGATAAATGGATGAATACATTGTATCTACATATTGAAAGTTTATATTCATCAAATAATTAGAAAAAGGCTGTTACAGCACATGCTGCAACAGCCTTTTTCCATTAAACATGTATAAAAACGACCAAACAGATCATTAAATCCTTAAGAATTTTGCAAA
>ENA-ORTF01003207-ORTF01003207.1-human-gut-metagenome-genome-assembly--contig:-NODE-3207-length-14617-cov-5.725518_pt1 | contig 14617 bp, 14 predicted proteins | sample MGYA00241908_ERZ509180 | MGnify/ENA primary metagenome ERZ509180 (study PRJEB26280, sample SAMEA2338814) | human gut metagenome | biome: human gut; feature: human-associated habitat; material: faeces... | reverse complement strand
TGCGGCTACGGAAGCCTGAGCCGCATCGGCCTTCACCGTCTGGACGGCGGGACCCGCAGGCGTTTCGTCGGCGGCCTTTCCGTTCGTGCCTTCAATTTCTGGAAGGCCCTTCGAGGCGGCCTCGATTGCCTTGTCGCGTTCGATCCTGTCGGGCGTGCGGCCGCGGACGCTGTCCTCGTAGGTGTCGGAGAGCGAACGACAGGAGACCCCCGGCGTCATCGGGCAGCTGAAGTCGTTCTCGGCGTTGAGGCCCGTGAGGGTCCCGCAGCCCGAGAGGGCGAGGGCAAGGGGAAGTGTGGCAAGTGCAGGGGCCGTGCGGCGCAGAAGGCGTGCGGTCTCGTTTCGAATCATGGCTGGATTCCTGTGTTGTGTTTGTCGTTATCGCTTCGAGGGATCGGCGAGCAGCACGCCCTGCGAGAAGACGAGGTCGACGGAGCGGCCGGCATCCACCTCAAGCACGGGGAAGATGCGGTCGGCGAGTCTCAGGTAGTAGTCGGTGATGCGGTCCATGGAGTCGGAGAGGCCTTCGCCCATGCCGGACATCCAGGCGTTCTTGTATCGCTTGCTCTGCGTGCCCGTGATCGACGTCGTCACCTCCTCGGAAGAGCGGGTGATCGATTCGCCCAGCCCCGAGAGCAGGCCGACGGAGAGCGCAGAGGCAATGGCCTGACCCGATCGGGTCACGAGCTTTCCTCTCACGCCCACCTTGCCGTCCTCGCCCACGGCGTAGCCGGAGACGCGCACGTCGAGTGCTTCTCCCTTCTTGCCGACGCAGGAGAGCCGGTCGAGCCTCACGAAGGCGCGCTCGGAAGAGAGGTCGCCCGTGGCCGAGGCGGTCACGTGGCAGGCCGTCACCTGACTGCGCCAGGCATTTGGCAGCACGGCCGTGTCCTCAAGACGGATCACCATCGGAAGCGGCTGGCTCGCAGCACCTGCGCCCGTGGAGGCATAGACCCCCGTCAGCAGCCTGCCCCGCACGAAGGAGCCTGCAGGCAGGTAGTCCTCGACGGTCGTGCCCGCGGCCCTGTTCACCTGCAGAGGCGTGTCGGGGTTGAGCGTGGGCGAAGGTCCCACACGGGGTGCGGGCGGCGTCGGTGGGGCGGGAGGCGGCAGCGTCACCATCGCGAGCCTCGGGCCCGAGACCGCCTGTCGCGCCGCCGCATGCGCTTCATCCGGAACCTTCACGCCGCCCGAGATGTCGGGAAGCGCGGGGACGATTGAAGAGGCGGGTTCGTGTTTCTGGCGGGATCGGTGTGAAAGACCTTTCCGGGAGTCTTCGAGCCGAACTGGGAGGAGAGCTTCGAGATGTAGGCCGCATCGTCGTTTGCCTTGAGCAGGCTCTTGATGCGGGCCTCGGTCTCCTCGGGCGTTTCGCCCGGACGGGGCGTAAGGCCCGCGCGTCCTGCGATCGCCTTGAGGTCCTTGACTTCGCTTGTCTGCGTCTCGAGCCGGGACTTCTGGTCGGCGATGATCGCGCGCAGTCGCGTCTCGGTTGCGGCGGCCTCGCGTTGCACTTCCTCGATCCTGCGGCTGAGCGCAAGGAAGTTTGCGTCATAGCGGGCGATGAGCACGTCCTTGTCCGTGCCGTCGGGGCGCAGCGTGATCATGGCCGCTTCGGGCGGAGCCTTGCGGGCGGGCTTGGTGTCGGATGCCTCGACAGCAATGAAGGCGATGATCGCCAGAGTGGCGAGGATCGTGGCGGCGAGCGCCTTCTGCTTGAACCTGAGACTGCTGTTTGAGGGCTGGGAGACGCCGTCAGAAGACGCGGAGAAAATGTCCTTCAGCTGCATGACGACACTCCGGGAAGATGGCCGGCGTCAGCGTTGCGCACGGTGCATGCGCAATCGTTCGTTCTGATCTCATTCACGGGCGTCCTCCACGAGGACGAGCCTGCAGCTGTTGCCCGGCTCAAGAGAGGTTTCGGTTGCGGCAGCAGCCCAGACCGAGCCCGAGAGAAGCTCGGGATTGATCTCAACGGGAAAGACCGTTCCGTTTTTGACGGTGAGTTCAACCGCCTCGGCATGGCGGGAACGCCAGATGCCTTCGATGCGCACGCGAAGCGGTGCGAGCCTCTTCATGGCGGCGGCCGCACCCTGAGCGGGCTCGGTCATGGCGGTGCGGGAGACTTCATCGGTCTCTTCGCCCCTGAGGACGAGCGTCACGAGGCGTTTCATCTCGGCGGGGAAGCCTTCGGCGCGAAGGGGTGCAGCGGGCACGCGAACGGGCGCATTCGCCTGTTCGGCCCTGCGCACGCTCTTTTCGAGGATGATGGTGCGGGGCTCCGCATCCGCGGTGAAGGTGAGATGCAGGGGCGCAGTCTCGCCCGACCTGCAGGTGACGTAGACCATGGCCGAGCCCTCCATCTTCGGGAGGACGTAGAGCATGCCGCTCGCGGCATCCGTCTGAACGTCGATCAGGTGACGGTCGTAGACGGCCGAGGCAATGGGGTCGGCCGGAATGGCGACCATGGTGGTCTCGTGCGCGGGCAGTGTGAATTCAAGGGGTGCGTCGCCTTCACGGGCCGTGAAGACGGCGGCGTCGGACGACGGGGCGAAGGCCGAGAGGATCAGGACGGCTGCGCCTGCGAGCGCGAGCTTCGGGACGAATCGCTTGAAGGACTCAATGTCAGAGCGAGTGACGATCATGAGGGCTCCGTGAGGGAAGGTTTTGTCAGGACCCAGACGACGGCTGGTCGGTGAGGGACGTGAGGAAGAGGCGTCCTGCGTCGTAGCGGAACGTCAGTCGCCAGGTCTTCTTTCTCGAGCTCGTGACGGTGCTGCCGACGAGCGTCTTCTGGACGCCTTCGACCTCGACGGAGAGGTCGGACGTGTTCACGCGGGCGCGGTCGGGATAGAAGATCGTGGAGGAGTGGTCCTTCTTGATGCGGTCGGCCTCAACGATGAGGGCCTCCTCGAGCTTTCCGTAGAAGCCCGGGTCAACGTGCTGAAGGACGACGCGGCGGGAGGAGTCGACGGTTTCGGGCGTGACGCTTGCCGCATGGGAGAGGACGGAGAGGGCCCAGCGCTCGAGGTACGGCGCGCCGGGACCCGTCTCGTCGAAGGTCCAGACCTCGCGCTCGGCGGCGAGCGTGGGCGGAACGACGATGGTGCGCGTCTCGGGCTGCTGCAGGAGAAGCGCGAGGGCGAGGATGAAGTTGAGCGCAAAGCTCATCGCCATGATGACGGCAAAGCTTCGTCTCAAGCCGATGCGTTCGGCGACGATGGATGTGTAGAGCATGAGAAGGATCCCCGAGGCGGCTGCGCATGCGCGGACGTACGGCTGCGGCCCTGGGGAATGGGGGGAAGTGATTGACGTTCGGACCTGACCGTCGGCGCACGGGCTTCAGCGCACGAAGTGTCTGGCCGAGCTCGGGGGCGTCCGCCCGAAGGAAGACGCGCCGAGGTGCCAGTAGGCGAGCGCTGCGCCGTAGCCGCGGCCGTGAAGGCCCGAGACCTTGTGCCAACCGTAGGCCGACAGCGCGCCCAGAAAGACGCCGGCCCCAATGTGGTCCAGCACCGCACCGAGATAGGTCACGGTGAGGACCACGGCGACGAGGTCCGCATCGAAAAAGAGAAATCGAGGCGGATCGTCAAGGCCGGTCGGGACGCGAACGCCCTCGGGTGCCGCCATCAGACAGTAAAGATGCTGTCAATGACGGAGGGTGCGATCATCAAGGTCAAGCCGCAGGCGATGGATACAACTGCAGCATAGAGACTCCCCTTGGCGAGCCCGACAGCAAGGCCGACAAGCAGGAAGATGATGGCGATGGACTTCCCCAGGGAGCCCTGGGCCCAGCCCGTGAGCTGGGTGTACAGTTTGTCGAAGGCCTGCACGTCCCCCGCGGAAGCTGCTTGGGCGTACAGAACAAGAAGGCCTGCGGCGATCTTGTCTTTCTTTGATCCCACGGCGGATACTAGTTGATGGAAATTGATTTTCATATGATTTTCATCTGATTTTTTGAGAAAACCGCCGACGTTCGGTAGGTTCGAGACGGCTGGCGGGGTTTTTCGTTTGCCGGCGAGAGCAAATGTACGCTTCGGCAAAAACCTTTCGCCATACGGGACATTCATTAAGCTTCAGCCCCGTTGGGGAAAACCCTCGAATTTGGGTTTTCAGAGGAAGCGGTTTTTACTCCTGCAGTCGTTTCGAGTCGATCGACTGCCGTGCAAAGGTGTCAAAACAGAGCGGGTGAGCCGCTCGGGCCCCTTCGGTGAGGGGGAGCGGAGCGGCTGAGCCGTAACCCATTCATGGGATGGCGATCGGTAGAAAAACGTAAAATTTCGGAAGAGGGCGGGCCAGGGCAGCCGCTTTGCAGGGAAAAGGTCAGGGGAATTGAGAACCGGTCCCCTTCAGGGTTAACGCGAATGGGCTACAATCGTGAAGCAAATGAAAACCCTAGGACGATGGTCGTTCCGGGATTGGAGGAAATTCTCGATGTCGCATCTTTTGCAGGCCGTTGTCGGCGCAGCCGTCGGCGACGCTCTTGGCGTGCCCTATGAAGGGAAGGAAAGGGACACCTACGTCTGCGAGAACATGCACCCCCTTGGCTGGCATGAAAAGCCCGTCGGTTTCTGGTCGGACGATACGGCCATGATTCTGGCCGAGCTCGACAGCCTTCGTGAAAGGCAGGGCTACGATGCCGAGGACGTGATGATGAAGTTCGACCGCTGGCTGCACGAGGGGGCCTACACCCCCGACGGCAAGGCCTACGGCTGGGGCCGCACGACGGCCAGGGCCGTCTCGCGCCATCGCAGCGGCACGCCCGCCGACATCTGCGGCGGTGGCGACATTCTCGACAACGGCGCAGGCGCACTCATGCGCATGCTTCCCTATGCGCTTCTCAACAGCCCCGACCGCCTCGAGATCGTCGATGCGGCTGGTTCGCTCACGCACAGCCACCAGATCAGCATCGTCATCTGCCGTCTCTACTCGTGCTACGTCGACGAGCTCCTTCAGGGGCACAAGCCCGCCGAGGCGCTTGAAACGCTCATTGAGAACCACTTCGTCGAGATTCCGGACTACTACCTCCCGAAGCTGCAGCTCATGCCGCACCTCTCGCGCGTCTCCGTGCCGAACTCCGGCTTCGTCTCCGACGTCTTCATGGCGTCCCTCTGGTGCCTCATCAACTCCGACAACTACGTCGATGCCGTCCTCAAGGCCGTCAATCTGGGCGGTGACGCCGACACGATCGGTGCGGTTACCGGCGGCCTTGCCGGCATCATCTACGGCCAAGACGGCGACAACGGCATTCCCGTCTGCTGGTCTCATGCGCTTTCCCGCATCGACTACATTGAAGAGCTCTGCACGGCCTGCGATGGCATGATGCGCTGACGACCGTGCATTTTGCGCTCCATTCGACACTCAAGAGGACTGCCTGCAGGCGGTCCATTTTTTTTAGCTTGATCCTTGATCTCGAGGGTGATTTCAGGAAGACTTGATTTGAATCAAGAAATCGAAGTCTCGTCGATGCTCCTGATGAAATCCGGAAGTGAACATCGCCTTAAGGCCTCTGTCTTTCAGGCGTTGACGGCGATCACGTTCTATTGAAGCGGCAGAGATCTTCACCCTGATAAATTGATTTCAAAAGGCGAAAACCGCCTTGGATGCGCCTTGAGACGACATTTCCGTCATTTGCTCGGGTTGAAAACTTTTGATCTGCATGGCACGATGTTCGCGTCGCAACCGCTCAGGCGTTTCGACATTTCTTCGCAATAACACAAGCTACAGAAATGACACCATACATAAAAAACATGACCCTCAGGAAACCTGTCGTCGACGAGCAATGGCTTTCACTCAACCGAACCATCCATCAGGTTGCGCCACTCTGCAGGAATCCCGAACACCTTGAAAACGCCGCCCGCGTCCTTCAGGCCGAGGGTGGCCTCGAGGCGCTGGCGCGCCTGATCACCACCGAACAGACGGCGTTCCTCGTTCTGGCCATGCTGGAGAAGTGTGGAGCCTTTCAGCGTACGGCCGTCATTAACGGCGGTCCGTGCGTCAGGATCTCGGCCGGGGTGTCGGCCGACGCACCCAGGAAGGCGGGTGTCGAGCTCACGCGTCAACAGATGATGAAAATTCGCTTCTCGATTTCGATTTCACCTGAAATGCGCAGCATGTGCTATGACGGCAAAATACCGTATCCGGACGGTACGATCTTTGAAAAGGATTCCACCGGATATTTCCACACCAAGGGCTGCCGCCGGACCTAGTCCTGAGGGATTCGTCTCCCGCGACCCGGTCGTCACCGCTGAAGGATGACGTCGAGGAGACGTCAAATGGCGGGCTGGAGTCCCGAAATATGATCGATGATCGTCTCGATGGGGATCTCCAGGGCCGCCGAGGTCTTTTCCAGCGTTCTGTAGAGGAGCGAGGTCGTCTCGCCGGCCAGCATGGTGTCGGCCGTGAAGGAGTGCACGCCGCTCTTGTGAATGAACTCGGACTTCGTGAGCTTCTTGTGCTCCATCATGGCAATGACAAGCTCGCAGAAGCGCTTCGCACGCTTGGCTTCGGAGGCAGTGGTGCTCTTCGAGGTGTCGTATCTGGAGATGAATGATTCGGGATCGATGCGCAGGGCCAGTGCAGCCGTGATCTTGAGGTCGGGATCGAGCGGAAATCTGCCGACAAGGAGCCTGTAGGCGTTCTCGACGGAGCAGTTGGTCATGGCGATCCAGTCTCTGAAGCAAAGTCCCCGCTTCTGGAGCTCGGAGAGCACGATGGGCGTCCTGTCCTTCGTGCCCACGAGACTGGTGGCATGTTCACGGATGGCGTCTTCGCCGACGTCAAAACCCTGTGCAAGGGCTGCGACAAAGGCGTCGGAGGGCTTTCTCGGGGGATACATGAGCTGATCAAGAGGAATGCCCGTCATCTCCGAGAAATCGGTCATCGGAATGGACCTGTAGGTCAGGGTGTTTTTGATCATCATGGCGAGCAGGGCGGTCTCGCCCTTGGGCATCATGCCGATGACGTACTTCGTGTGAACCTTGCCCTGGCAGCGCACGCGCGTGTAGAGGTCGCGAAGCACAGCATAAGGAACGTTGAGCTCGGCTGCGAACTTCTGGATGCTCTGGGGCTTGATGGGCTTGCCGGGGAGGTTCAGATGGGTAAGAACCGTGGGGAGCGCAATGCCCGTGTTTTCCGCGATGGTCTTCGGATCGAGACCGAGCGCGGCCATGCGTTCCTGAAGATAAAGGTTGAATTCGTCAGGCTTCTCACCGGTGGGCTTGTAGGTGGTCATGTGAATCTCCATGAGGGTCGGCGTGCTGCGCGGATCCATGTCGCGCATGAACCTGCCGAAAACGTCGAGCAGCCGGAAGGTCGATGATCTTTTCTTTGTAATGGACCGGCTCAATCAGCATCGTGTTCAGGCGCGCTCATTTCCTCTGCGCGGCCTCGGCTTCGGCCTTCTGCTTGTCGGCGAGGCGGGGCTTCTGCTTGCGGTTGGCGACGATCTTGTCCCAGAGACAGTTGGGCGCAATGCGCATGGCCTTCGCGAGAAGGCCCATTTGCCAGGGAATCGTGCGGTAGGAGGCGTCGCTGTCGATGGTCTTGACGGCGCGCTCGGCGAATTCGTCGGGCGTGAGCACGAAGGGCATCTTGTAGGGATTGGCGCTCGTGAGCGGCGTCCTCACAAAGCCCGGACTGATCGTCTGGACCTTGATGCCCGTCTTCCTGAGGCCTACGCGAAGGCTTTCGTTGTAGGTGATGACGGCGGACTTGGATGCGCCGTAGGCTTCGCTGCCGGGAAGGCCTCGAATGCCGGAGACCGAGGCGATTCCCACGAGCTTGCCGCGGCCGCGCTTCGTCATCGGCTCGATGAAGCCGTGGAAGGTGTAGGCCATCGCGAAGACGTTTGTCCTGTAGATGGCTTCCATCACCTCAAGGTCCTCGTAGAACTCGGTCTTGCAGCCGATGGAAATGCCCGCGTTGGCGATCACGATGTCAGCGCCGCCGGAAAGGGCCTCGAACTTCTGTGCGGCCGCAATGATCTCATCCTTTTTCGTCACGTCGGCGGGAATCGCGTGGTAGCGAGACTTGTCGCCGGGAAGCGTGTCGATGAGGGCCTGCAGCTTTTCTGGATTGCGGGCGACGAGCCCGAGGACGTCGCCTCGCTGCGCATACTGGCGGGCAAGTGCCGCGCCGATACCGCTTGAAGCGCCGGTGATGAAGACGTTGGACATGTTCCTGATCTTGCTTAAATAACGAATGAGCTCAAGTGTACACGAGGGAAAGGCAAAAAATACGAAGAAAACGCCCAAATCCCGGGAAAAGCATGACGGCAGGTAAAAAAAGCGGCCGGGCTAGATGAAATCCAGACGCTCAGTCGTCCTCGACCGTCTTCATGCGCCCGCATCATTTGGCACGAACTCAAATCGGGTGACGTCGAAGAGCCCCTTCGTCGTGAGCTTGAGGTACGGAATCACGGGGAGCGCAAGGAACGAGAGGGTCATGAAGGCGTTGCTGTCCTGCGAAATGCCGTAGTGCCCGTGGGCGAGCTTCGTGAGCCGCCTGATGGCCGCCGCCGTCTCTTCGGGCGTTCTGTCGCTCATGAGGCCCGCGACGGGAAGCGGCAGCGCATCGAGCACCTTGCCCTTCGAGACCATGACGATGCCGCCCTGCATTTCCTCAATCTTTTGCACGGCAAGCGCCATGTCCTCTTCGTCGTCACCAGCTACAACGATGTTGTGGGAGTCGTGGGAAACCGACGTGGCGATCGCGCCACCTCTGAGCCTATAGGCGGGATCAAGAAGACACGTGCCGTTGCGGCCCGTGCGCCTGTGCCGTTCGACGACCGCAAGCTTCACGAGTCCCGGATTGTCGGAGAGCCTTACCGTACCGTCGCGAAGCGTCTTCACCGAGGCAATCTCCTCCTCCGTGATGAGGCTGTGAGGCAGAAGGCCGATCATCTTGGCATTCCCTGACGAGCTTGGAAGTCGAAGGATTCGGCCGTGACGGGCGCAATCCTCACCGTGTCCGCAAGAAATCCGGGCTTCTGCTTCGGAGCGTCGATGACAAGGCTCCCGTTGCGCGCGACGAGCCTGCCCTTCGTCCAGACGGCGAGCGGACTGAAGTCATCAAGGTTGTCGAGAAGCAGCAGGTCGGCTCTGCGTCCGGGCGCACTCACGCCGCGGTCCTGAAGGCCATTACATTCGGGGGTATTGAGAGTCGCCATCCTCACGGCGTCAACGGGATGGATGCCCGCCTCAACGGCCATCGCCAGCATGCCGTTGATGTGCACGCGCTCAAGCGTGTCGGCGAGGTGCCTGTCGTCGGTGCAGAAGCTGCAGCGCCGCGAAAGGTCGGCAATGAGGTTCTCGATCAAGGGAAGACGGTTTCTCGCGAGCGAGCCTTCACTGATCGAGACGTACATGCCAAGTGAAATGGTTCCCTAAGCTTTGAGCTCGTCGTGCATTCATGGTCCGTGCGGATGCCGGCACGGGCATAGGCTTCGAGATCTGCGCCCGTGCAAAGCGGCGCGTGGCCGTCGACGGGCTTGTCGAGATTTAGGGCAGCCGCGACCTTGCTGCAGGCCTCGGGGTTGCCATTGAGGATGCCGGGCACGTTCATCATTTCGCCAAGACCGAAAAAACTCGGGGTGTTCGAGCAGCGCCTGTGTCTGCCCGGCATCAATGAAAGCGCCTTCATCCTCGAAGGGCAGGGCCGGAACACAGGACGGCACCATGAGCTTCACGACAAGCGGGAGGTCCCGGCAGGCCTCGACGAGCCCGTGCATGGCGTAGGTTGGTCATTTCATGAGGGTCGGCGGTGACAGTCGTCGTACCGAACGGAAGAACCAGTGAGGCGAAGCTGGCGGGGGAGAGCATCGGGCTCTCGATGTGCACGTTCGAGTCGATGAGGCTCGGCAGAAGCACAGCGCCCTTTGCTTCGAAAGTTTCTTTTGCGGGTTCCGAACCGAACCCGTGGATGAGGCCGTCTCCAACAAGTACTGTCTTCGTATCGAGCGCTCCCGTGAAGACGTCGAGCACGCGGGCGTTGAGAATGGCAAGGTCATGGATCTTAGGCTTCGGGCTCTGCTTGGCGTCCTCTACGAGAATTTTTGGATGCAGTCATTCTAAGGCGAATGTCCTCTGCAAAAGAAGAAAACGTGCATCGGCGAGCCTTCGTCACGGACGAGGCGGCGGGCGAGGGCGGCGGGGCAATCGGATCGGCTTCAACGGCGCTCGTTCCGTAGGACTACAATACTGAATCCTTTTCCAACCACAAGAACCCGACTGAAATCCAATTATGAAAGACAGAATCGGCACTGCTCTCTGGGTGGCCGGCGCGATCATCTGCGCCTGGGCCCTCTCGGTCTCCCTCTCGATGATGTTCGACTTCACGATCGAGGAGGCCCGCCAGAACTTCCGCCAGGGCTCCTTCATTTTCGGCGCAGCCGTGGTCTTCGCCTTCGTCTTCCGCTCGAAGGTCCAGACCTGGGGCGCGTTCGAGAAGTTCCTCATCTACGCGCTCGTGCCCGTCGCGGGCATCCTGCTCACTGCCTACGGCTGGTGCCAGCAGTTCGCGCCCGAACTCGTCGCGAGCCTCGGAGCCTGATCCCGAGTTCCGCCCGTTCACGACTCCCCAAAAGGCCGTTTCGCCGTCATCGCGAAGCGGCCTTTTTGCCGGCCGAAAAACCGTGTTTTGATATAGAAATTTTTATCCTTATAGGACTGTTTAGTCTGGTAAGAACCCACAAGTCCTCCGGAGAACTGGAGAGGGCGGGCAAATGCAACCAAATCCTTCAGATTGTTCGCCTTTTCACGACAATCGGGTCGAAACACCGCTCCTGCAGAAGTCTTCAGGACTCGAGAATCAGTCTCATGACGCTTGGGAGAAACCTAAAGACGACAACCAAACGCCGTGCTTAATCATCGGCGAAAAGGTTGATTTTGGGAAAAACCCTTGATCAGGCGCAAGAAATTTTTTCTTTATGGGCCCGACTCAGGTGTTTGTCGTAGACAGCAGGGGGCGGCGCGACTGTATCATATACGCGAATTTAAACACGGCCTGACGGTCCCTCGGATTCGAGACTGTCGCGCCTGTCGGGGATACGCACAATACCCCTCAAAGGCAGGAACGACAGGGCCTTGCGTCAAGGAGCCGCCGCTGAAGGCCGAATCTCAACTCGAAAATAAACAGAGAGAAACTGATGATCAGAATGAATTCGCACAAGACGGTCCTCATGCCCAAGTCCCTCGAGGATAACCAGGTTCAGATGGACAACATCTGCAAGGCCTTCAACAATGGATCCGCCTCCGATGCCGCTGCGAGCATCGGCCAGCTCTTCCGCTGCCGCGGCATGAGCCAGGTTTCCATGGCGAGCGGCATCGGCCGCGCGGTCCTCTACAGGTCCTTCGGCAAGTCCGGCAATCCGACGCTTCAGGTGCTGCTCGACTCGTTGCGTGCAGTCGGTCTCACGCTCGTTGTGGCGGAAGCCAAAGACAGGTAAAAAAGACCCGGTCCAAACAATCAGGAGCCGTCGGAACGAAAGCTTCCGGCGGCTCTTTTCCTATGCGTGTCTCGTTTCCTGCATGACCTTTGGAGGGATTTTGCCGTGTAAAGACGGCCCGTGAAGGAGGGTGGGGTCAAGGGGCGCTCACTCGTGACGCAAAAGGGCTATCAAATAGGGGGTATATGTCGATTTTTCCTCCCGAAGGTCCGATTCTTTCTATAAGATAAGGGGCACAAGGGTGTTATTCGACGCCTCCCTTTCGTTCCGACCGTTCCGACGGACCCTGCGTCGAGGAGCACCTCTGAGGAGGACCAAAAAATGAAGATTCTTATTCCCATCGACGCGTCCGAATGCAGCAAGAACGCCGCCTTCTGGGCGACGGGCAAGCCCGCTCTCTTCGGCAAGGATCCCGAGATCCACATTTTCTATGCGCAGGAGCCCGCTTCGGACCGCATCCGCTTTGCGACGGACCCTGACACCCTTGACGAGTTCTACCGCGAGGAGGCGAAGACCGTCTTCGACTCCATCATTGACCGCTGCGGCACGCTTCCCGCCAGCGTGACGCTCGACTACGGCGTCGGCTCTCCCGTCCAGACCATTGTTTCCGCCGGCGACAAGCTTTCGGCCGACATGGTCGTGATGGGCACGCACGGCAAGGGCCCGCTTGACAGCCTGCTCTTCGGCTCCGTCTCGAACGACGTCGTGGCGCACTCTCATCGTCCCATTCTGCTCATCCGCGAACGCATGCCGACTTCCGAGTCCTTGAAGCGCATCGCGATCTGCCTTGATGAGTCCGACCAGTCGCTTCGCGTCCAAGGCTTCTTCACGGAGCATGTCGACCTCTTCGAACAGGGCACGTCCTTCACGCTGATCCACGTTCAGAAGAGCGCTGAGGACGAACAGGCCAACGGCTTTGCCGAAACGGGCACGATCGCCAACGAGGTCGAGTCCATTCTCACGCGCGCCGGCATGAACGTCTCGACCAAGACGCTCTACGGCGACGTGGGTGACGTCATCGCCGAACACGCCGAGGAAGAGAACTACGACATGATCGTCATGGGCTCCCACGGCTACAGTTCCGTCTCCGCCACGCTGCTCGGCTCCGTCACGATGACGGTTGCGAGCGAGTGTGACGTGCCGCTCCTGATCGTCCGCTGACAAGTGGATCCCCTCTCTTGAGGGCACCAGACGACAAGACCGTCCTGCTTCACGCATGGCGGTCTTTCTTTTGAGCGGGTGCTTTGTCGGATGGCGGCGCGGTCCCGAATCGCGAAGCTTGTCGTTGATGAAAGGGAAGGGAAAGGCGCACGAAAACGGCGGACATGAAAAAGGCCGGGGGGCTCCTTTCGGAGCCCCCCGGCCCTTGCTTCAGGATGACTCAGTGCTGAGGATCAGGTCCGAGCACTGAAGGATCCGGTTAGAAGCGGTGCGTCAGACCGAGGTAGGCCTGGGTCGTCTTGTCGGAGCCGTCATCGTCATACTTGACCTGAGCGAAGCCGGCACCCGTGTAGACGGACGTGCGCTTGGAGAGGTAGTACTCGTACTTGGCACCGAAGGCGTAGCTCTTGGCATCACCGTCTTCACCATTATCGAATTCGACGGTGAAGTCCGTGAAGTAGGCCGCAACCGTCAGGTCGCCGCCGGCAACCGGGACGATCGTGCCGAGGTGAACGCCGTAGCCCTTGACGCCGTCGGCAGCGGATTCCGTATTACCAGCCTTGTCGATGAGATTGGCATCGGCTTCAGTAATGGCGGTGAGCTGACCGGCCTTGATGCCCTTGAAGTACTGGCCCATGACGAAGGTCTTGGCGAAGCCGCAGTCGTAGTTGCCGCCGAGGTAGACGATCTGGCCGTCGTCATGTTCAGCAGCACCGAAGGACTTGTAGTTCTGGAATTCGTAGGCGAGGACCGTCTGGAGAGCGCCGAAGTCGCCGGTAAGAGCGGCGGAGCTGTAGCGGTTCACGGCGGAAGAGCCTTCACGAGCCGTTTCCTTGACGGAGTCTTCGTTGAAGGAGTACTGGACCGTAGCCTGGAGACCGGCGAACTTCGGGGTCTGGTACGTGACCATGTTGTCGTAGCGGTCGGAGGTGGCGAAGCCGAAGACGTTGTTGTCGCCGCCGTCGAAGGCATCAGCCGTGGTGAGGACGAGGTCATACGTGCCGGCACCGGAGCCAACGCCGCCCATGCGGCCCATGGAGAGCGTACCGAAGTCGGAGTAGAGGGAGACGGAAGCTTCGCGGTCGAAGATGCGCTTTTCGGACTTGAGTGCGCCGGAATCGGACTGGAAGCCGTTTTCGAGCTTGAAGCCGACCTTGAGGCCGTTGCCGAGTTCTTCCGTGCCCTTCAGGCCGAAGCGGGAGGCGGAGGAGACGCCGGAGTCCATGGCGAAGTTGTTGACGTCAGCCTTGGAGTCGTCAGCAAAGGTCTGGTGCGTGTAGATGAGGCCCGTGTCGACGACGCCGAAGAGGGTCACATCAGCAGCGGAGGCATAGCCGGCGGCAGCGCCGAGAACGGCGAGCGCGGCGAGAGACTTCTTGAACATTTGTGTATTTCTCCAATTTCCTCCGTTTCCGGAGGTTCAATGGGTTTGAATTGATCGCAACGCAAATCTAGTGCCGATGCGCGCGGTACGCAAACCCCTCCCAACATGGTCCGGGCAATTGAAAACGCGCGTCCACAAGCGATGCAGGGGCTCTCCGGGACGACTAAACGGATACAAACGACAAGAGCGCCACCCTTGATGCGCAAGGGTTTGCCGCCTTCTTTTCGCGAAGAAAGGGTATTCCCGAAGGGCGGTAAGAGTAGCCTTCAGAAAGGTGCGATCGTGACGTCAGGCTCGGTTGTAAAAATATGTGTTTTGCGTGCGGAGTGTTGCTAATTTGGAACAACCGGCCCAGGAGACTGACGTTCAAGGGCAGGGGAGGGTGTCTTGTAAAGGGCTCTCCTGCAGGTGTTTGTAAATGACACCCAGCCGTACATCCGCATAGGGGATGAGACTCGATGGGTGTGGATCGGCGCAAAGGAAACGGGCGACTCCTCACCGGGAGCCGCCCGTCTTGTTTTTCAGGTTCATCTCGGAAGTCCGTGGAACGCGGCCTTGACTTTTAAGAAATAGTACAGATCGTCTCGGAAGCCATAAGCTCGTCGCTTAATTTGCTTGATTTTATT
>ENA-ORTF01003199-ORTF01003199.1-human-gut-metagenome-genome-assembly--contig:-NODE-3199-length-14632-cov-3.041710_pt1 | contig 14632 bp, 8 predicted proteins | sample MGYA00241908_ERZ509180 | MGnify/ENA primary metagenome ERZ509180 (study PRJEB26280, sample SAMEA2338814) | human gut metagenome | biome: human gut; feature: human-associated habitat; material: faeces... | reverse complement strand
CATTTATGGAAAGAAGAAGATATAAAAGCGACCGAAAGTTTTATTAAAGACTTTACGCCAATAGCCTATGAACTCTGCTTCAAAGACGAACAGACTTCAAATTTAAAGGTAATTGATAAAATTGTACAATCTGGTAGTCGGGTATGGATGAATACTCTATGGGATAGTCTATGCGGTGGACATGATGATGAAAACGCCCTACTGGAAGGGAAAGAAAAGCATTGGGGATGGATACTGGAACATAAGGCAACTATGATACAAACTGATCGTCCCCAAGAATTAATCAAATACTTAGAAGATAAAGGTTTAAGGAAACTATAAAATACCAACAGCAACTTAACACATTTGCAAAAGAAAAAGGCCAATTCACCCCCATGAATTGACCTTTATTTTTTTCTATCTGTCTCTGTTATAATCTTTCATTCCTGTTATTCAGCCTTGAATTTGATCTTCAGAATCTTACTGATAGCCGGTTTATATTTCTTCAACATTCGGTCGAATCCCAAGTCATTCGGATGGGTCCCATCTACAGTCCCCTCATGGTCTGTTCCCAAGAATTGATCTTCTTTTATGAAATACAGGTTCTTGACATTCTTCTTTCGCAATACTTCTACCTGTTCAGCGATGGCCTCGTTCTGCCGTTTTACATTCTCACGAGCTTTCTGGTTGAAATTACCTGTTTCACGTATCAATGTCTGTATCACAATAATAGGCGTATCCGGATGCTTCTGGCGCAACGTCATTACAAAATCAACAGTCCGGTCGGTTATCTCTTTGGGAGAAGGATTGGGAATACAATCCAAAATAAAAGCATCAACATCATTTATTTGGGATAACATTTTTGCAACAGGTAATTCCATCTTGCCATTTCCACTTACCCCCATATTAATAAACTGATATCCACTACTACGTGATAGTTGAGACGGGTAAGCCAGCCCAGGTCTACTGGCAGATGCTCCTTGGGTAATACTCGACCCATAAACAATGATTTTTCCTTTAAATGGATTATCCATTTTTTTCAAATAGGATTTTTTTGATACTCCTATCTCTAAATGTGTAATTTCATCATATAAAGGTAAATATATCAAACATTCTTTTTCTGATTCATCCATATTTTCTGCTAATATAGAAGATGAATCTATGCCTTGGGGAATGCCGACCCCTGCATATTGCCATATTCCATCTTTTCTAATGTATAAATCAAGTCCTTTTTGCATAATGGGAGTCATATTGGCATTTTGTTTTTTATTAGGCACTCTCCATTTCACCTTTATCACTGAACTATTTGTTTTAAAAGCAATGGCAAGTCCCGCCGAATAAGTATACAGTTGTTTTACAGTCGATGGTAGATTTTGATAATGAGCTGTGTCAATGCGATGAAAAAAATCTCCTTCCACAGTAGCTTTACCAATTAATTGTAAATTGCTGGCATTTGTATAAACTATGTTTTCTTCATTGGCTGCTTGTAGCCATAAACCAGCATAAAAAGCAAATAGAATCAAAATATATCTTTTCATATATAAAATATGATTACCTAATTAAATTGGGAATTCATGCTCACTGTTACACTCTTTTTGTTTCCTACAAAAAGCTTAGCTTTAACTTCATTTGTCCTGCACTTCACTGGCTTATTCCAAATCTTGGAATTTTTAGTAGGCTCTTTCCCGTCAGTGGTATAGTGGATTTCTCCACCCAAAATAGGAGTGTTTGCAAATAAGAAACCATCTTTGTCAATATATAAACCTGGAAAAGGTAGCCTATAGTTTATATTCATTTTATCCCAATAAGGGATTTCTTTTTGGGATATACGCTTGTAATAAAATGCCAGATCCTTTTCAAAAGCAAGCTGCTCGTCTATGCCTGTCATAGATTCCCATATGGGAGAAGAGTGCCATCCACGTTCGGCAAGCCCCATAATTTTAGGAAATAAATAATATTCAACTCCTTTGTAATTGCGAATAGTTTCACTCCACAAGGCAGATTCTACTCCTTTAATGTTTTTACGTCCTTCGGCTGTCAAAGATGTTTTTTCCTCTTGTTTTTGATTAGCGAGGAGGTGAGTACGTATTGAGCGGTAGATGCAATAGGGAAGTAGAGCGAAGGATTTTGATTCATCAACGTATCCATTCCAATTATGTCCTGGTTCATCTGGATGTGCATCATACGCCAGATCGAGATAAAAATTAGTGGCATTACTCAAAATAACAGGATACCCTTTATTGGCAAACTTATAGATTAATTCATCCGAATGATTATTGGCAGAGGTTCGCCAACAGGAAATGCCAAAAGCATTATCAGTTAAATACCGCTCGGAGATTTCATCATGTCCTAGAACAACCTCTTGCCAACCTGAAAAAGGTATTTTTTGTTCTTTTAAAAAATCGACGATCCTCATTATAAAATAATCAGATAGTTCTTGTACATCGGTCATACTATATTCCAGCATGAAATCTTTGCAAATTGGAGATCCTTGCCAAGCACCTTCGGCAACTTCATCTCCACCTATATGGATAGATTTTAATGGTACACCAGCTTCTTCATACATAAGTTGAAGTTCTTGTATCACTTTTTTCATAAAACGATAAGTAGAAGGCATCGCTACATTCATTACATTGTCCGAATACCCTTGTGCCGACACATAATGGGAAGCATCGTGAATGTCGTTCAATAGGTATTCATGTGCTTTAATAGGATCTGTCTCAAGATATCTCTCATAACGGGCTTTCATGGCAACAATGGCAGCACGGGCATGTCCCGGAGATTCAATCTCCGGGATTATTGACACATGCCGATCAGCTGCATATCGAAGCAAGTCAATAAATTCATCACGAGAATAAAAGCCATTACCTGATGTCTCTGACTGATAATCGAAATTCCCATTATATGCAGGATACAAACATTCGGATTCATCATAAGTATGTCCCCTGCGAGAGGCTATTTCCGTCAATTCCTCTAACCCTGGAATTTGTAGGCGCCATCCTTCATCATCTGAAAAATGAAAACGAAAAACATTTAGTTTATAAGAAGACAATATATCTATTAATTTCTTTAAATCAGTTATCCCTATGAAGTTACGTGCTACATCTTGCATATGTCCTCTATAGGAAAAATCCGGATAGTCCTTGATGAAAACAGATTTTATGGAATAAGGGGCCTCCTGCCCTTTCAATAAGGACAAGAAAGTTTGTATTCCATTGAAGATACCGTGCGGAGTTATTGCTGAAATATGTATTTTATCGTTTGTTACATTCAATTCATAATATTCTTCGTTGACGGCATTTTCTTTCTGCTGCAAGTAGTCTAGTGTCAATTGGACTTCTGATAGAGAGTCTTCTACAATCGCATACAGGGAAGCTAATTTGTCTTTCATTATAGCTACTTCCGTATGAAAATCCGGATGGGCAACAATATGTATTACATTCTTTAGTTTCAGATATGACTGAGAGTATGATACGTGTTTCACTGCAGGTATCACTTCTATACCATTTGCATGCTTCATTGCACTCTCTATACGTTTGTTGTCTTTATACACTTGGATAGCTTTTTCATTTTTTGAGTATATAAATGGTAGCGAACGAGTGACTAATTCTACAGGTAATGGAGTCGAGCTATGAGACTCATCTACCCAATAAACTCCTTCTGGTTTCATTGAGTATCCCGGCATTTCTCCGCGTCCACTTATAATTAGTATAATAGAATCACCTGGATTTAAAAGTTTGTAATTTTCTTTAGGAAAGATACGGTGAAATGTTCCTTTCACATTCTCTACCTTTACCATATTTGATTGTTGCTTGCAACTTTTCATTGGAAACTGGGAATAAAAAAGGCTCCAATTGCGACTAAGAGGAGTGTTGGATATGTTTTTAATAACAAACCTATGTTCATTGTTATTACTCTTGTTTATATCTGGTACACTCACTTGCCACGACACAGAGACTGGAGCTTTCCTATTTGACAGCTCACAACCTATTACAACCATGAATGTACATAATATCAATGATATATTAATTACCTTACTCATAATTCTCTTTTATTTCATCTCACTATTAATAAATCAAATCAACGCCCATTACTTATGTAATTTTCTTTTTCGAAGATATTGTAATAAATAGGCTGGGCGGTCGGTTTGGATGATGCGTGCTCCTAATTTATCTATCAAATATCCATAACCTGCATCTGGATTTGATAGTGAAAGGTCGTCATCATGTCCACCTGCCATCGTGTCCCATAGTGTATTATACCAAATCAAAGATTTTCCTTTCAACATAGCAGGAATTTTTTTAGGCAACTCGTTGTTGCCTTTTATAAACAATAGTTCGAAAGCAACAGGATTAATATCCTTACAAAACTGTTCTATTTGTTGTTCCGCATTAAGTTTATCCAAGCTCACAATAGGCATATAGATGATTTCACAGAGATATTTCTCATATTGTCCTTTGACTTGTTCTACAGATTTACCTCCTTTCATTATAACCTGATTGACGGTTCCCGTCTTTTTTAATAAAGCGTAAACTTCATCAAAGTAACGATCAGCCTTGTCGAGATTTATCATAATTCTCCCCTTGGTTAACAGTAATGCTTCCTCCAAAGTTGGAACTTTGTGTTTTGTTCGAATTGCACAGCCATTTCGAAGGTATAAGTTTGATATGTAATCCATTGTAACCTCTGACACCTTTCCCTTTCCGGTTGTCGTACGATTCAAAGTTTCATCGTGCATTAAAATAAGGACTCCATCTTGGGTTCGTTGCACATCTAATTCTACAATATCTACTCCCATTTTTATTGCATTTTCAATTCCTTCAAGAGAGTTCTCAGGAAAATTGCGCCAATCGCCTCTGTGAGCAACAACCAATACACTGTTAGTAGAACGAGACATTAATTGCTCGCGAATTTGGCTCACTCGATTTTGTGCATAAAATTGAGTCGATAATAAGGTAATTATGAATGATAAAATAATTCTTTGCATGATTTTTGTTGATTATATGATGTGAAAGGGCGTATTTCGAATTATACGCCCTAATTTGGTTTAACTATAGCCCGGCATCGTATGCGCCTACCTGCATTTTCTCTACATTACGGGATTTGCCACGCCCATCAATACTGAAAGCTGATTCACCACACCATTCCAAAAAATTAACTCCTATTGCCTTATCGTCTACTTTGAAATCTCTTACAACGTCTATTACTTCTTGTATAGTAGCAAAATTTTTAATTTTTTCTTCTGATACATTCCATTGGTAAACGCCATCTGTAAGTTCTGGCTCCGGCATTTGGACATCGCTATAATCAGTGTCTTTCTCTGTAGCTCCCCAGCCTTGATCAGCTGCTTGGTAGACATTGTAGCCTTTGGAAAGATAGGAAGACTTATCGAGGTAAATTGTTCGAGTTCCTTTCCCTTTGCTAAATAGAGAATTTACTAAAACTGCAGAATAACTAGTACTTCTAAGTACACCATAATTATTTTTTTCGTTACCTATAATAGTTGTATTCGCAAATAAAAAATAACCGTCCCCATTAACAACAATGTTTCTGTCGTCATTGCCAGCCGCTCCCCAGATAGTTGTATTATTCATACACATAATAGCCTTGCCACCTGTATGAATCGCCGTACTCCACTGACCTGTGACATAGTTTTCATACAAGGTACATGCATTCATAAATAATTGACAATTACCATTTGCTACCATCAAGGCCCCTCCACGATCTCCGGCAATGTTATTATATATTTCTACATTATTCATAAAGACCTCACCTCGGTTGATAAAGATAGCTCCACCACGAGTGGTCACTGCTTTTTCTACATTAAAATTCTTGATTACACAATCTGTTAAGTATAACGAGGTGTTAATGCCATTAGAATAAAATGCTCTCACAGCTCCATCTGTTTCCTTGTCATATTTTCCATCGAACACACAACCATTGAAGTATAAGTTCATTTGATTGCCCAATTGAAAAACTGAATTGGTAGTTTTGCCTGCATTGCTATCCGTATTTCGTGTCAATGATGTGATAAAACGTTTGGTATCCCTTTTGCTTAAATCGCCACCAGTGCTCTCTGGATCATAGCCGCCTTCTATATAAATATCTACAGAGCTGTTGTAACTAGTGTAATCCATTTTTATTCCAGCGTCATTTTTAACCAATTCATATTCGCCTGCAGCCAAATAGAGGTTTTTCCCATCCAGTCTTTCTGCTTTTTCGTTTGTGATATCTGCATTGCTGCTTGCACTTAGCAAATCTCGAAAATAATCTGCACTCATTGCATTGTCCCACGAGCTGCCATCAAGATTCCCCTTTCCACTTGGAGAGACATAATAACATTCCAAGTCTTCCGGTATAATCACTTCTTCATCTAAGTCATCTGTTCCTGTAATCAATGGAGGATCCACCATTTCATAGTTCTCTTGGCAAGCTTGATTTATAAGCAAGGCACAAGTTATCATTACCAAATATGAGAATATAAATAATATCTTTTTCATTGCATCTTCTTTTTTAATGTTCAACTGATATATTTTCTTGTGTCAACGAATGATATCCGGATAGCCCGGATTTTGTTTCAAATATTTGTTTTGTTCCAAAACTTTTTGAGGAATGGGGAATAATTCATAATGATCATCTTTGTCTCGGGGCTTATCCCACCATTCTTCTTGAAAACGTCCAAAACGTATGAGATCTGTGCGACGACGAGTTTCATTTAAGAATTCACGTCCCCATTCATCCAACATTTCTTTTAAATCGAGTTCTACATTACCTTCAGGCTTATAAGCAATATCTACATTGAAATTTTCATAATTGCGTTTACGAACACTGTTCAACAATTTTCCCGCTTCATCTGCTCTGTTCAAACGAATTAAACATTCTGCTTGGGAATATATGATTTCGGGCAAACGCATAATGGTATAATCCGGCTCAGCAAAATATCCACCGGAGAATGAATAAAATGGATATTTCACACAATATAACCCTGAATTAAAATCCCCATTTTCATATTTAGATTCTGCATAATTGGGATTAGAGATGATTCCTTCCGGAGCTTTTCCTTCAAAACGTCCGACCTGATCTCTTAAATAGATAACGTATTGATTAAATGGATCATAAGCATATCCACCATTCATTCGTGCATTGGGAATTCTTCCTTCCAAGAAAAACATTCCTTCGCGTGACTTATTACTCGTGTTTTTATATTGTTTGTAACGTACATCTCCTGGATATTTCAGGAACTTCTGTGTTACCATACCCAGCTCATAAGTAAATAATTGAGGCGGATTTTGATTGTCATAACTTGGGGAAAGAGCAAACTGTGGATTTCGTTCACCGTCCCCTTCAATATCCAAATAATTGGCAGACCCATAAGGCATACTACGTCCGTATACCGTACGATGGTTTTGAAGCATATGCCAATGATTCATCCCATATGAAGAAGGAAATGCAAATATTACTTCATTGGATGTATCATTGTTCCAATCAAAAGCTTCATACCAATTTTGAGCAACTGCATAATGTCCAAAATCTCCCTTTGTGATGCGAGCACACATCTCTTCACAAGTACTCCACTTTGCTTCACCAATCCATTTTTCTGCATTCAAGTACAAACGTACTAATAGTCCTGCGGCAAATGCTTTAGTACATTGTCCCTGTTGTATGCCATTACCTGATTGACCATTTTTAATAGGTAGAATGGATAAACAGTCCGTCAATTCTTTTTCTATAAAATTGAACAAAACTTTCGGCTCAACCTGTTTCTGATTCTCGGGCAATTTATTTATAGCTTGATCGGAAGACGTGCAAAGTACGACATAGCGATAGGCATTAAGTAAGCGTAAATATTGATAAGCACGAATACAGCGTAATTGTCCTTTGAAGCCATCCCATTCTTCTCCTGTGATTCCAAAGTGATCTGGAGATAAACGATTTAAGTCATCTAAAATAACATTAGCTTGAGCAATCGTCAAATAAATGCTATTCCATTCTTGGTTCCAACGTGCTTCAACTAAATCATCGTACTGATGACGATGAAACTTAGCCCATACACCACCATCCACCCACCATGTTCCACGGCTAGGGGTTATTAATTGATCTGCACAACATTCTTCGCTCCAATTTGCCTGACTTACAGTGGAATAAATTCCTTCAAATGGGCGAAATACAGCATTGATAATATCTTGCTTTGTTCTATAATAATTATCAGACATTACAGAGCTATATACTGTTTCATCCAAATCAGTACACGATGAGAAACTACATACCGTAATAGCTATAAGTCCTAATTTAATGATATTTTTTATTTTTTTCATACAGTCCTTATTTTAAAAGTTAACTTGCAAACCCAAAATGAATTGGAAAGCAGATGGATAATAGTTTGCATTGCCTCCAAAGGTTCCAGGAGTTAAACCATTTACCTGATAGGTCGAAGGATCTACTCCAGAGAATTTTGTAAATGTATACAGATTGTTAGCAGTACCAAAGACACGAATCCTATCTATGTACTTTTTCTTTATATCAAGTGTATATCCCAATGTAATATTATCAATTTTCAAATAATCTCCCGGTTCAATAAAATAGTCACTCAATATATTAATTCCTTTTTTAATATGTGCATTCTTTGAAAAGGCTGTAGTTAATAGATTAGTTGTTCCACTTTGCAAACCATAATAAAAATCATGTACATTAAAGATATCAAATCCACATGCTCCACGTAATGCAATGGTCAAATCAAAATTTTTATAAACGAAGTTATGGGTCATTGAGCCAGTAAATTTAGGCAGACCATTACCTGTAATACTTTTATCATCTTCAGTTGCCTCTGCAATAGGAATAGCTTTACCCTCCTTATTATACACCATCCAATCTCCCTCTTTGTCTACACCAGCATAACGGTAAGTAAAATAGTTACCTATTCGTTGGCCTTCCTCAATCCGTTGCAAATACCCCGGATTATTCGGATTTGCCATTTCACAGGTTGAATAATAGCTCTGTCCTTTGTAAATGTCATTAGAGAAGCTGACAAACTTGTTGTTGTTTGTTGCACCAACCACAGTCATATTCCATGTAAAGTCCTTCATTTTAATAAGATTTGCCGTAATATCAAATTCAAATCCTGTATTACGCAATGTTCCTACATTGGCATAAATAGTACTATACAAGTTGGGCGGTGTAGGAACATTGTAGCTCCCCAGTAAATCTTCCTGCTTACGGATATAATAGTTGAGCGAACCGCTGATTTTGTTCTTAAACAAGGAAAAATCCAATCCAATATTTTGATTGCGTCCCTGTTCCCATCTAAGCTCAGAATTAACGTTTTTGCTTGGTCCCCATACATGGAAACTATTTCCATTATATTGATACCATCCAAAAGCTTTATAGGTTGCCAGTGATTTATAATTACCAATTTCCTGATTACCAGTCAGACCATAGTCATAACGTATTTTTAGATCGTCAATCCAGGAAATTGAATCCATAAACTTTTCATCCGAAATACGCCAACCTAACGAAAATGCCGGGAAATTTCCCCATTTATGATTTTTACCAAAGCGGGAAGAGCCTTCATGCCGTAAAGAGAAAGTTAGCATATACCGTTCTTTCCAGTCATAGTTAACACGCCCGAAGAAAGAGATTAATTTGTGATCACTTTTGGATGATTCAATCATTGTTTTTCCTTCTATGGAGGCGTATAAACCCGCTCCTAAATTGTTATATCCTAAAGCATCCGAATCAAAATTCCAGTTTTCGGCATCAAATCCTTGACTGACACCGTACATATAACTGTATCCCACCATCGCACGAATCTGGTGATTCTTTATCCGGGTGGAAAAATTCGTTATCCATTCAAGGTTTGTATTCGAACTTTTAGCAAAAGAACGTTTCGCCTTGCCATCTATTCCCGCATTCACATTCGGACCATAAGTGGAGGGGGTGAATGTGCCAATTAATTTGTCCACCTTATATTGCGATACTGTTATTTGAGATTTTAGCACCATATCCGGATTTTTGGGATTAAATAGCGGAAGTAAATTGACGCCTGCAGAAGCATTCCACTCCAAAATGTCAATTTCTGTATCATCCTGCTCTTCTTTAAGTCGTTCAACAATGTTATATAACCCGCTACCTGAAGGAAAGCGATAATACCCATTTTTTTCTTTTGAATCATAAACAGGTACTGTTGGATTATTTTGGATAGCTCCTGTAAAAACATTAGCCGCAACTTGGCGTTTGATATCACGAGGACTAATGTTGGCTGAAAATGTAAAAAGTCCATCTTTCGTTGTATGATTTATGCTTGCACGTGCACCATACTCCCGGCGATCAGAGCGAAGGTCTACTCCTTCCGCGTTCCGATAGTCAGCTGTCAGACGGTAGTTGGTACGAGCAGTACCTCCAGATAGTGTTAGGGTATGCATATGTGTGACCCCTAAACGCGTAATTTCATCAAACCAATCTGTACTAGCACCTAAATCATTCAGAGGATTAGATGGTATACAATATGCCCGATATTGTTCCGCATTCATGATATCTAACTCATTTTTTACTTTATTGAAAGTAACAGATGTACTATAAGTAGTATGAATCCTTCCATCTTTAGTACCTTTCTTAAGATTAACCAAAACAACACCGTTACTACCACGAGTACCGTAAATAGCTGACGCTGCTCCATCTTTCAGTACATCAATCGATTCAATATCTGCAGGATTGATGTTAGTTAAATCACCTCCAGGTATACCATCAATCACAATGAGCGGACTGAGACTTGCATTGCGTGATGATATGCCACGTATTTGAATACTGCCCGTACTGTTAGGGTTTGCCAAAGCTGTGTTGGATACAGACACACTAGAAACTTTTCCCTGCAATAACATTGATGCATCCAAGCTTGATATTTGATTCAAGTCTTTAGCACTGACGTGTGAAATAGCAGAAGTCATTTCTTTCCGTTTCATTGTGCCATAACCGACAACTACCACTTCGTTTAAGACAGTGTTCTCTTCCTTCAGGACAATACGCAACTGCTTTTGTTTTCCTATTGCTATTTTCTGGGTTTCATAACCAATGTATGAAACTGCAAGATGCCCATTCGAAGAAACTGGAATGGTGAATTCGCCATCTATATTTGTTACGGTTCTTTCCTGTGAATCAATCACTTGAATTGTAGCCCCTATTATAACTTCGCCTTTTTCATCTACAACAATTCCTTTTACTTTCTGGTCTTGTTGCATTTTTACAGTTGTTGCATACGTATCTATTCCACTCCAAAATGTGACTATTAAAACTAACATGCAACAATATAAGCTGTGTAATTTATTGATCATAAAAATATTATAATTTTAGTATAAGACATAAGGTTAACGTTTTCCTCGTTGTTTCAAAGCTTTGATGAGTTCTTTGGGAACATCTGTCATAATCATTTTTACATCCGGGAAAATGGCAAGCAAATCCTCTAGATATGTTTCATTCAATTCATATTCAGAGACATCGCTGCCTGTCCAGGCAAGCATACCGATAGAAACAATCATACCATCTGCTATGCCCTTGGATACATCAGTACTCTTACCATTTGTCATATAACTGCCTTGAATGAAGTAAGTTCCCGGTAAGCCAACCAAAGCTTTATGTGTACCGACCCATGGATACGCATGCGCATCTTGGTCTAAATCCAATACTTCTTTTACTTTCTGTTCACTATTGCAGTAAAAGAGTACCGACTCCGTCATTTCTAATTTTTTAACGATATCAAAGACTTGTTTGGTAGATGCAGTACGAGGGGAATAATCTAAATTAAAATATATTTTTCCACGACCGGCTTTCAAAAAAGCTTCTAAAGTTGGAATTTTTTCATCTGTTAAATTTCCGTTCCTATCTTTTAAGTTATATTTCTGTATTTCTTCAAAAGTCATCTTTGTAATATCACCACTCCCATTAGTGGTCGCATTGAGTGTTTGATCATGGCATACGACAACTACACCATCTTTGGTTACATGGGTATCACATTCTATGATTTCCGCACCTGATTTAATAGCCGCAGATACTGAAGGAATCGAGTTTTCGGGAATGGTTAAATCGGTTGTGTGCGCCCGGTGAGTCATAACCCATACTTTTTTATAATTAGGATCTTTAAACTGTTTCATCGCTTCAGTTAAAGCTAACAAGTTGTAAACCCTTATCCGCTTCTGGATTTTATGTTCTCCTGCCGTAACATTCATGGTATAATCTCCGCTTTGGGTATATTTATGTGTTATTACATCGGTAGACATACCTTCTTTTATAGTTCCATCTCCGAAATCAATATGAATGTTGGTATTCTTATCAAGATTCAGAAACCTGACTTCTACTGCTTCCTTCAGCATAGCTCTTGTACATGTGGAAAGATACGGATTCTTTTTTACAGAATCCTCGTCCGAACATGCTGTCAAGATACTACCTACATATAATAGCAATATCCAACAGCAGCAATTCATCACAAACATTTTAATAGTTGTCCTTTTGTTATTGGACAAGGAAATCAAATGATTTTTTTTCATTAGCGTTATACTTTATGATTAACAATTACAATACAAATGATCTTTTCATTTGCGGTAGTAAAATTAATCATAAAGAATAAACGTTAAATCGGTAAAATTGAAAGAAGTAGATTTTAAAGCATTTATAAGTATATAAATATCTTATTTTCAGAAAATTATACAACATTACATAAACTAAAAAAGTAGAGAATATAGTCGCGGATAGTAGACTCTTTTTCTGGCAGAAAATCTCTATGATACTCTTGTAATTGTTTTGTAACGCTATTGTTATTGGATTTGCATCACTTTTTCTTCGAAAACATCTCGTGATAGTGCTTTTTCGCGTAAACGTGTTCGGTAATTGTAGATGGTAGTTGGAGAATAATGTAATAATTCGGCAATCTGGGCACTCTTTACAAAACCCAAGCGAATCAATGCACAGATGCGAAGTTCAGTATTTAGCAACTCTCCTTCTTTCAGTATAAATTGTTCACCGGGAAGAAGTAGATTATTTACAGAAGCTACGAAATTGGGAAATATGTGTAGAAACGCCGAATCAAAATGCTCATATAATTCTTGTTGCTCCGTGACAAGTAGATCGCTGGCACATGAGGTCATTTTCATCAAGTCGGAATACTCTTTCTTGAGCAACTTCTTATTAACTTGCTTACGAAAGTTGTGCATACGATCTACATAAGTGGAACATAGTTTAAAAAAACGGGAGATATATACTTCTTTAATATTATTACTGTCTAAAAGTTCTAAATTAGCTTTTTTGAAATTATTGTTAATTTCTTCCAGTTTATTATTGGCAACTGTTAAGTCTTTGTTTAAACCTTGTTGTCTTTCTTTAGCCACCTTCAGGTTTATCATTTGGCGATAAACATAAATTAGTGTTATTCCTGACAGAAATGTTAATAACGTAATTAATAATAAATAAAACTGAAGTTTCTCATTTTGCTTGCTTATTATATCTTGAAAACGACTATTAATCATAGAATAGGGTATGATATGCCTCCAGTTTCTCATACGGGTTTTATATGCTTCAGTTACGCTCCATGAAAAATTGATATAAGTATTTGCACGAGTGATATCTCCTCTTTCATACATTATTTGTGCCAAATTCATAATTGAAGACTGTTCCTTTATGGCTGAACGTACGTCTGAAATAGCTGAAAGAATAAGATAATATAAAGACTCATCATCTTTGCCCATTGTTTTCAAAATGCCAGATCGGTCATAAGTAACTAAAGCATAAAAAGATGTACCAAATGTAGCCGATTCCATACGTTTGTCATTCCAATATAAGGCTTTTTGGTAATCTCTTATTTCTTTGGCTTGAAACATCTTTTCTGACAAATAGGCATCATCGGTAGGAGATAATACTTGTAGTATGGAATCCCGGTATGTTAAACCTATATTTCGATAATATAACGAAGTGTGCTTGTTTCTAGGTAAACTTACTCCCGTTTCAAAAAACAAGCGTTTGCAATACATATAATATCTCCCTAAGAGAGAAGAAGGAAGCGTGGAACGGTCTATCTTTGATAACATATCTTTGGCTTCTAGATACATTCCTACACAAGTTAGCAAATATACTTCTTCCAATAAAGTCTCAACCTCACAAGTAAAATTGTGTAAATGTTTTGCTAAAGCCAAATTCTTGTATAGATAATGAAATGCAGAATCTGAACTATATGTCTTATATTCATTATAAATTGAGAAGTTCAAAGCGTAGCGGTCTATTGAATTAGGGGCAACAGTTGTAGATTTTAAGTTTTCTACACGTTCTTTCTTGTTTTTCTCATATATACTATAATTACTAATATCATGATCCAAAACATTGAGTAATGAATCTATTTCCTTATTAGCATACCCCCAAGTGGATAATAAAAAGGATATGATTGACAAGATATAACGTAAAGAATTCATTTTATTCAACTATAATTGGTTGTTTAATACAAAGATAACGATTATTTAATAATAATCAACTTTCTAATTCAAATCAAGGTTGCAAGACACCTTTTTTTCTTTTTAAAGGGACAGTATCGTTTATAACTTAAATCCAGCGACAGCACATACTGACAAGAAATCGTAAGCGTCTCGGCGATGCCATATTTTCTATCTTAATTTTTCCTTTT
>ENA-ORTF01003191-ORTF01003191.1-human-gut-metagenome-genome-assembly--contig:-NODE-3191-length-14657-cov-14.178058_pt1 | contig 14657 bp, 10 predicted proteins | sample MGYA00241908_ERZ509180 | MGnify/ENA primary metagenome ERZ509180 (study PRJEB26280, sample SAMEA2338814) | human gut metagenome | biome: human gut; feature: human-associated habitat; material: faeces... | reverse complement strand
GGATGACGCGCTCCATGCGGGAGAAGCCGATGCGGAACTGGTTCTGCAGCAGCTCGCCCACGCTGCGGATGCGGCGGTTGCCCAGATGGTCGATATCATCGGTGGTGCCAATATTGTGGCCCAGACCATTCAGGTAGTTGATGGAAGCCAGAATATCGGCGACCGTAACGGTGCGGCCGATCAGCTGGTCGTGGTTGCGGCGCAGCATCTCCTTCTGCTCTTCCACATCAGAGGTGGTGTCGAGGATCTTCTTGATCTCATCGAAGGAGCAGCGCTCGTTGATGCCGCACTCCTTCACGTCGAAGGAGAAGAAGCCCTGTGCATCCACACAGCCGTTGGTGATGACCTTGATCTTCCGGCTCTCTTCCTTCATGGGATCGTCGAGCTTCAGCACGACCAGATTCACGCCGGCATTGTCAGCCTTCTCAGCCAGCTCTCGGGTGATCTTGGCACCAGCCTCGATCAGGATCTCGCCGGTGAGCGGAGCGACCACATTCTCAGCAGCCACCTGACCGGTGATGCGGCGGGCCAGAGACAGCTTCTTGTTCATCTTATAACGGCCGAAACGAGACAGGTCATAACGGCGCGGGTCGAAGAACAGCATGTTGATCTGGCTGGTAGCAGACTCCACCGTGGGAGGCTCGCCGGGGCGCAGCTTGCGGTAGACTTCCAGCAGGCCCTCTTCCTGATTCTTGGTGGTATCCTTTTCCAGAGTAGCGAGGATGCGCTCATCGTCGCCAAAGAAGTTCAGGATGTCCTCGTTGGTGGACAGGCCCAGTGCACGGCACAGCACGGTGACAGGCAGCTTGCGGTTCTTATCGATACGGACATAGAACACATCGGAAGCATCGGTCTCGTACTCCAGCCATGCACCGCGGTTGGGGTTCATGGTGGCGCTGTACAGGTCGTTGCCCACCTTATCCTTGGCATCGCCGTAGAACACGCCAGGAGAACGCACCAGCTGGCTGACGATAGCACGCTCTGCACCGTTGATCACAAAGGTGCCGGCATCGGTCATCAGCGGGAAATCGCCCATGAAGATCTCCTGATCCTTCACTTCGCCGGTCTCCTTGTTCAGCAGACGGGCGGTGACGCGCAGGGGTGCTGCATAGGTCACGTCGCGCTCCTTGCACTCCTTGATGCTGTACTTCGGCTCCTTATCCAGGCGGAAGTCCACAAAGCTCAGTGCCAGATTGCCGGTGTAGTCCTCAATGGTGCCGATATCGTGGAAAACCTCTTTCAGGCCCTCGTCCAGGAACCACTGATAAGAGTTCTTCTGGACCTCGATCAGGTTCGGCATACTGATGACTTCGTCGATGTGGGAGAAGCTCATGCGCTCGGTTTTGCCGAGCTTTACGGGCTTGACTTTCATCATAAAATCAACCACTCCTTACTTTTATACTCTACGGGATGTCGTATACACGGGTCAAATTTGAGCAGACACACATAATTCGACCCGCGTCGAAGGGAACGTTTCGGCGTTTTTCACAAACTTTTCGGTTTGACCCGTCCAGTCACCGCCTGCGTATTCCTCTTTTTGGCGCACTAGTCCATTATGTGATACTAATGCAGTATACACCCTAAAAGCCTTGCTGTCAAGCCATTTTTCAGATTTTTGCCAAAACAAATTTATTTTTTCTTTCATTTTCGCACGCCCGGCAGCGTGTTGTGTTTTGCTGTTTTAGGGCTTGATTTTTTTATTTTGCACGTTCCTGTTCATAATCCCCTTGTGCAATTTGTCTATCTTTGCCCTTGTGTTTTGGCGTATTACTTTTACAGTCGGATATGCCCGTTTTCCCTTGCGGCCCTTTTTTGTGAAAAAGCAGCTCAGAAAAGCTCGCAGGCTTTTCTGAGCTGCAAATATAAAAATAATGTTTTCTCTAATATTGCCAGAGCACAAGCGGCGGCAATTATAATCGTTCACTCATCCAGATAATCCCGCAGGCGTTTTGCACGGCTGGGATGCCGCAGCTTGCGCAGGGCCTTGGCTTCGATCTGCCGCACCCGCTCCCGGGTCACATTGAACTCCTTACCCAGCTCTTCCAGCGTGTGCGCCCGGCCATCCTCCAGCCCGAAGCGCAGTGCGATCACCCGCTCTTCCCTCGGTGTCAGGCTTTTGAGCACGCTGAACAGTTCCCGCCGCAGCAGCTGCCGCCCGGCTTCATCCACCGGGACGCCTGCATCCTCGTCCTGAATAAAATCTTCAAGGTGGGCATCCTCTTCCTCGCCCACCGGCGTTTCCAAGCTGATGGGGTCCTGCGCCAGCTGCAGCAATTCCCGCACACGGTCCGGCTCCATGTCCAGCTGAACAGCGATTTCTTCCGCGGTAGGCTCCCGGCCATTTTTCCGCAGCAGGTCACCCGTCGTCTTTTTGACCCGGTTGATGCTCTCCACAAGGTGCACCGGGATGCGGATGGTCCTCCCCTGATCCGCAATGGCGCGGGTGATGGACTGACGGATCCACCACGTGGCATAGGTGGAAAATTTGAAGCCGCGCTCCGGTTCAAACTTTTCCGCCGCCTTCATCAGACCGAGATTGCCTTCCTGAATGAGATCCAGAAACGGCAGGCCCCGCCCTGCATAGCGCTTTGCCACCGACACCACCAGCCGCAGGTTCGCTTCGCTGAGCTTCCGCCGGGCATCCTCGTCCCCGGCCTGCGCGGCACGGGCAAGCTCCGTTTCCTGTTCTGCCGTCAGCAGCGGCACCCGGCCGATCTCCTTCAAATAGGCCTTTACCGGGTCGTCCAGCGCCACCCCCTCTGCCGAAAGCTCATGTTCCAGCCTGCCGATCTGCGTTTCATCCAACGCAGGCAGGTCCGCTTCCTCTTCGGTCAGGTGCACGCCGCGGTCCTCCAGTGCCGTATACAGCTCGTCCAGCTGCGCCACATCGTAATCCTGTTCGTCCATGGCACGGCTGATCTGCTCCGGTGTCAGGGCATGGTGGCGTGCCCGCGCGGCCAATGTTCTGGCCAATTCCTCCGTTTGCGACAATTTCTGCATGGTTCCTGCTCCTTTCCTCTCCTGCTCCAGCCGGAGGGGAAAGCGGGGGATCATTCTTCTACAGGCACATTTCCCTGCTTCTTTTCGCGCATCGACTGGAGGTAATCACTCAGTTCCTCATTGGACATATGCGCCGCCTTGCCTGCCATGGGCATCCCCCGGGCAATGCGGTCCAGATACAGCCGGATATCATCCGGCGTACAATTCACATCGCTGTATTGTGCCGCAAGATGGCTCAGTTCATTCAGCGCTTCTTCGCTTACAAAAGCGCGCAGCGTGGTCAGGCTGATCTCAATGCCCTCCTGTCGGCAGCGCAGCATGGCTTCAAACAGCTCCTTCTGCTGCGGCAGCACGAACTGTTCTGCGGTCAGCTGCCCCTGCACCAGATCGATATAGTGCGGCTCCCGCAGCATGGCCGCCAGCAGTCGCTGCTGTGCGCTGGCAATGCCCAGCGCCTGACTGCCGCCCGCACTGTACGGCACGTTGATCTGATTCATCTCACCGGACTTGAGCGCCTGCTGCTTTTTCTCCCAGCGGTGCTTGCTGCCCGCCCTCTTCACGGCGGTCTCCAGCTGGGTCATGATCGCTGTTTTGGAGATGTTGGTCTCCTCAGCCAGACGCCCCGCATACACTTCCTGCTCGGTAGGGTTGGAGCGCTCTGCCAGCATATTCACAGCTTCCTTCACGTATTCCAGCCGCTGGGCATCCTGTGCCAGATCGTACTGGCTGCGCAGACGGCCCAGCCGGAAGTCCAATGCATTGCCCACACCGTCCAGCAGGGCCTTGAATCGCTCTGCGCCATACTTTTTGATGTACTCGTCCGGGTCCTTTGCACCGGGGATCTGCAGCACGCCCACCTTTACCGGGCTGTTGCGGAACAGTTCCAGCGAGCGCAGCGTGGCCTTCTGGCCTGCTTCGTCCGAATCGTAGCTCAGGATCACCTCGTCAGCATACTCGCTGATGAGCCGCACCTGCTCCGGGGTCAGGGCCGTGCCGCAGGCGCACACGGCTGTGTCGATGCCTGCCTGATGCATACTGATCACGTCCATGTAGCCCTCGCACAGCACGAACCGGCGCACCGCGCTGCGCTTTGCGATCTGCAGCGCAAACACCGTCTCTGATTTGTGGTACACCAGCGTTTCCGGGCTGTTGACATATTTCGGTTTGGAATCGTCCAGCACGCGCCCACCAAACGCAATGATGTTGCCGCGCAGGTCAAAGATGGGGGTCATCACCCGCTTCCAGAACAGGCAGTAGATGCGGCCGGACGCACTGCGCTTGAACAGGCCGCTGGCATCCAGCTCCTGCTGATTGTAGCCCTTATCGCGCAGGAACTGATACAGCGCCTGTCCGTCGTTGGGCGCATAGCCCAGCCCGAACCGGACGATAGTCTTGTCGTCCAGACCGCGCCGCCGCCAGTAGGCACGGGCCTGCCGGGCTTCCTCCACGGTGGAGTTCAGGCAGGCGTGGAAAAACCGTGCCGCCTCCTTGTTCATGGAGAGGATGCGGCTGCGCATCCGGCCTGTTTTGTCGTCCTCCTGCGGCTCCGGCATACCGGCCCGCGCTGCCAGCAGCTTAACGGCCTCCGGGTAATCGATGCTGTTGATCTTTTTCGTAAAGGTAATGGCATCGCCGCCTGCGCCGCAGCCAAAGCAGTAAAAGCTCTGGGTGTCCGGGTAGACGTAGAATGAGGGCGTTTTTTCGCTGTGGAAGGGGCACAGGCCGCCATACAAACGTCCCTTGCGCTTGAGCTGCACATAGCTGCCCACCAGCTCCACAATGTCGGTGCGGCGGGTCAGTTCTTCAATGTATTCGTGTGGGATCATGGATCTTTCAAACGACCTTTCGGATTTATAGGACATGCCACTTCCGGGGCACAAACAATTCCTCAAAAGTGCGGATGGCAAATTCATCGCTCATGCCACTGATGTAATCGGTCACTGCGCGTTCTCCGCCCTCCTGATAAGCCAGCTGGATGTAGAAGTTGGACATCCGGTCCACATGGTTCAGGTAGTAATCGTACAGTTCCCCGATCACCTTGTCCACCTTCTGCTCTTCCCGCTTGGCGGTCTTGTCCACGTACACGGTGGCGTACATGAAATCCCGCAGCGCAAGGAAGGCTTCGTTTTCCTCTGCGCCCACCTTCACATCCCCATCGCTGTTGGCAAGGATACTGTTGATCATGGTGGTGATGCGGGCAGATTTTGTCTGGCCCAGCACGGCGGTGCATTCCTTCGGCAGGGTGGCTGGGTCCAGCACACCGGCGCGCACCGCGTCCTCAATGTCATGGTTCACATAGGCGATCTGATCCGCCATGCGCACGATGCGCCCTTCCGGCGTTGCCGCCCAGGTGCCCTTTGTGTGGGTCACGATGCCGTTGCGCACCTCCCACGTCAGGTTCAGGCCCCGGCCGTCCTTTTCCAGCTTGTCCACCACACGCAGGCTCTGCATGTAGTGCTTGAAGCCGTCCGGGCACAGCTCATTCAGCGCGCGCTCCCCGGCATGGCCAAACGGCGTGTGGCCCAGATCATGGGCAAGGCTGATTGCTTCGGTCAGATCTTCGTTCAGCCGCAGGGCGCGGGCAATGGTCCGCGCGATCTGCGAGACCTCCAGCGTATGGGTCAGTCGGGTGCGGTACAGGTCTCCCTCCGGCGAGAGGAACACCTGCGTCTTTTGTTTGAGCCGTCGGAACGCCTTGCAGTGCAGCACCCGGTCACGGTCACGCTGGAACACCGGCCGGATCGGGTCCTGCTCTTCCGGCAGCATGCGGCCGCGGCTCTGGTCGCTGAAGGTAGCCCACGGCGCGAAGGTCATATGTTCGATCTCTTCTGTGCGCTGACGTACATCCATACAAAGTCGCCCTCCCTTTTTGTCGCCATTCCCCCTCTCTGTTTCGGCACAGCCGATCCCAATTGCTGCGTCTGCGGCAATTGTAGCACACCCGCTTTGTCGAAGGGGGAAAAAGCCTGTCGGTTCGCAAAATAATGCTTGCTTTTTTATTTTTGCCGCTGCTGGGTTCAGAACGGTGCGTAGAACGGGTCGGATACCGTCACCTGCGCGCTGCCGCGCGTCAGCTCCCGCAGCTGTTCCAGCAGCGGGCCTTCGGTGTGTTCCGGCATCTGCCAGCACAGGGTCACGCGATCCGTGAACTGCGGCGCGGCCTGTTTTGCTCCCGCCGCATCGATCAGCAGCGATGCACGCTCATAAAGGGAGTAATCCACCGTCACGCTCAGCTCCACCACGCTGCGCACCGTGACCACCTCGGCATTTTCCAGTGCACGGGCCGTAGCCGTGGTGTATGCACGCACCAAGCCGCCGGTGCCCAGCAGCACGCCGCCAAAGTAACGGGTCACCACCACGATCAGATCCGTCAGGCCGCTGTGCTGCAGCACCTCCAGCGCTGGTGTGCCCGCCGTCTTGGCCGGTTCACCATCATCTGAATAGCGTTCCCGGTTGCCTTCCCGCAGGCGGTAGGCATACACATTGTGGCGGGCGGTGCGGTTGGCCGCACGCACCTGTTCCAGAAATGCAACGGCAGCTTCTTCGCTGTCCGCAAATGACAGCGCCGCAATGAAGCGGCTCTTCTTTTCTTCGTATTCTCCTGTGGCCGTGCCATGGATGGTGCGGTAATCCTCCACTGTGGTTCCTCCTGCATGTTATTCAAAACAAGTATAACATAAATCGTCCGTTGTGCAACCACTGCCGCATACGTTTTTGTGTCAAGGCCAGCTCCCGGTACCGCTGCCCGCATGTCCTCTGCCAGAAAAAAGCGCAACAAAAAATCGGCTAAGCCTTGCAGCTCAGCCGATCTTTTGTTAGAAGAAAGCAGATGATCACTTCGTAAAGAGCTGGATCCACTGATGGCCCCAAGTGCTGGAGCTGTTGTAGTAGTAGCCAACACCCATTGCACGAGCTACGGGATCCAGAATGTTTGCGCGATGGCCTTCGGAGTTCATCCAGGCATTCACGACTTCTTCAGGAGAAACGCTGCCCCATGCGGCATTCTCGCCAGCAGCGGCATCCGTCACGCCGTACTCGCTGAGAACAGTGTACCACTTGGTACCATTGGGACGAACGTGAGAATTGACGGTTGCGATCTCTTCGGCGCGCTGCTGAGCAGCTGCGGTGAGCTTTGCATCGCCCATGACCAGGGGCTGCAGGCCGTACTTTGCACGCTCGGCATTGACCAGATTCAGAACTTCCTGACGGTAGTTGCTGGTGTAAGAGTTTTCGGGGCAAGAGAAGATCAGCACCCAGTAGTTGTTGTAAACACCGCCTTCGTAGTGGCCCACGCTCATGGTGGTCGCGTCTGCGTTCAGGATGCGCTCACGGGTAAAATCAATGTTCATCCACTGATCTACCGCTGCATCGGGGGTGGAAACGCCCGCCATGTAGTCCTCGCCAATCGACACATCTTCGATGCCATTCTCTGCGAAGATGGTAAAATCGCGCTGGCCATTGGGACGAACGTAGGAATAAGAAGAGGCCAGTTCCTTAGCGCGCTCCTGAGCGGCACTATTGTGGTTGCTGTCGCCCAGCTGAACGGGCTTCAGGCCAGCCTTTGCGCGCTCGTTGTTTACGCGGCACAGGAACTCGTTCTGATAAGCTTCGTCCTGAAAGCTGATGTAGGAATTTTCTTCTTCGATGGAGGCAGAAACCGAAGCCTCAGCTGCGTTTGCAGTAACGGGCTTGAGAGATGCAGCACCAAAAACCACAGCCAGAGTCATAGCTGCTGCTGCGATATTTTTCAGGGTGCGCATCTCGAGTTTCATAAGACATCCTCCGCAAGCTTTTGTATATAAAAGCTTTTTTGCATTCATGCGAACGCGTACTGCAACACGTTTGCAACTCTTCCGTTTCAAATGTGTTACTATTGTGCAACAAGAGTATCACAAGAACATCTCATCGTCAAGGGGTTTCTGTCGATTTTTTGAGAGAAAATGCAAAAAAGTCAAAATTTCCCGTTCTGAAATCGTTTCACAAGTGCAACAAGTTCATCCAAGATACCGTAAATTTGTTACGTCTGTGTTGCGCTTCACCGTTTTCAGGATTGTTTCGTCACACTTAACGTGTTGCATTTTATTTTTCTACACCTTTTCTGCAGTGCTTTTCATGCATTTTTTGTATGTTTATTCGCTTATATGCATATTTCAAAGTGTAACAGACTTTTGTGTGCGCTTTTCCGTTCCACTTCCCTCCCATCCCGCAGCCCTTTTCTGGGCTGCAGCCGGCCTTTGGCTGTACTTTCTGCAACAAAAAACAGCACAGGCAGCCTTTTCAGGGCCATCTGTGCTGTGCCATATTCCTTACATAAAAAGAAGAGCGGCTCCGAAGAGCCGCCCTCCCACAATTCAGGCTATGCTATAAAAAGATCTCGCGTCAGTCGATCACTGAGCAGCCTTTGCTGCCTCGATCTGCTTGATCAGCTCGGGCACGACCTTGAACAGGTCGCCCACGATGCCGTAGTCGGCAACACCGAAGATGGGTGCGCCCTCATTCTTGTTGACAGCGATGATGCACTCGGAGTCCTGCATACCAGCAGTGTGCTGGATAGCGCCGGAAATGCCCAGAGCAACATAGATCTTGGGGTGCACGGTCTTGCCGGTCTGACCAACCTGATGGTCAGCGGTCATCCAGCCTGCATCGGTGACGGCACGGGAAGCACCCACAACGCCGCCGCCCAGAGCAGCTGCCAGCTGCTCAGCCAGCTCAATGCCCTTGTTGACATCCTTGCTGATGCCGCGGCCGACAGAGACGATCACGTCTGCGCCGATCAGATCGACCAGCTTTTCAGCGGCCTTCTCAACGCTCAGGACCTCGGTCTTGATGTCCTCAGCAGCCAGAGCGAATGCGGGCTTCACGATCTGGCAGGCATCAGCCTTGGCCTGATCGAAGGGAGCCTTCTTCATAACGCCGGGGCGGACGGTGGACATCTGCGGACGGAAGCGGGGGCAGATGATGGTAGCCATCAGATGGCCGCCGAATGCAGGACGGGTCATCTTCAGGTTGCGGTCTTCCATATCGAACTTCTGCTTGGACAGGTCGATGGTGGAGCTCTCCTTCAGGAAATCGATGTACTTTGCAGTGTCGATGTCCAGATGGGTAGCATCAGCGGTCAGGCCGGTGTGCAGACGAGCTGCGCAGCGGGGGCCCAGATCGCGGCCGATGTTGGTTGCACCGATCAGCAGGACTTCGGGCTTGTACTCGTTGACCATGTCGCACACGACCTTAGCGTATGCATCGGTGGTGTAATCCTTCAGCAGGGGGCTGTCGCAGACCATGACCTTATCGGCACCATAGCCGCCCAGCTCCTTGGCAATGCCTTCCACGTTGTCGCCCAGCAGCAGACCGGTGACCTCGCAGCCCAGCTCATCAGCCAGCTTGCGGGCCTCGCTCACCAGCTCGAAATCAGTGGACATCAGTGCGCCCTGGCGCTGCTCGCAGAAGACCCAGACGCCCTTGTATTCGTTAAAATCAGCCATTGTAATCCTATGCTCCTTTCATCAGATCAGGTGCTTCTTGGCCAGGATACCAGCCAGCTGTGCGGCAGTATCGTCGCCCTTCAGCATGGTGCCTGCGCCCTTCTGCGGAGGAGTGAAGGACTTAAAGACGTTCGTCGGAGAACCCTTCAGACCGATGGTATCAACCTCGATCAGCGGATCGTCCTTCAGTGCGTTGTAATCAAACACTTCCATCGGCTTGTCGTAGCAGGTGAAGATGCCGTTCACGCTCATGTAACGGGGCTGGTTCAGCTCCTTGATGCAGGTCAGCAGGCAGGGAGTCTGCACCTTGACCATCATGTAGCCGTCTTCCAGCATACGCTTCACGGTCAGAGTGTTGCCATCCTTCTGGATGTCTGCCACGTAGGTGACCTGAGGCAGATGCAGCTTTTCAGCGATCTGCGGGCCGACCTGTGCGGTATCGCCATCGATTGCCTGACGGCCGCAGAACACAACGTCCTCGGGGCCAACGCCGATCTTGTTGACAGCAGCAGCCAGGATCTGGCTGGTTGCAAAGGTATCGGAGCCGCCGAACTCACGGCCGGAGACCAGAACAGCCTTATCAGCGCCGCGGGCCAGCAGCTCACGCAGCATGCCTTCTGCCGGCGGGGGACCCATGGTAACAACAACGACTTCGCAGCCGGTAGCGTCCTTGAGCTTCAGAGCAGCCTCCAGAGCGTTCAGGTCATCAGGGTTGGTGATGGTAGCCATCGAAGCACGGTCCAGAGTGCCATCGGGCTTGACGGACACCTTGCCGGAGGTATCAGGAACCTGCTTTACACAAACAATTGCTTTCATTGTAACTCTTGCCTCCCTTACTTCAGCAGCGCGCCGGAAATGACCATCATCTGCACTTCGCTGGTGCCCTCGTAGATCTCAGTGATCTTGGCATCACGCATCATGCGCTCGATGGGATAGTCACGGGTGTAGCCGTAACCGCCGAACAGCTGCAGGCAGCGGCGGGTCACATCGCTTGCGGTGCGGGCTGCGATCAGCTTTGCCTGAGCAGCCTCAACGCTGTAACGGACCTTCTTGCCATCCATAGCCTCCTGCTTCTTCAGAGCAGCAGCGTAGACCAGATACTTTGCAGCCTCAACGCGTGCCTTCATCTCAGCCAGCTCGAACTGGGTGTTCTGGAATGCGGAAATGCTGCGGCCGAACTGCTTGCGCTCCTTGACGTAAGCAACGGTCTCTTCCAGAGCGCCCTCGGCAATGCCCAGAGCCTGAGATGCGATACCGATACGGCCACCGTCCAGAGTAGCCATAGCCAGCTGGAAGCCGCGGCCACGCACACCCAGCATACGGTCAGCAGGGATGCGGCAGTCCTCAAAGATCAGCTCGCAGGTGGAAGAACCGCGGATGCCCATCTTGTCCTCAGCCTTACCGACGGAGAAGCCCGGGTCGGTGCGCTCCACGATAAAGGCGGAGCACTGCTTGGTGGGACGGCCCTTCTTGTCGGGCACGATATCGGTGACAGCAATAACGATAAAGACGTTTGCGTAGCCGGCGTTGGTGATGAAGATCTTGGAACCGTTCAGGATCCAATCACCGGTCTCGGGGTCCTGCTTTGCAAAGGTCTGCTGACCCTGTGCATCGGTGCCGGCACCCGGCTCAGTCAGGCCGAAAGCACCCAGCCACTCACCGCTGCACAGCTTGGGCAGATACTTTGCCTTCTGCTCGGGAGTACCATTTTCATAAATAGGAGCAGCACACAGGCTGGTGTGAGCAGAGACGATGACACCGGTGGTACCGCAGACCTTGCTCAGCTCTTCCACTGCCATGACGTAGGACAGCACATCGCCGCCTGCACCGCCGACCTCAGTCGGGAAATAAATGCCCATCATGCCGAGCTTGCCCATCTTTTCGACGGTCTCTTTGGGGAAGTACTCTTCCGCATCAACCTTCTTTGCCAGGGGCTTGACTTCGTTCTCAGCAAACTCGCGGTACATTTTCTGTACCATCTGCTGCTGCTTGGACAGAGTAAAATCCATCGCTATATCCTCCTAACGGGTCTTTTTCATTTACCGGAATTGCCCGGTGCAAACAAATTCCTCCCGGCCGCTTTTCCACGGTCGGGAGAAACGTTTATCAGAATTTACAGCTGGTCAACAGGGGTCTTGGTGCGGTCTGCGTTGTAAACGTAGAAGCCCTTGCCGCTCTTGCAGCCCAGGTTGCCGCCGCGGACCATCTTACGGATCAGCGGGCATGCACGGTACTTGCTGTCGCCGGTCTCCTTGTACAGCACATCCATGATGGCCAGGCAGATATCCAGGCCGATGAAGTCGCCCAGCTCCAGGGGACCCATGGGATGGTTGGCACCCAGCTTCATAGCGGTGTCGATGCCGGCGATATCGGAAACGCCTTCCATCTTGATGAAAGCAGCTTCGTTGATCATGGGGATCAGGATGCGGTTGACGACGAAGCCTGCAGCCTCGTTGACCTGAACCGGCTGCTTGCCGATGGCAACAGAGATCTCCTTGATCTTCTCAACGGTCTCAGCGGGAGTGTTGCAGCCTGCGATGACCTCGATCAGCTTCATGCGGTCTGCGGGGTTGAAGAAGTGCATGCCGACCAGCGGACGGCTAACGCCCTTGCCGATCTCGGTAATGGACAGAGAAGAAGTGTTGGAAGCGAAGATGCACTCGGGCTTGCAGATCTTATCCAGTTCGCCGAAGGTGGTCTGCTTGACCTTCATATCCTCAAAAGCAGCCTCGACGACCAGATCGCAGTCAGCGCACAGGTCTTCCTTCAGGCCCGGGGTGATGGCAGCAACGATAGCGTCTGCCTTTTCCTGCGTCATCTTTCCCTTGGCAACCAGCTTCTCGTAGCCCTTCTTGATCTTTGCCAGACCATTCTCGGCCCACTCCTGCTTGATGTCGCACAGAGCAACGGTGTTGCCCTCAACCTGTGCAAATGCCTTTGCGATGCCCTGGCCCATGGTGCCAGCGCCGATAACACCGATCTTCATAGGAAACCTCTCCTTTAATATCAAAAATTATGTAGTAATGGATTAGTTGTTGGTGAACACTGCCTTGGGCTTCGGCTTCTCACGGCTCAGGAAGCAGGCCATGCCTTCCTTCTGGTCGTGGGTCTCGAAGCAGTCGCCGAACAGCTTTTCCTCGACCTCAACAGCCTTCTCGATGGGCAGGCTGATGCCGCCGTTGATTGCCTTCTTGCAGTTGCGTACAGCGATGGGTGCATTCTTTGCGATCTTGCCGGCCAGCTTCAGCACGTTCTCCATCAGTTCAGCCTGAGGATACACAGCGTTCACCAGACCAATGCGCAGAGCCTCATCTGCCTTGATGTTCAGTGCAGAGTAGACCAGCTGCTTTGCCATACCCATGCCGACCAGACGTGCCAGACGCTGGGTGCCGCCGAAGCCCGGGGTGATGCCCAGACCCACTTCCGGCTGGCCGAACACAGCGTTGTCAGAGCAGATGCGGATGTCGCAGCTCATAGCCAGCTCGTTGCCGCCGCCCAGTGCAAAGCCGTTCACGGCTGCAATAACGGGGATGGGGAAGCTCTCAATCATCAGGAACACATCATTGCCCAGCTTGCCGAAGGCCTCACCCTCTGCCTTGGTCATGGTGCTCATGGAACCGATATCTGCACCTGCCACGAAGCTCTTGTCGCCTTCGCCGGTCAGAACGATGCAGCGGACAGTCTCCTGATCCACAGCCTCAAAAGCTGCCTTCAGGTCTGCCAGAACTTCGGGATTCAGGGCATTCAGTGCCTTGGGGCGGTCGATGGTAATGATCTCAACTGCACCCTGCACCTCGGTTTTTACAAATGCCATTGTGAAAACCTCCTATTCAAATCTTATCAATTATCACAAACAGCCCCCGGACGGAGGAAAGGCTCTCCGGTTCCCTTCCCCGTCCGGGTCTGTCATTCAGTCAGGATTCCAAGAGGTGGAACTTAGTCCATCTCAACGATGGTAGCGCAGCCCATGCCGCCGCCGATGCACAGGGTAGCCAGACCCTTGTGAGCACCGCGATGCTTCATAGCATACAGCAGGGTGACCAGGATACGAGCGCCGGAAGCGCCGACCGGGTGGCCCAGAGCAATTGCGCCGCCGTTGACGTTCACCTTGCTCATATCAAAGTTCAGAGCCTGGCTGACAGCCACAGACTGAGCAGCAAATGCCTCGTTGGCCTCGATCAGATCCATGTCAGCAACGCTCATGCCGGTCTTAGCCATGACCTTCTTGGTAGCAGCGATGGGGCCCAGACCCATGACTTCCGGCTCAACGCCAGCCAAAGCACCTGCGACCCAGGTAGCCAGAGGCTTCACGCCCAGCTCCTTAGCCTTCTCCTCGCTCATGATGACCAGAGCAGCAGCGCCGTCATTGATGGCGGAAGAGTTGCCGGCGGTCACGATGCCGTCCTTGGTGAAAGCGGGCTTCAGCTTTGCCAGCACTTCAGGAGCGCTCAGACGGGGGCCTTCATCAGTATCGAACACGGTGTCGCCCTTCTTGCCCTTGATCACAACGGGAACGATCTCGTCCTTGAAAGCGCCGTCCTTGATGGCCTTGTCAGCCTTCAGCTGGCTGTTGTATGAGAACTCGTCCAGCATCTCACGGGTGATGGGGCTGTAGCCGTACTTCTTCTGATAGGTCTCGTTGGTGCAGACATTCTCAGCGGTCATGCCCATGTGCTTGTTGAAGCCGCAGGCATCCCACAGAGCATCGTTGACCATGGTATCCACGATCTCGCTCTTGCCCATAGGAGCGCCCATGCGGTAGCCGTAACGAGCCTTCTGCAGTGCGAAGGGAGCCATGTCCATGTTCTCCATGCCGCCTGCGACCACGATATCAGCATCGCCAGCCTCGATCATCTGAGCAGCCATATTGACGCAGTTCAGACCGGAGCCGCACACCACGTTGACAGTGACAGCCGGGGTCTCGATGGGCAGGCCAGCCTTCAGAGCAGCCTGACGAGCGACGTTCTGGCCCAGACCGGCCTGAATGACGCAGCCCATGTAGACATGATCGACCTGCTCGGGAGCGACGTTTGCACGGTTCAGAGCTTCCTTGATGACGATGGAGCCCAGCTCAACTGCGGGAACGTTTGCCAGAGTGCCGCCGAACTTGCCAATAGCGGTACGGCATGCAGATGCGATAACGATCTTTTTCATGTGAATAGCCTCCTGAATTGT
>ENA-ORTF01003187-ORTF01003187.1-human-gut-metagenome-genome-assembly--contig:-NODE-3187-length-14675-cov-6.942955_pt1 | contig 14675 bp, 10 predicted proteins | sample MGYA00241908_ERZ509180 | MGnify/ENA primary metagenome ERZ509180 (study PRJEB26280, sample SAMEA2338814) | human gut metagenome | biome: human gut; feature: human-associated habitat; material: faeces... | reverse complement strand
TCCTCCATCAGAGAAGGTTCTTCTTTTTCAATTTTATTCTCTTCTGCCAAGATACGTTCCTCGGTAAAAAAGTTCTGTTTTGCAGACTCTGCTGCTATCTTTGCATCAGCTCCGATCGTATTCAATGTATTCTGCAAAACTTCCAGCTGCTGTAATATTTTATTCTGATTGTCTAAAATATTCTGTGCATATGCGCTGTCATTTTTATTAGTTTCCGGTGCCGGATGCGAAACATTGTCTGATAAAACAGCCTCTAACATCGAAATCTTTTCCATGATGTGGTCATTGGAATTCATCAGTGCATCTGCATTCTCTTTACTTCTTCCAATGGAAACCTTTGCTACTGCTTTCTGTGCGTGGATAATATCCTCCACATTTGCTTTCCGGGACTGGTTTCCTTTTTCAATGAGTTCATACAGATCATCAAATGTTTTCCTCAATAAAAGATAAGACGCTTTTTCTGATTTAAAAATACTATCATACTGTTCTTCTTTGCGATTCTTTTCTGCCATCAGATAAATTGAAATGGAATCTACCAAAAAATAGATTGCAACCAGAAACAATGCTGTAATGATCGCCAGAATAATAAATTTCTGAGGCATATTGATCATTGCATACAAATCTGCAACCAGTAAAACTACCGCAATTAACAATGTAATATTTATGCGGAACCTGACATTTTTTTCGCTGTTCTTATCCATAAGAGCTACCTCCCACTATTGCGTCCTCCTTGACGCTCTCTGTGGCTATTTTACCATAACTTACACAAGATGGCTATATGCGAAAACAACAATCTTCAACAGAATACGACCAAAATTTCTTTTTATAATAAAATAAGCTGTCCGATCAGCTCTGCTCCTTTATAAAGATCTGGTTTTGGTGTCCAGAATGCCGTCGCTACTGGAAGCTCTGGCATTGGTTTTTCTGTCTTTTTACAATCCACTTTATTAATGATCAGGCGGAAACGATGTCCAAGATCGATCAAAGAAGTGGCTATTCCTTCTCCTTCTTTTGCTGTAAATACAAGTCTTGCAGGATCTTCACGATCTCCCATAGATAATGGATTTACTTTGATTGAAACAGGACCATCCGCGATCGTTGGGCATACTTCCAACATATGAGCTTCTAAGATACCCTCTTTTCCCGGAACAAAATTGTATGTATAATCTTCCATAAATGATGTTCCTTTGGCATCTTTCTTTCCTGCTGTCATAACTTTCATCAGTCGTACCATTGCTGCTGTCTTCCAGTCACCTTCTGCACCAAATCCATAACCTTTTTCCATTAATCTCTGAATCGCAAGTCCTGGAAGCTGTTTTAATCCACCAAGATCGCCAAAGTGTGTAACAACTGCCTGATAATCATGGTCTTTTAAGAATTTTTCCAGTCCGATCTCGATTCCTGCCTGTACCTCTACATGTTTCTTAAATTCGATTGGATCTCTGCCCTCTAATAAAAGATTGTATTTTTCATAATATAACTGTGTCAGTGCATCAATATCACCTTTGCTGACTGCATTGACATAATCTACAACTTCATTGACTGGATATGCATCGATTTCCCATCCAAATTTAATCTGTGCTTCGACTTTATCACCTTCTGTAACCGCAACATTTCTCATATTATCCGCAATCCTTACCACACGGATATTTTTACTTTCCACCATTCCGATTGCACTTCTCATCCAAGATGCGATCTTTTCTTTCACTTCTTTTGATTCATAATATCCAACAACAACTTCTCTTGGGATTCCCATTCTTGTTACGATATGTCCAAATTCCCTGTCACCATGTGCTGACTGGTTTTCATTCATAAAATCCATATCAATCGTGTCATATGGGATTTCTTCATTAAACTGTGTGTGAAGATGTAATAATGGTTTCTTAAATGCCTGTAATCCTGCGATCCATGATTTTGCTGGGGAGAATGTGTGCATCCATGTGATGACACCGGCACATTCTTCATCTGCATTTGCTTCTTCAAATGTTCTTCTGATCGAAGTACTATCAATTAATGTCGGTTTCCATACAACTTCAAATGGTAAGATGCCACTTTCATTGAAATTCTGCACAATGATCTGTGCATGTTTTGCCACATGGCTTAAACATTCATCTCCATATAAATCCTGTGATCCTGTTGCAAACCAAAATTTGTAATTTTTTTTAAGTTCCATTTTTTGCCTCCCAGTTTTATATCTATTCTTGATTCCTATTTTTACATGAGTTTCCGATCACCAATTTCGGTTCGATCAAATACTCTGTTTTCATGTCTTTATCTGATCCACCTTGTATCTTTTCTAGCAACAACTGTCCTGCCATCTCGCCAAGTTTTTCCTGTGGATGAGCAATAGTCGTTAAAGAAAGTGGATGCTGATGTGCAAGCATTGAATTATCATATCCTGTGATCGACAAGTCTTCTGGAATTGAAACACCGATCTGATGCAATCCTCCAATGATTGAAAATGCGATCTGGTCATTGTAACAGACAACTGCATCCATCTTTCTTTGATCCTTTATCATCTGAACAACCGATGTTACTGGTTTCGTCTGACGATCTTCTGTATGAAACCAGACAACCATATCTGGATCATATTGATATCCTGCTTCCTGAAGTGCCATCACATAACCTTTATGTCGTTCTCTTCCTTGATGATCATCTGCTTTAAAAACTCCTACGATATGTTGATGTCCCATATCGATCAGATATTTTGTAAGCAGATAACCTCCTTTACAGTCGTCCATAAGAATGTGGGGTTTGTCTTTCATCTCCTCATAGACTCCGTGAATAAAAATGTAGGGAATTTCATATTTATCAAGATTCTCATAAAGTTTTGGATGTCTGCATACAATCTCACTTTTACTTGGCTCAATGATCAAGCCATCAATATCTTTTGTAAGAATATCTTCAAGACATGCTGTCTCTCCTCGTCTGCTATTTTCTGTTGTCTTAAAAATAATGCTGTAGCCATCTTTGGAAAGGACACTGTTGATTCCCTGGATCAATCTAGGGAATATATAATCAGAAATATAGGTTGTAACCACTGCAATGTTCTTTGATTCCTTTTTATGAAGTGCCCGTTCTGTACAAAACGTTCCCTTTCCATGAACTGCAATGATATAACCTTCTTCTTCCAGAATTGACAGCGCCTTACGTACGGTATGGCGGCTAAGATCATATTCCTGTACTAGTTGATTCTCTGACGGCATCTTATCTCCCGGTTGATAGACACCAGATAAAATATCATTCTTCAGTAATTCCTTTAATGTGTGATATTTCATTTCTCCTTTGTTCTTTCCCATGTTTGACATCCTCCTTCCTTATGGTTCTTATTTTAAAACTTGTACGGTCCTCTTTACAAGTTATTGTTTATGGTCAATATTAACAATATTTTCACTTAATTTCTATGCACTTTTAACAAAAACTATTTTTTCTATCATTCTGCTTTTCCTTTTCTACTATCTCATGCTATACTGACTATCAAGAAGGAGTAATATACGATTGGAGGATTTCATGAAAATTTTGTGTGTAACAAAATGCCCGACTGGAATGGTTCAAACCTATGTTGCGGCAGAGAAACTAGAACAGGCAGGTAAGAAACTTGGCATTGACCTTTCTGTGGAAACACAGGGAGCTATGGGAATTCAAAATCAGTTTTCCCCTGAACAGATCGATGAAGCTGATTATATTGTGATCGCTGCTGATGTTGCGATCGATGAAGCTTCCCGCTTCGGTAATAAAAAGCTTTATGTCACATCTTTAGAAGATGCCATTGTTCATCCTGAGCAGATTTTAGAATCTCTTACAACCAAGTCATATTCTTATCAGGATGCAACTGTATCGAATAAGAAGATTCTTGGCTAGAAAAAAGCCATCACATTTATGATCTTAATGGTCACTAATGTGGTGGTTTTTTTCAAATATATGTGATGATCAGATCAAAATACAATTTGTAAATTACGTTTATTTATGCTAAACTAGAACATACATTCGAAAGGAGCTGTTTAATATGGAAATCTCATCAAAAGATTTATCTTTAAATGAAAAATTGAAGATTTTAGCTGATGCAGCAAAATACGATGTCGCCTGTACTTCCAGTGGTTCTTCCCGCCGTGGAAAGAAAGGAATGCTCGGGAATACAGAGGCTGCTGGAATCTGTCATAGTTTTTCTTCGGATGGGCGCTGTGTGTCTTTGCTTAAGATCTTACTTAGCAATGAATGTATTTATGATTGTAAGTATTGTCTAAACCGAGTAAGTAATGACAGGGTTCGTACAACATTTACTCCGGACGAGATCTGTACACTTGTTGTGGAATTTTATCGAAGAAATTATATTGAAGGGTTATTTTTAAGCTCTGGAATCGTAAAGAGTCCGACTTATACGATGGAATTGATGTATCAGGCGATTTATCTGCTTCGTACAAAGTACCATTTTAATGGATATATCCATGTGAAAGCGATTCCTGGCACTTCGGATGAATTGATCACAAATATGGGATATCTTGTCGATCGTATGAGTGTGAATCTGGAACTTCCTACGATTGACGGGCTTAAGAAGCTGGCTCCTCATAAGAATCCGAAGAAACTTGTTGCTCCAATTCGTCAGATTCAGAATGGAATCGTGGATCATCGGTTGATGATCGGAAAAGATGCCTCTATGGAACGTTCTCAAAGTAATAAGTATTTGAAGCATACGATCTTTCAAGAGAATCCTTATCAGCGGATTCAGACTGGTTCTTCCCCATTGACACTTGCAGATCCTTCTCTTAAGAATACTTTACGTTTGCAAAATAATGGGAAACCAGCTTCTTTTGTTCCTGCCGGTCAAAGTACACAGATGATCATTGGTGCAACTGGGGAGAGTGATCTGCAGCTTTTATCGACAACGCAGAAATTATATCAGCAGTATGACTTGAAACGTGTGTTTTATTCTGCCTATGTTCCTTTGAATGAGGATTCTAATCTGCCAGCTCTTGGAACCGCACCGCCGCTTCTTCGGGAACACCGTCTGTATCAGGCAGACTGGCTGCTACGATTTTATGGATTTAAAGCAGATGAATTACTTTCTGTTGACCGGCCGAATTTTAATACGATGCTTGATCCAAAGTGTGACTGGGCGTTACGTCACCTTGGTATTTATCCAGTTGAAATCAATCGTGCTTCTTATGATGTGTTGCTTCGTGTTCCTGGAATTGGGACAAAGTCTGCGTTTCGTATTGTGAAGGCACGCAAACATGGAACTCTTAATTTTGAGCATTTGAAGAAGATGGGGATTGTATTAAAACGTGCGAAGTATTTTATCACCTGCAGCGGGAAGATGATGTATCGGATACCGATTGAAGAAGATTTTATTACCAGGCAGCTGATTGGTGAGGATGGAAAGCAAAATTGGGAGATCGATCATCCACAGACCTATCGACAGCTTTCTTTATTTGATGATTTTAATTTTCAATCTGAAGTCACTGTAGAAGATTCTTCGAAAACTTTGTTTGGACAGATGTAATTTTCGTTATTTTTTTTATTCTGGAGGCTATTATGACTGTTTTTACCTGTGAAGATAATTTTGATGCGATGATGACTTGTGTTTATGAGGCCTGGGCATCAAGACTTGGTCATTCCAATATTAAATTGAAGACAGAACCGATTGGGAATCTGGAATTATTCTGTGATTATCGGCATGTGGATGCTGATCCGGAGAAAACTGCCAGTGTCGTTCGTTCTATCAAGAGTAAGATTTCTTATCAGGCTTATATTATGATCTATGAAGCTGCAATGTCTGATGCCGAGGATAAATTAGATACGATTTATCGTTTTATGGTTGCTGGATTCCATTATGGTGCTCATGTTGTGGATTTTCTTCAGGAACCTGTGGTTATGCGGATGTTTGAATTGAAACGTAAAGTTGGAAATGAAGCTCATTTTCATGTGGAATTTATCCGATTTGCGAATATGCCTGGGGATGTGTTGGTAAGTCATATTGAGCCAAAGAGTAATGTATTAACTCTGGTTGCACCACATTTTTCTGATCGTCTGCCTTCTGAAAACTGGATGATCATTGATGATAAACGCTTCATCGCTGTCGTTCATCCTGCAGATCAAGATTATTATTTAACAATACTTTCAAAAGAAGAAATGGACCGGCTGTCCATTCAGACAGACGATCCGTTTATTGATCTATGGAAAAACTTTTTCAATACGATTGGGATTAAAGAACGAGAAAATCATCAGTGTCAGAGGAATCTAATGCCATTGTGGTATCGGAAACATATGACAGAATTTCAGTAATTTTCAGTTTTATAATTGTTCTTCCCCTAAATATTTCATGAACGCTTCACACCCTTCGACTACATCTCTGTATGTATCGTCAAAATTCCCTGTATACCATGGATCTGCGATGTCTCTTGGATGTTTGGAATAGTCTAATAACAGATGAATCTTTCCATCTGGGTCACCACCTGTAATACGATTCATATTTCTTAGATTCCATGCATCCATACCGATAATATAATCGTATTCTTTGTAATCTTGTTTTGTCATCTGGATGGCACGGTGTTTTAGGACTGGGATCCCTTCCTGTCTTAGTTTATTTACCGTTCCATAATGTGGTGGATTACCGATTTCTTCTCTGCTCGTTGCAGCAGAGTCGATGTAAAATTTGTCTTTTAGTCCTTGATTGTTTACCATGTGTTGGAAAACAAATTGGGCCATTGTGCTTCGGCAGATATTGCCGTGGCAGATGAATAACACTTTTATCTTGCTCATTTTATCTCCTTATATCTTCTCAAAGCCTTGTAAATACTGGCTTTCCAGCATTCATACACGTCTCTTTGAAATCATATTCTACCTCCAAGGGGACGCAACATGATATTGTTAGTATATCACGTTGTCTCCACCTCGAACATCTCCTTTTTTTATTTTTTCATCTTTGTCTTTTTATATTGCACTAAGTGTATCTATAAATCGTTCAAATCTTTCTTGATCTACACACGGTTTCCGTTTCACAACAGATATTCTGCATTGGAACTATCGCTCAGAGGGTAAAATACAATGATCAAATGCAAAAAAACAGCTATAAGACTCCATTTTTGAAATCTTATAGCTTTGCTATACATGATATTAAATTGTGTTTCTAATCATCAATTATTTCCCAGTGTCCATTGGAACCACGACCAACAAATCGGACAATACCTATATCTTTGATGTGACGTTTTACAGTCTTGGAACTTATTCCTAACGTCATCGCCATTTTTTCTGTACTGATTTTACTATCCTTTTTTATCATATTCAATATTTGAATTTCCAACGGATTGCTTTCTTTTTTCTGAGGGACATTCCGAGGGACATTCCGAGGGACATTCCGAGGGACATCCTGAGGGACATTGTAATTCAAATTTGGCATCACAACTGTAAACTGGTACCGATCTGATCTAAAAGACGGCTTTTTACTTTCGTCATAGTTGATCTGAAATTCATAGCCGCCGATGATTTTTCCAAATCCACTACCTTTACGTTCCATATATCCCAGCCGATTAAATATATCTGCCAAAACCGGGTTTCTTCTCGTTGACGGAACTGTAAGCGGATCTCTGTCCTGAATAATGGAACCGTCCGGCATGCCTCCCGGCGAATAAATTTCCATACGATCATCGTAAATATCAATATGCACTTCACTGCCATTCACAAGATAATCTCTATGAGCCAATGCATTAACCAATGCTTCATGATAACTACGTTCTACATATTCCGGCATTTCTTCTCTGGAATTAGCAGTCTTTCTCCACATTAATTTCGCATTTCTCTTAATAAAAGCTTCTCCATTATCAATTAATGACAATACACTTCCAGAATATTCCGCATCGTCAAATGCATCTATTGTACCACCGCTTTTATTTAATCCATTCCACCGGGTACAAAATAATCTTGACCATCGAATAGGGCTTTCATCTGCAACCAAAGCTCCGGCATTTGTCAAATATCCTTGCTCATTCGCCAACCCAAATGATATAAGATCTTTCTCATCAAAACTATTTCCTGTCCATTTTTTATATCTTTCCCGGAGTTTGGAAAAAGCAAAATCTTCCACCTTATACATAGAAATCTGTGAATCATAAGATGTATTTCTACCGCGCAATACCAGTCTTTTCAATTCCGTTGATGTTGCTTTCACACTCTCGTTTCCAACACGAACATATGCTTCCAGCACACCATCACCCGAATAATAGTACGGTGTCTCTTCACCTTTGAAGATATCCAGTATAATTAATACTTTTCCATCTTCGACCTGTTCAAATCGAAGACGAAATTCTGGAATTGGATCCATCCTTGTCTTAATGATTTCACTTATTTTCTCAGCATCGCTATTCGGATTCTCAAGTCCTACAATTTCATCATTATCGGCTATTCCAAAGATTAATGCTCCACCAAATGTATTTGCAAAAGCACTTACGCTCTTACACCAACTCTTTGGTTTCTTCGCTTCCAAAGATAGCTTTTTGTCATATTCAGTTGCTTCACCGATTAATTGTTTTATATCCAAGCTTTTCACCAACTTTCTACTAAATTAGACATATTCCCAACTCTTTTCATTATATAAGTCCAACTACATCTTTTGAAAATACTCCTCCGCAATCTTATCCAACTGAGCTGCAAGTAATTTAAACTCTTTATTCAAATCCAATGTTTTTACACTAATCTTATTTCCACTCATTACATAACTGCAATCTGGCGTGATTGCTTCCTCTGTTTTTGCATATAACAACATTCCAGATTCTCGGCAGATATATTCCAGTGCTCTTGGAAAGACTGGATTGCCTTCCACTTATACTTTTCATCTTTCCAATGATTTGGAAAATATTCTTTATAAGCAGCAATAACCGCTACTAATTTTTCTTGATCAAACATTTGCATCCTCCATCTAATATATTCCGTCTATAAAGATATAAAAATTATAATCTATCAACATTTTCTTTTCAATTCGATTTATTCACAGAAAAAAGCCATAAGATTTCTCTTTCCAAAATCTTACAGCTTTTCTATCATATTGCGTCCCCAATATCATCTATATTTACATGTAATATCTGCACAAAATACCGTGGGTTATTTTCGGGGTATTTTCTGACCGCCTATGCCCTCCGGTCCGTGATTTTACTGGCTTTTTGGCGAAGCTTTCAAAGAGTGCCGTGGCAAATAAAGAAAACTTTTATCATTGTTGCATAACCTCGCATTTTTTAGTTTTTCTTGGTATTTCGGGCTTTGTAAGCCTTTGTAAATTTTTGCTTTCTGGCATAACCTGAGTATTCCGGGCGATTCTGGTTCTTCCGCAATTATCCGTATCGTTTTGCCTTCACATATATTACTTTTGCCGCTAAAAGTACTTTGCTGCATCTTCCATACATAGTACGTTTTACCATTTTTAATTTACCATTTGTTCCTTCAACAAAACCATTTGAAAGTTCACAGACAACAGAATTCTCCACAGCTTCTAGATCCTTTTCTAATCCATTTGCAAATCGGGATATTTCTTTTAAATAGAAAGCCGGACTCCATCGAAAATGAAGTCCGGCCAGGCATTATCTATATACGATTTCACAGACCCCTAATCCAGATTCTTCTGCAGAATGCTAATCAATTCCTCAATAACGATTGGCTTGGATAAGAATCCGTCCATACCGCATTCCAGTGCTTTCTTTTTATCCTCATCAAAAGCATTGGCAGTCATGGCAAGAATTGTAATACCCGCCAGTGCCGGATTATCCAGAGCACGGATCTGCTTCGTGGCCTCATATCCATTCATTACAGGCATCTGCACATCCATCAGCACCAGATCATAATTACCTGGCTTTGAATTCTTAACTTTTTCCACTGCCTCTGCTCCATTTTCGGCAGTGTCAACCAGGAAGCCATATTCATTGAGGATCTCCGCTGCAATTTCACTGTTCAGTTCATTGTCTTCCACAAGCAGTATGCATTTGCCCCTGAAATCCGAACCTGCTGCCGGAAGGATTGCAGTCTCTGCCTCTGCCTGTTTCTGGCCGATAGCAGTCATCAAGGTATCTCTGATATCTGACATGAACATTGGTTTTGCACAGAATGCAGTCACTCCGGCTGCTCTGGCTTCCACTTCGATATCTGACCAGTCATAAGCTGTCAGAATTATGATCGGCGTATCATCTCCAAGGCTGCGGATCTGGCGGGTAACTTCAATGCCATTCATATCCGGCAAACGCCAGTCGATGATATAAGCATGAAATGCATCTCCCATTTCCATAGACTGTCGTGCGCGGAGAACAGCTTCCTTTCCGGAAAGTGTCCATTCCGAACGCATTCCAACCTTCACAAGCATTTTTGTCACGCTGTCACAGGTATTAAAATCGTCGTCTACAACTAATGCTTTAAGTCCTTCCAGTTCTGCGATTTTCTCTATCCGTTGGTGCTCAGACTGAATCCGAAATGGCAGACGAACAATAAATTCGGTGCCTTTTCCCTGTTCTGTCAAAACCTCAATGGTACCGCCCATCATATTCACAATATTCTTGGTAATGGCCATGCCAAGTCCTGTACCCTGGATCCTGCTGACTGTGGAAGTACGTTCCCTCTCAAAGGGCGAAAAGATCTTCTGTACAAATTCCTGGCTCATGCCGATTCCGTTATCCTTTACCCGGATCTCATACAATTCACTGCCCTTTACTGTCCCCGGGTACTGTCTGATCCGGACAGAAACGGTTCCTCCTGCCGGTGTAAACTTCACTGCATTGGACAAAAGATTCAGCAGCACCTGGTTCAGCCGCGTCTTATCACAATAGACATCCTCATTCGTAATATCCATGGCGTCCATATAAAGTTCCAGCTGCTTCGCATGTATTTGTCCACTGATGATCGTCTTCAGGTCATGAAGTACATCCGACAGACTGACCTCTGTTTCTTCCAGATGGATCTTTCCGCTCTCAATCCGGCTCATATCCAGTATGTCATTGATCAATGAGAGCAGATGGTTGCTGGAGGAAAGGATCTTGCCCAGATAATCCCGAACTCTTTTCTTGTCATCAATATTACTTACAGCCAGTGTCGTAAAACCAATAATCGCATTCATTGGTGTCCGGATATCGTGAGACATATTGGAAAGGAATGTACTCTTTGCCTTGTTTGCTGTCTCCGCAGCACGTACTGCCTCAGAAAGCGCCTGGTTCATTTTCCGGTCAGAGGTACGGTCTGACATAACCAGGATATATTTCTTTTTCCCGTTTACCTCACTGCCCATTGCAATATTATGGAACCAGCGTTTTTCCCCTGTCTTCAGATGAACATATTCAAAATCCCATTCTCTCTGTTCCTGAACCTGAATTTCCTCCAGATAATTTTTCTCCGGATCTTCCTGTTTCTCTGAATGCAGTTTTCCCAGAATACAAATATCCTTATGAATCTGTTCTACCGTAATCCCCAACAGCTTTTCCACATTTGGACTGACGTAATCTGCCTGATATGTTTTTGCATCCAGCATCAGAAAGACATCATCCACGTTCATGGAAAGCTTTTGAAACAGCTCATCCCGATACAGAATCTCCGTATCCTTTCTTCTGAGATTTGTCCTGTTTTTTTGAATAATAAGACTGATAAAAAGTGCAGCTATACAGAACACGATCGCACTAACAAAGATTATCGTACTACGCTGCAGACGGTTCATGCTGGCATTGACGATATCCGCCTGGACAAGTCCCAGAAACATCCAGTCCTGAATATCTGATTTTTCATAGACCAGATAGTAGTTCCTTTCATCCAGATTTAGCAGCATCGCATCGGTACGTCCTGCTTTAAACTTCTCCAAAAGCGCATTGATCTCTTTTTCAGACATATCAGAATGCTCTCTTAGAATTCCGAAAAAATTATACACGTTCCCCCATGCCTCAGAAGAATGATCCACCACAACACGACCATCCGGATGAATCATAAAGCTCTGGGCATTTCCATCGAAAGCAGAAATATCCAGTACGTCTACAATATCAGAGTTTTCGTAAGCAATAGCAATCGCATCATATTCAAATCCCTGATAAATTCCATGAGCCTTAGGCGTGGCAAAAATAAGCAGCTGAGATTTTCCGGGAACTGCTGCATTCGCTATCACATCATTTCCCTGCCGGATTTCCTCTTCCATATTTTCCTGTAATCCAAGGTACCCTGTTTCCCCTGTCGCCATCTTGTAGTCCCCGTCAGCTGACAGAAAAAAGAACTCTAAAAATCCTGTATCCTCATGTGCTTTCTTTATATAGTCACGAATTTCATCTTCGCTCAAAATATCCTGCAGATTCTCTCCCCATATATGAAGATATGTCAGGTTCTTATCTGTCAGTTCTCTCATCATGTTATCAGACTGATGAAAAACCTCCGTCAAATGAGAAACACTTTCCTCATAAACAGTTTTCGACACAAATCTAAAATATCGGAAAACCCCCAAAACAATTCCCACCAAAACAGCGATACAGACAACTGCCATGAATTGTTTTCTCCTGACAGGCTTCTTTCTATCCGTATTATGATTTTCAATATCCATTCTTTCCGCTCATTTCTGCGCACGCTTTTTGCGCATGTCGAGTTTGTGTCAGTGCGCGCACACACAAATCTCACGATTGAAAAACTTTATCTTTCAATCTTCTCACCTCAGCGTCATGTAATCTTCAGGCTCTGCAAGAATGGCATTACCATCTGAAACATACCCTGTCCAGGTGTCTTTCACAGTGGTATCTCCTCGATCAAACACAATATTCTCATCTTCCGGATAAGCCTCCATGTGTTTTGATGTCGCGAGACAGGTTACCGTGAAAGTATCCTCGTCCTGAATTTGTTTTCCGTCCTTTATAACCTTGCTCAAGGTGTAACCATCCTCTGTTTCCTTGATTTCCACAGAAATTCCACTGACCACTGGCAGAGAGCCACGATTAAACGGAATAAAGCCTCCCTCATAGCCTTCTACAAAGCTTTTCACTGTCTCTTTCAGTTCAGCACCACTCATCTTACTGCTGTAAGCCAAAAGATCATTTGGCATGATCATGTCACCTGCCATTTTTTCTGTATAACCGGCTTTCAGCACGTTTCCCGTAAAGCTGTTTCCGGTTGCAATCAGCACATCTGACCCATAGATGTCACGCAGAGTATTTGCCATAACAGAATATGCTGCATTTCCTTCCCTGCTATGAAAGCGGTTGGAATAAGACTTCTGTGAATCCAAAACTACTTTCTCAGAAATGGATTTCTCCTCAAGAAGCTGAGCATTAAATGACTGATAGGCCTGCCCTGCATCGTATTCTCCTGAGATCATCCTGGAAACCACATCCTTGGAAACAGAAAAAAAGTCATTTGACGCAATGCGGATATACATGTGGTTTTCTTCGATCACAGGTTTCACATCTTTCATATATTCTGTAAGCTGAAGAGCTACATCCTGACTGTAGCTTAACAGATCCTGTCCCTCACTGATAATCTGGTTCTGCGCATCCTCTGAAAGCATTATGCTCAGTACCTTCATTGCTTTCTTTCGACGTGACTCATCCTGTGTCAGATCGCGGTTTAAAGCCACCTGGAAATATGGTGTAGTCATAATCCACTTTTCACCATTCTCCTGAAAGAATGGAAGAAAGGTTGTGTCAATGCCCTGATCCTGAAACATTTTTACACCAGCAGAGCTGCCAAAGTACATGGCAAGCTTGTTACTTTGATACATCTCAACGATATCATCATAATTCATATCCAGATCATCCCGGCTCAGCCCTGTATCCTGGATGAACTGCTCCATACGTTCAAAAGCCTCAGGCCAGACGGTACTGTCCAGGCCTTCTCTCTTTGTATTATCCGGGTCACTATATGCGGTACGCCACTTGCGTCCGTCTACAGAAGACAATTCTGATGCTGACAGACCCTGCAGTGTCTCCATACAGGTATAATCATAATAATAGTCTGCCGTAAATCCACGAATCCCCACTTTATCAAATGCCTGGCAGGCAGAAACAAAGCTTTCATAATCTGTTGGCAGAGGAATCTCATACTTTTCAAAAAGATCTTTGTTCACTACAAACCCATGGGCATCTGCACACACGGGAAGCCAGTTTACGCTTCCATCCTCATTCATAAAATTGCTGAGGTATGTATCATAGACAGCACCTGCTGCATTGGTTGTAGAAAGATCCATCAGACTGTCTTTCAGGGGACTTGCATCATGCATGGAAAATCGACAACAGGTTATAATATCCGGCAATCCATCGTTTTCCTTAAGGAATCTGTAAAAATCCAGATCATTATTGCCTACAACAAATTCAACCTGGATATCCGGGAGCTGTTTCTGGATGTATGGTGCATATTTTTCATACAGGTTTGTGCTCCATAAATACACCGTGATTGTTTCTGCATCTTCTTTTTCTGCACGCTTCCTGCCACAGCCCGGCAAAAGTGATATAACTGTCACCATCACCAGAAGCACCGGTAAAACTCTGCTCCATTTTTTCTTTTTCATTATGAGCTCTCCTCTGAGTTTCCTTTGTATTTTTCTATTTTACAGCGTCAATTATGTTTCACCAATTTATGGATTACTTTTATCAGTAATTCCACATCAATAGGCTTCGCAACATGCTCATCCATCCCTGCTTCTTTTGCTCTTATTCTGTCCTCCGTAAACGCATTTGCTGTCATTGCAA
>ENA-ORTF01003183-ORTF01003183.1-human-gut-metagenome-genome-assembly--contig:-NODE-3183-length-14701-cov-2.451659_pt1 | contig 14701 bp, 10 predicted proteins | sample MGYA00241908_ERZ509180 | MGnify/ENA primary metagenome ERZ509180 (study PRJEB26280, sample SAMEA2338814) | human gut metagenome | biome: human gut; feature: human-associated habitat; material: faeces... | reverse complement strand
GACTCCTGTGCTAACATATCAGTAATTTTACCTTTGCCCTCGTCGCCCCAATTGGCGCCTACAATTGCTCTTGCCATATCAGTTACCTTACCTTTCTTATACGTTAATCTCTGCTGTCATACCAAGGTCTTCCTTGTTCTTAGCAAGGATTGGATTTATTACTTCTGCGAGGAAATCCTCTACCTGCTCCTTAGAACGTCCTGTGTAACGCTCTGGATTCATGCACTGCTGCAGCTGCTCTTTTGTCAGGTGGAATGTATCATCTGCTGCAATCAAATCAAGCAGGTTGTTGTCAAGACCGTTTACCTTGACATTACGTCCAGCCTCCATGGACAGCTGGCGGATCTTCTCATGCAGCTCCTGACGGTCTCCGCCTTCCTTTACTGCATCCATCATGATATTCTCTGTTGCCATAAATGGAAGCTCTGCCATCAGATGCTTGTGAATTACCTTCTCATAAACAACCATTCCGTCTACGATATTCAGGTAAAGATCCAGAATACCGTCAACTGCCAAAAAGCCCTCTGGAATACTGATTCTCTTGTTTGCAGAATCGTCAAGTGTACGCTCAAACCACTGAGTTGAAGCGACAAGCATCGGATTCATAGCATCTGAGATCACATAGTCTGCCAAAGAAGCAATACGCTCACTTCTCATTGGATTTCTCTTATATGCCATTGCAGAAGAACCGATCTGATGCTTCTCAAATGGTTCCTCTACCTCCTTTAAGTGCTGCAGAAGACGCACATCGTTTGTAAACTTATGTGCACTCATTGCAATACCAGCCAGTACATTTAATACACGGCTGTCTACCTTACGGGAGTAGGTCTGTCCAGAAACAGGATATACACCGGCAAAGCCCATCTTATCTGCGATCATCTGATCCAGTTTTCTGATTTTTGCATGGTCACCGTCAAACAGCTCCATGAAGGATGCCTGTGTACCTGTTGTTCCCTTAGAGCCAAGAAGCTTTAAGGAATCGATTACATAGCAGATATCCTCATAATCCTGCACAAGCTCCATCATCCAAAGCGTTGCACGCTTTCCGACTGTGGTTGGCTGTGCCGGCTGGAAATGAGTAAATGCCAGTGTCGGCAGCGCCTTGTAGCGGTCTGCAAACTTTGCCAGCTCAGCAATGACATTGACTAACTTCTTCTTTACAAGCTGCAGTCCCTCACGCATGATGATCATATCAGTGTTGTCACCTACATAGCAACTGGTTGCACCCAGATGGATGATTCCCTTTGCCTTTGGACATTGTACACCATATGCATAAACGTGAGACATAACATCGTGACGAACTTCCTTCTCTCTCGCCTTTGCAACATCATAATTGATATCATTCTGATGCTCTTTAAGCTCAGCGATCTGCTCGTCTGTAATATTTAATCCCAACTCCTTCTCGCTCTCTGCAAGTGCGATCCACAGCTTTCTCCATGTGGTAAACTTCTTATCCTGTGAAAAAATATATTGCATTTCCTTGCTGGCATAGCGCTCGGAAAGTGGGCTTGTATAACGATCTGTTGCCATAGTAAACCAACCTTTCTTCTATATCTTTTTACTTTTGATAGTCGCCGCGGATGTCCTCTGTCGGCGGATCCAGCGGATATTTGCCATTGAAGCATCCAGTACAAATGCCAAGTCCCTTTGACATTTCATACAGACATTCCTCGTCTAAGTATGCGAGGGAATCAGCTCCGATAATCTTACAGATTTCATCTACACTTCTGTTGTGAGCAATCAGCTGATCCTCAGATGGAATATCAGTTCCAAAGTAACACGGATGCAAGAACGGCGGTGAGGAGATTCTTACATGAACTTCCTTTGCACCTGCCTCACGAAGCATACCTACAATACGGTCACTTGTGGTTCCACGCACGATTGAGTCATCAATCATGATGACACGCTTTCCCTTTACAGCCTCTGTAAGTACGTTCAGCTTAATGCGAACACTTGACTCGCGGCTGCTTTGCTTTGGCTTGATAAAGGTTCTGCCGACATAGCTGTTCTTTACAAATGCCATGCCATACGGAATGCCGCTCTCCATCGCATAACCCATAGCTGCGACATTACCAGACTCCGGAACACCGACAACAAGATCAGCATTAACTGGGTGATGCTTTGCAAGAGAACGTCCTGCAATCAGACGGCTCTCATATACACTTACGCCATCAATATAGGCATCTGGTCTGGCAAAATAAATATATTCAAAAATACATCTTGCATGCTGCTCCTTTGGGATACACATGCTTCGGTTTGATTCAATTCCTTTTTGTGTGATGGTGACGATCTCGCCCGGCTCTACGTCACGGACAAATTCAGCACCGATAGTGTCAAGTGCACAGCTTTCTGATGCCAGTATATAGGCATTGCCACGCTTTCCGATACACAGCGGTCTAAAGCCATATGGATCTCTTGCTCCAATGAGCTTTCTCGGACTCATGACAACAAGTGAATACGCTCCCTTGATTTTTTTCATCGCCTCTGCGACAGCTGCCTGTACGGTCGGCTGTTCAACTCTGGCTCTTGCAATCATGTACGCGATAATCTCAGAATCGATTGTCGTCTGAAAGATTGCACCTGTTCTTGCAAGCTCCTGGCGTAGCTGCGGCGTATTGATCAGGTTGCCATTATGTGCCAGGCCTAGTGTTCCTTTGATGTAGTTTAATACAAGCGGCTGTGCATTCTCTCTCGTAGAACTACCTGCCGTCGAGTATCTGGTGTGGCCTACACCGATGTTTCCTTTCATTGACTCTAAGTCTTCCGGGGTAAACACCTCGTTGCACAGACCCATTCCTTTATGACTCAGTACTAGTCCTTTGGGACCGCTAGTGTCGCTTACCGCGATACCGCAACTCTCCTGACCTCTGTGCTGCAGAGCAAAAAGACCATAATAAATAGTCGACGCTACGTCATTGCCATCCATGTCGTAAATGCCGAACACGCCGCACTCTTCATGAAGATGGTCATCTACTTCGTATTGCTGATGTATCATTTGTCTTTTCCTTCCTGTTGTTGTGACATTCTCACACAGACGAAGCCCTTTTACCATTTGCTTCGCCAGCCTAGGTTTCATGGTGCCTTTACGCTTCTTGCATTCTTTTCTGCCAAACGCACACGAACAAATCTGCCGCATGGACACCACCCCTAATTATATATGACCGCCTGTCGAAAATCAAGATGAAATTAGCCAAATTTCATGTTTTGCTTAGTACCCGAATGTGCCCTCTAGTGATTCATCCTTTTCAATCCAGTCTGCTACCTTTACGACTCGGTAATTATCTTTATCATCACGCACATATACAGTCTCAATTCCTGCATTTATGATCATTCGCTTACACATGGAGCAGCTGTTGGAATTTTTTACATATTCACCTGTATCTGCTTCTACTCCTGTCAAATATAAAGAGCTTCCGATCATCTGATCTCTTGATGCACTGATTATGGCATTTGCCTCAGCGTGAACGCTTCTGCACAATTCATAGCGCTCACCCCTTGGAATCTGAAGTTTCTGTCGGATACAAAACCCTAAATCAGTACAGTTTTTGCGTCCTCGCGGGGAACCGACATAGCCAGTAGATACCACCTCATCATTTTTTACGATAACAGCACCGTAGCGGCGTCTAAGGCAGGTTCCTCGTTGGGATACGATCTCTGCCAGATCCAGATAGTAATTGACTTTATCACGTCTCATGCAATATTACCTTCTTTCCCAGTTAACGTTAACTGTTAATGTCTTCGTTTCTTACGGTTATAATACACGAAAATAAGACCGCCTGTCAACTCTGACAGACGGCCTTGAATTTTAACTATTTATACAAGACGACGATATCCGATCGGCTGCTTGTTATAGAATACATTATCTACTACGATACCTCTCTCTGCACTTGCTGCATGAACCATCATGCCGCCGCCGATATAGATTCCTACATGGCCTGAGAAGCAGATAAGATCACCTGGCTGCAGCTGCTCGTATGATACAGCCTGTCCATAGTTGATCTGTTCGCCGGAGTAGTGCGGAAGGCTGATACCGAATGCTGCGTATACGTTCATGGTAAATCCAGAACAGTCAACACCGCCTCCTGGTGTCAGGTTTGTACCGCCCCATACATAATTACACTGTCCTACCCACTGCATTGCATAGTCTACGATAGACTGTCCATTACCGCTTGGAGCTGGTGCTGGTGCCGGTGCTGCCGGCTGAGTCTCTGGTGCCGCTGGCTGTGTCTCTGGTGCTGCCGGCTGGGTTGCCTGAGTCGGTGCCGGGTTTGCATATACTTCAAGGTTGGAGCTAAAATCACCATAATACATGGTTACAACATTGTAGCCCTCCTGCTTTAAGGTCATACCTACCTGTGGTGAATACCATCCGTCGTAAATATCCTTTACAGTTCCATCGCTGTAGCTTACTCTTACAAACAATTCTGCGGTGTAGACAACATCACCCACATACTTTGTACCGCCCTGATAGCAAGCCTCAATGCCTGTTACAGATGCTGCAGTCGGAACTTCTACACTTATGGTTTCATCAGATGCTGAGCTGCTTGGTGCTGTTGTCTCAGCTGTATTACTTGTTGTATTTCCCTCAGAAGATGCATCTGTTGATGGCTGTGTCTGAGTTTCCTGTACAGACTCTGCTGCTGCGGAGGATTCTGCTGCTGCCTCGCTTGATGCTACTGATTCTGCAACCTGAGTAAAGTAGCCGGAATCTGATGCTAACTTATATGCTGCATCTGCAAGTGCAAGTGCGCTTTCCTGCTCCTGCTTTGAGGTTGCTGCCAGATCTTCTAATCCAGAATCTGCTGCAAATTCGCTGTAGTAACCAAGAAGCTCTGCTGCATAAACGATAGCTGCATATGCACGATAGTAGCCTTCGCCTGTTCCCTCTGCCATTGCCTGCTCGTATACGTTTCTGGAGTAGTTGATATCGATCATGAAGTTCTCCAGTTCCTGAGATACAAATTCATTGTCTACCTTCTGAGCCTGAGCGAACTGAGTCTTAATGGTGATGCCGGACTTTGAAACATATCCAACCTCATCATTTGCAATATGTATCTTTACAAAATCACCCTGATCCTCAATGATTGCGTACTCTTCATCCTTGTATACAGTTCCAACAACATTTGCGCTGTCAGATGCACTGTCGCGAACATTTAACTGATCTGCTGTAACAACTGCATAGCGGTTCTGGATATTGTCCTCAGCAGTCTTGGCTGCTGTGCCAACTAATACGTAGGCTGCGCTTACATAACCTTCTACATCGCCGCAAGTGATACGATACCAGCTGCCTTCGCTGTTGTTTACGGAACTTTTGATGTTAACCTGGCAGTTACTGAAAAGTCTTCCGACTGTTACACTGCCTGTGGATGGCTGTTCACGCACGTTTAAGTAACCTGCTGCGCTTACCAGTCCTACATTAGAAGCATCTGAAGTGACAGCAACAGTAGCGGCCAACGGTTTTTGGCTCTTCGGTTTTTGGCTCTTCGGTTTCTGTCTCACTCTCAGCCTCAGATGTTGCCTGAGCCTTAGGAACAAGATAATCTAAGATTGCCTCATCCGGAGTTTCCTCTCCTGCGTAGTAGTTATTCAATGTAACAGCCATGCCTGCGATTGCGCTCTCACCCTCAAGCTCACCTGCGGATGCCGGAACAAAAAATGTACCAGACAGCATAGACGCTGCTAATATTGACGTAACAAATCTGTTTCCTTTGATCTTCATATATACCAAGCCTTTCTTTATAAAACCTCTTTACATTCTTATCTGCGAGCGAGTAAGCTTGCACTCCCTCGCTAGTTTCGCAGTAACAATTCACGAGTGAACTATTACTAAATATTACAAAATTATTACACTTCGAGGGGCATTATAACAAAATTATTACGAGATGTCAAGTGAAATCGGGATAACGATTAAGAAAGAGAGCGCGTTTTTCGCCAAAAAAGCCACCTGCAATCGGGAAAATGACACTTTACTGTGCCTTTCCCGATATTAGGCGGCTCTTAATTATTTACTCTCTTCCTCTGAAGAAGCTTCACTTACCACTTCCTCTGACTCATCAGACTCACTTGATTTTTCTTCTTTTGTTGATTCTTTCTCGCCAGTTTCACTTTCTGAGGTTTCCTCACCACTAGTTTCACTTTCTGATGTTTCTTCCTCGCTTGGTGCTACGTAAACCGGAGTTGTAAAGCGGATTGTGTCAATCACATCCTCATCTACCTTAAACTTGGAAGAATCGTCCTGAATCTCGGCATATTTCTCTGAGAACAATGCTGTCTTTCTGCTTTCAATCTCTGAATCGATGGCACTCTGACGTGCTTCCTCATCGTTATCATCAAGACAGCGGATGATGTAGATGCTGCCGTCATCGCTTCTATATACAGTGCATTCGTCTGTTGCCAGTGCCCATGCAGCTGCATTATATACAGCAGTTCCATCCTCACTAATGGAAATCTCAGAATTTGTTGCAGTAAAGTGACTGTCATTTTGATAATCACTGATAAAGTCTGCTGCATCATTTCCTTCCTCAAATTCCTTAAGGATCTTGTCTGCTGCATCGTTCATCGCATCCTGACGTTCCTGCTCTTCTTCTGAAAGTGTTTCTGCCTCAGTTGAATCTTCAGTGGATGCCTCAGAGGAAAGTTCCGAAACATTCTCGCTTGATGCTTCCTCAGTTGATACTGCCTCAGTTGATGCTTTTTCACTGCTTGCTTCTTCTCTGGAAGTCGTTACATCCTTGGATGCACTTTCTGATTCTGCTTCTGTATTCTCTATAGAAGATGCCTCTTCGCTGCTGTCTTCATCACTTGACACTTCTGTAGTTGCCCCATCGGCTGCTGTCGTCTCTGTCAGTTCACTTGGCGTCAGCTTTACATATGCGATCTTTTTGCGAAGGAACTCATCATCACCAACTGTCGTATCAACATCAGCAACAAGATCCATATAAACAAGATTTGCAATTGCATTCTCTTTATATGTCTTTTCAATCAGCTCATCTGTTGCGCCGACTGCTTCCAGATAATCCTCTGATTCTGTCTGAAGCTTTTCAATTGCCTCATCTACCTTTGCTTTTTGATCATCACTTAACTCAATGCCATTTTTCTTTGCATACTCATTTAATACAAGTGTCTGGCGAAGCTGTGACAGAGACATCTGCTTGATGTAATCACCGACTGTCATGCCTGAACCATCGCCCATATCGTTGCCGCAGATGTTTGATCCAAAATAGGATTCATAGGTATACTCCATGGAACGTATCATATAAGTAACCTCATCCAGCATGATATTTGTATCGCCAAATGAAACAGCAACTGTATCCTCTGGTGCCTTTTTCTCTAACTGTTCGCATCCGCCTAATGTACTAACGGCAGTAGCTGCTGCGAAGGCTGCTGCTGCATACTTCATAATTCGGTTCATAAATTTACCTCACTCTATTTCTATATTCTCTATCAACGCTCCGAAGTGCATCTTCTTTATCGGGCGCCTCGTGAACTTTGCTTTTCATTTTAGCATGATTTTATGAAACAATCAACGTTTTTATATCGCTTAACAGTTTTTTCAATGTTTTCAATGTCAGCGTTTTTTCTTTGACTGCGCCATCTCCTGCCCTCAATAAGAAATAAGGATTGTCTTTGTCAAGCAGACGAAGTGCACCTCGGTAAGACTGTATAAGATCCGGCACACGCATCGTGTCAAATTTTGCTCTTGGATGCATGAACAGGCGAATCTCTGTTGACGAGGACTTGATTTCTTTAATATAGAGAGAATGCGCATCCGCACGAAGGATTGACACCTCAAGCAAGTTGGTGACTGGTTTTGGAACACTTCCAAAACGGTCGATAAGCTCGTCGATCATATCCATTGACTCTTCCTCTGTCTCGACTGCTGCAATACGCTTGTAAATTTCCATCCTGTCTTCTTCGTTTCGTATATAGCTGTCTGGAATGTAAGCGCTGATTGGAATGTCCACCGTTGTTTCAAAGGTTTCCTCCATCTCAAGCTCACCCTTTTCTTTTTTGACAGCCATATTTAACATCTTGCAGTACAGATCATAGCCAACTGCTTCCATATGACCGTGCTGCTCACTGCCAAGCAAATTTCCAGCGCCTCGAATTTCCAGATCACGCATGGCTATCTTAATACCTGAACCAAGATCAGTATACTCACGAATTGCCTGGAGACGCTTTTCAGCCTCTTCTTTTAAAATCTTGTTTCGCTGATACATGATAAAAGCATAGGCAGTGCGGTTTGAACGGCCTACACGTCCTCTTAATTGATACAGCTGTGCAAGTCCGTAGCGGTCGGAATCGTGGATGATAATAGTATTTACGTTTGGAATGTTTAAGCCTGTCTCTATAATAGTTGTGGAAACAAGCACGTCTATATCACCGTTAACAAAGTCCATCATGATCTGCTCTAGCTGTCGCTCTGACATTTGACCATGCGCAAAGGCAACATTTGCATCTGGCACAAGCTTTGCTATCTGTGCCGTAATCTGATCAATATCCTTGACACGATTATACACATAATAAACCTGTCCGTCTCTGGCAAGCTCTCTGTTTATTGCTTCGCGAACCATTTCCCAATTCATTTCCATTACATATGTCTGAATCGGTCTTCTCTCATACGGTGCTTCCTCCAACACACTCATATCGCGCACGCCTATCATACTCATATGAAGTGTTCTCGGAATCGGTGTTGCCGTTAGTGTCAGCACGTCAACGTCTTTTTTAAGTTGCTTAATCTTTTCCTTGTGTGTGACACCAAAGCGCTGTTCCTCATCAATAATCAAAAGGCCTAGATCTTTAAATACAACATCCTTTGACAGCACACGATGCGTTCCTATTACAATATCGGCAAGACCCTTTTTTAAGCGCTCAAGTGATGCCTTGATCTGCGCTGACGTGCGAAAGCGTGATAAAAGTTCAATTCGAATTGGATAGTCCTTCATTCGCTCAACAAATGTATTGTAATGCTGTTGAGCAAGAATAGTTGTCGGCACAAGAAATACGACCTGCTTACTGTCCTGCACAGCCTTAAAGGCAGCTCTGATGGCAATCTCTGTTTTTCCGTAGCCTACATCACCGCACACTAAGCGGTCCATGATTTTCGTGCTTTCCATATCAGCTTTTGTCGCATCAATTGCTGCAAGCTGGTCTGCCGTCTCATCAAATGGTACAAGCTCTTCAAATTCTTTCTGCCATACAGTGTCTGTTCCATACTGATAACCGTGACCACTCTGGCGCACTGCATACAGCTCCACAAGCTCCTTTGCAATGTTGTTGACTGCTTTTTGAACACGGCTTTTTGTTTTTGTCCACTCCTGGCCGTTCAATTTGTTAAGCTTTGGCTGCTTAGACTCTGAATCAGCATACTTTTGTATCATATGAAGCTGTGTGACAGGAAAATACAGCTTTCCGCCATCACCATATTCTATCTTAATATAATCTTTTGTTACCTTATCCACAATCTGTCGCTCTGTTCCGCGATAAATTCCCAGTCCATAATTTTCATGCACCACATAATCACCAGGCTTTAGCTGCGCAAAATCACTTATTCGCTGACCCTGATAGTGGCTCTTTTTTTCTTTTTTCTTTTTCTTAACACCAAAGATATCGCTCTCTGTGATAACAGCAAATTTTAGCATCGGATATAAAAAGCCACGGTGAAGGTTTCCGTAAGTAACCATGATCTCACCTGGATTTATCTTTTTATCCTCGTCCTCGCTGTAATATGCCAAAAGATCATACTCTATAAGCTGATTGACAATGCGGTTTGCACGAGTTCTTGACGGACACAAAAGGACAATTCGGTACTTTTCCTTCTTCCAGTGTGTCAGATCCTTAATTAAAAGTTCAAAACCTTCACGATATGTGTTCATGTTCTGAACATTTACTGCGTAGCTGTTTACCACCGTAAAGTCAGCCAGGCGGCTGTCAAGTGAAGACAGTGCTGCAACCTGACCGCGCTCAAAAGCAGCAAGCACATGTTTTGCCGGTGTTAAAAGTGCTGTCTGACCTGGCAAAAGAAAGCCCTGCTCCAGACGATTTTTCATGCTTTCCTCAAACTCAGCCTGCACACCATCACCGCGCTCTTTAAGACGCATCGGCTCATCAAGGAAAACTAACGTGTTCTTCTCATCAAAATATTCAGAAAGTTGAACAGTGCGCGGATAAAAATAGCTTATATAGCTGTCTGGTGCCTCTAATACAACATCTTCACCAAGTGCCTCTAATATGCGGTTTGTCTCCTCGCGAAGACGCTTCGCCTTGTCTGGCTCCTTTGCTTTTTTAAAGACAGCTAACTGGCTCTCAAGCTCATTTTGAATCATTCCCGCAGCACGCCGTCTTGCCGTATCATCTGCGATCACCTCTGCCGCTGGAAAAACAGATACGCACTCGATCTGATCCATTGAGCGCTGGCTCTGCGGTTCAAAGCAGCGAATCGTATCTATTTCATCTCCCCAAAGCTCGATTCTAACCGGAACCTCCATTGTCAATGGATATACATCAGCAATACCTCCATGAACAGTAAACTGTCCTGGCTCCTCCACACGTCCTACACGCTCATATCCCATCACAGTCAGGTCATGCTTTAGCTTTTCAAGATCAAGCTCATCACCTTCTTTTAGCTTTATCACATGACTCATCAGCTGTTCAAACGGCACTGCCGCGCTCATGAGCGCATCCATTGTCGTGATGATAACCTTCGCCTCGTTTTGATAAAGTGCTGCAAATGCCTTCATGCGCTCTGCAATGATGGCATTTCCCTGCAGATCTGCGCTAAAAAAGATCAGGTCACGCGGTGGAATCACATAGACCTGACTGCAAAATAATTTATAATCTTCTTCAATTTCCCTTGCCCGCTGTTCATTGTACGTCACAACAAGCTGCACTTTTTTCTCTCCAAGAAAGGTGCTCATAAAATGCACCTTCTCGGAGTCAATACAGCCTGTCATGCCCACTGGATCTGTTCCCTTCAAAAAATCTCTTGAAAAGTCTTCATATTCCAGCAGGTCCGTCAGCGGATTTGCAAAAATACCCACAATTGACCCTCCTTATCATTATTTTGTTTTCTTCTGGTTATAATGATTCATGGTTGCCTCTAGTCCATTGTTCATTAAGGAGCATACTGCATCTGCTGCTTCTTTGTAGCCGTCTTCCATTGCCTTTTTTTCTTCGCCCTGGAAATGGCTGAGTACAAAGTCTGCTAAATCCATCTTTGGCGGCTTTGCTCCGATTCCGACACGCACTCTTGGAAAATCCTGTGAATTGCAATGCAGAATGATATTTTTCATACCATTATGACCGCCTGCACTTCCTTTACCACGCACGCGAAGCTGTCCTGGCTCTAGGTTAATATCATCATATACTACAATTAAATCAGAGATATCTGTTTTGTAGTAATTCATGACCTCCTGAATACACTCTCCGCTTAAATTCATGAAGGTCTGAGGCTTTACTAGAACAACCTTTTGTCCCTCAATCGCGCCTGTTCCAATTAAGCCCTTAAATTTTTTTGTTGTTACATCAATATTGTATTTGTCAGCAAGGTAATCAATAACCTCAAAGCCAACGTTATGTCTTGTTCCTCTATACTGTGCGGTTGGGTTGCCCAGACCTGCTATGATATACATGTTTTTTCCTCCTTCTGCCACTGGGGACAGGGACGGTGGCATTAAAAAAGCAATTGCCGCGGCGTCCCTGTCCCCGATGGCGCTCATGTTAGTTCAATTTATTATACGGTCACTCATTCCAAGCGAATCGGCAAGTGCCTGCAGATCAAAATCTTCTGGCACTGTTATTCCATTTACAGGAAGCGGTCTGCGTCTGTCAAAGACATCATATACGTCAAACAGATCACTTGTGAGTACCTTCTCTGGATAAACCATCTGCTTAAACATCATCTGACCATCCATGTTGCGGCGACCCTGGCGCATGTAATTTGAGCCATACTGCAGCCAGTACTGAGTACTGTCTACGTTGCAGAAATATCTAAAGCCTACATCCCAGAGCTTTTTGAATTTTTCATTTTCAAATGTGTACTGTGATGGTCTCCAGTCTCCTACATCTGCTCCTAACGGATATAAAATAATATCTGTATCTCCGATTATAGATTCTACTTCGCGCTCCCACATATCTGTGTCCCATACAAGATGTTCATAGCTTGTACTTGTCATATTCAGATGACCCCAGCTGTGGCTGGCAAGCTCCCAGCCCAGATCGCGAATTGCCTGTGCAACTTCTCGTGCTGTCTGCTTATCCTGCTCAATATTTTCATTTGGTGACGTATGATCTTCGCGCTTTTCTTTATCGTTTGCAGGTGTAGAAACGTAATAGTCACAATTTTCATTGTACCAGAAATCACTTGTGCGATAGCCTAAAATACCATCATATCCCGTAAATGCCAGAATACCCTTTGAACCCTGATAAGAAAAGTCAGGATGTGTTTCAATAAAATCCTCTAAAACAGTCAAAACGTCATAAGAACCATATGATACGCTTCCATCACGCTCAACATACTCATTTACAACCTTACCGTTTTCATCAAGACAGAGCTTTGTCGCAAATCCAGTTCCTGTCATATACTCATAATAGCATACATCGTCTTCGGAAAGTACAAATGGCTTTTTTCCTCTCGGAAGATAAATTGGCTGCTGCACCATCTGCACGGTGCCGTCTGGCTGCGTTTCCATCTTTGCAATCTTATGAAGGCTTATCAAAACATAACCCTTGTCATACATAGACTGCATTATATCCTTAAATTCTTCGATGGTTGTCATTACCTGATCATAATCACTGCTCTTATAGCTTGCAAATGCAAGCTCGCTGTCAACAATAAGACTATGGAAAAAGATATGTGTAATCTTATCATAGTCTGTCCATTGTACAGCCTGTGATTTCAAACTCTCATAGCTTTTAATGCAACTAACATATGTTTCATTATCTGCATAGCCAGGTATTGACTGAATCTGTGCAATTGCACCGTCATAATCGTACTGCATTGCCTTTAAATTAGCAGCCTGTACGACTGGATCACTGCTTTGTACAAGAGCACCATCCGCAGCCGCCTCTGTTGCCTTCCATGTTTCGTATTCCACAGGTGCTTTTGTTGATGCTGCCTGATCTGACTGCACATGCGGAAGCGTCACTGGGCGCAGGCATACCAATGCCACTGCACCAAGACCTGCACATGCAATTACAAGCAGCACCAAAAGTATTACAATAGGCGCACCTGATTGGCCTCTTTTTATTTTCTTTCTCTGATAGTCTTCCCAGCTGCGTCTTTTCTTTGCCATTTGTTCCTCCATTTTCTTTGTTTACGGCACTGGAACGGTCATTCCCTGAAGTACATATTTTGTATCAGTCTCAAATACATACGCATTCACAATGTATGAACCGTGCTCGTTTTTATGCTCACTTACTGGAACATAGCATGTCGCTGTGTTTCCAGATACGGTCATGTTATGCCATACCAGATCATCCTGTCCATTTGCTGCTGTCCACACTGCAGTTGAAACCTTTTTATAGCCTGCAGGTGCATTAAATTGAATTGTCACACGGAAACCATTTGATGATAATTCTGTTACATATGGAATCGCCATCGACAGCACACCTGTACCGCTGCCATTATTATTTCCTGAGCTGCCTCCAGGATTTGCACCTGATGGAACAGTTACATTGACACCCTTTAATGGTGCTAATTTTCCTGCTTTATCATACAGGTAAATATGAGTCGTGTATGCTCCGCTCTCTCCCTTATGGGCACTTGATGGCACATAAAATGTAGCTGTATCACCGTTTACGCTTGCCTGGTGCCACACTAGATCATCCTGTCCATTTGCGTTTGTCCATGTTGGCATCAATACTTTGCTTACTCCTGACGGTGCATTTATTTTTGCCGTAACTCGGTAGCCCGATGCACTAAGTTCCGTAATAGAAACGTCACCGATTGAAAGGCTTGATGACGCAGATGTCGATGCTGGAACTGTTACATTTTCGCCCTTTAGCGCAAACTGTCCCTGTCTGTCGTATACATAAATATGCGTAATATATGCACCGCTTTCTCCTTTATGGGCACTGACTGGAACATAGAATGATGCAGTATTACCACTAACACTTGCCTGATGCCACACAATGTCATCCTGTCCGTTTGCCTCTGTCCATGTCGGCATCATAACACGGCTCACACCTGCATCTGCCGAAAATGTTACATTTACACGATAGCCTGACGAAGACTGTTCTGTTATGCTTGTTGATACAATTCTCACTGGCGCCGCATTTGTCACCACCGGCGCTGCTCCTACTAGCAGTGATGCCGCCAATAGTCCCGCTGCTGTCTTTCTCCTTTTCATACTTTAAAACCTCGCCTTTCCAAAAATAATTACGTTACATTTTCCCTCAGCCACATTATACCGAATGAAGACGACAATTGCAAGAGAAAGAAAGACTGCCCGAAGGCAGTCTTTCTTTTATAAGTATTCATATATCTTTGTCGAATTGTTATGAAATCAAAGTTTATGCTTCCTGCAAAGCCTCCTCGTATTTCTCGAGAATAATCTTCTGCACATAATCTCTTGTCTCTGAGTTAATGGGATGTGCGATATCTCGGTATTCTCCTGTCGCCGATTTACGGCTTGGCATCGCAACAAATACTCCCTTTTCTCCTTCGATCACCTTGATATCGTGAACCACAAATTCCGAATAT